>Ga0247770_1000096_pt1 | contig 74743 bp, 53 predicted proteins | sample UWRJL136409B6_FD_179943 | JGI IMG/M metagenome (GOLD analysis project Ga0247770, IMG submission 179943) | Plant litter microbial communities from Arlington Agricultural Research Station in Wisconsin, United States - UWRJ-L136-409B-6 | ecosystem: Environmental > Terrestrial > Plant litter >...
CTTGGACTTCATTCTCCACAAATTTTTCTGCCGATTTCTTTTGGGACATCTCAACTCCTACTGAGATTTACGTCCTCATTATTATACATGATTTGTGATTTACAATTCATTTGCGATCGCTATAGTGCTATATACCGATGGTATTCCCGAAGCAAAAGACATTAACAAAAAGCAGTATGGACTTGAGCAACTGTGTGAGATAATTAGCAAAAACTGGCATTTATCCGCACAACAAATTAAGCAAGCAGTGATTGACGATTTACGGGGACATATCGGCACTCAAAAAGTAGTTGATGATATTACGCTGTTGGTTGTGAAGCGCACCCAATTAGGCGTAGAAAAAAAGTCACAGCCTCAAGCAGCCACATTGGTTTAGAGCGATCGCCAATACCTCGAAAAAATAAACTTATGACATTAAACTGGAAATGGTCGTCGGGGCGATCGCATTAACCGTCAAATTTACGAGGAGGTGGTACGATACCTCAAATGCAGCACTCGCAAGAGGCTAAATCTCCAGAGAACTTCCCAGCCATAGTCAAAGTCTAAATTTCTATGAAACTAATCTATTAATCATTGTTCAATACAAGTTTTTTTTTGTCATTTTTTCATCATTCTTGCCGTTTTTGCCTCCTATAAGCCTGAGAATTAACCGAGAGAATGAATGCAAAAACCGGTGAAAATCTTCGTTGTTGGTTAATTGGTGGTTCTTTGACAATGGGAACGGGCATCTGGGCAATGCACTTTATAGGAATGCTGGCTTATTACCTGCCAGTATCGATCGCCTACAATTTACCCATTGTGATTATCTCTTGGCTTGCCGCAGTCATTGCATCTGATATCGCCTTCTACAGGTTGCATCGAGGTTTTGCACACAGGTTCTCACTGTTAATCCCCGGTATTCTCATGGACTCTGGCATGGGAAATATGCATTATATTGGCATGGCTGCTATGCGAGTACCTGCCGAAAAGCACGATAATTACTGGATTGTGGCACTGTCTGTGTTAGTTGCCGTTATTTCCAAATCGATGAGGAAGTCAGATGTACGACTTGACTAGATTCACTTTAAGGGACATGGCCGAATGCGGGTTGGCTCTACGCCAGTTCGGCTTGGGGGTTGAAAGTATGGAAGAGGCGAGTAACAGAATTGTTAGGTATCTTTACGAAAATTTCTGTACTAAGCCAACTGGTGAGAAATCCTGCGCCCTCGTCCGTTTGTTAAAAACTCACCCTTATGAAGACTTAGAAGTCGAACTTGCCGAGTATGCCCGTAGTATGTTGAACCACTATCCTCCTTTGCCTGCCATGAAGTGCATGACTCTACTGGCAACGGTAGGAGAACAAACGGAATGGAACTCAAGACACACATCCGTTGGACACAAGGCTATTCCACTGGCAAGCGAATTTGTAGTCGCTCAGATACCGATGATCTCACAACTCATCAGACAGCTTGGCTTAGATATAAAAACAGTTATCAACCCTGGCCCGGATCTTTTGGTAGAAATCGAGCAGAGGAAATACAACGTCTTCTATGTGCCTGAAGCGATTGGCAACCCCTATATTCCCGCCCAGGACTCCTTTGTGATTCCCTTCGGAATCAAGTCTGTGTTAGGGTTTGGTGGTCTATTGCCTTCGGGCAATCTGTTTACAATTATCATGTTCTTGAAAGTCCAGATTCCCCATAGCACAGCTCAGATGTTCAGCACTCTGGCGCTGAACGTCAAGACAGCACTGCTGCCCTTCGATCGAGGATCTGTCTTCGCTCAAAAAGATGAATCTGCTACAGCCGAAGGGCAAATATTCACAAGAAACACTGAGCAGGAGCTAGCGCAGCTTAAATCCCAAGTAGCGACTTTGACGCAGTTGCTTGATGTTTTTGACCAATCGATATTGATACAATCCGATCGACTCGAACAAGCCATAGAGCAACTGGCAGACTCCGCACAAAAGTTAGATACCCTCAACCAGAGACTCAAGGAAGACAATCTTCGCATGGGTGCTCAATTGGATATCGTGCGTCAAATGCAGCAAATGATTCTGCCCAATCCTGAAGAACTGGAAATTGAAGGACTCGATATTGCTGGATACATGGAGGCTGCCGATGAAGTCGGCGGCGACTACTATGATGTCTTGAACACCGATGGCGTTATCACTCTTGGCATCGGCGATGTCACGGGACATGGACTTGAAAGCGGTATCTTGATGCTGATGGCGCAAACAGCAGTCCGTACCCTCAAGGAAATCCACGAAACTGATCCGGTTCGGTTCCTAGATGCGCTCAACCGCACCCTTTACAAAAACGTGCAGCGCATGAATTCCGACAAAAGTCTTACCCTAGCGATTTTAAATTACTCCGAAGGATGGGTCAGCATCAGTGGACAACATGAAGAAACGCTCATCGTGCGAAACGGTGGACAGGTAGAACGTATGGACACAATGGATTTAGGCCTCCCCATTGCCCTCCACGATGACATTGCTGAGTTCATCAGTCACATTTCAATTGAGCTACAGCTAGGAGATGGTATAGTGCTATATACTGATGGTATTCCCGAAGCAAAAGACATTAACAAAAAACAGTATGGCATTGAGCAGATGTGTGAAGTCATTAGCCAAAACTGGCATTTATCGGCACAAGACCTTAAGGAAGCGGTGATTGACGATTTACGGCGACATATCGGCACTCAAAAAGTCTTTGATGATATTACGCTGTTGGTTATGAAGCGCACCCAATTAGGTGTAGAAAAAAAGTCGCAGCCTCAAGCAGCCGCATTGGTTTAGAGCGATCGCCAATACCTCGAAAAAATCAACGTCTGGGTGAGTACAAATTTGTGATATAATCACCTTGCTGGTCATAAAATTAGAAAATTTGTTATTGAGAATCTAACTACCCATGCCTCAAATCTTCGGAGATTTCGTCGAAAGCTTTCCCCTTCCGCAGGATTCGTTAGAATTAAGTTTTACCCCAAATTCACTTCCTATTAAAAAGCGCTGGCGTAGTAATCGACTATCGGCTAATTTTATGGCTGATTATTTTTCCAACTTTCTCCCGGTAGATGAGGACGATCCCGCCCAGAAACGACGCATTAAAGAAAGTAAAGGAGCGGTTAGCTATGTAGCAAATGAACTGTTGGAAAATGCGATAAAATTTAATGATCGAGGAACAAACTTTAAGATTAAATTTGGAATTTACTTTATTAAAGAAGCTGATATGACCGCCGTGCTTTTCGCGACAAACAGTGTGAGTGATGAAGGGCTTGATAAGTTTCAGAAATTTATTCAGGAACTGTTGTGTTCCGATCCCGAAAAACTCTACGTGCAACAGATAGAAAAAAGTGCACAAGAGGAAAATAGTGGAGCATCGGGTTTAGGTTTTTTAACGATGATAAATGATTATTCAGCCAAGCTAGGCTGGAAATTTGAAATAGTGCAAAAAGATCCTAAAATGATTGCTGTCACGACAATGGTACTTGTTCCAGTCTAGTTCCCTGTTTTTCCCAGAACCCAAATTAAGTTATTAAGAAAGGATAGAACCGATAGTGGCCACTCAAGAAGTTAAAGGTGAAGACTATATTGTTCAATTCGATCCTGACTCTGTAAGCGTCTACTTCCAAGGTGAACTTAGCCTTGGTGGATCTACAGAGTACGCTCCTATCACAAACTTACTGAATGAAGTGGCTGAGTCTGAACCCCACACAATGACGATTGACTTGAGAAACTTGGTCTTTGTCAATAGTTCGGGAATTAGTATGTTGTCTAAATTTGTTCTCAGTATGCGAAAAAAGACAGGAGTTCAGTTAGTCGTTTTGGGGTCGAATGATATGCCCTGGCAAGGAAAATCTCTTAAAAACCTAGAGAAATTGTTGCCCGGACTGAAGTTAGAAATTGAGTAGGCTATCCCTAACAGTCATAAACTTGCCACTAGCTGATGGTGTACATTCTCCCCTTCCTTTCTATCAACCTTGAGCAAGTCTTACTCATGCTGCGTAGTTTGCTACTAACAGTCGTTGGAGCCACACTGCTATATGGGTTATTGTTTTACACCCTGCAGACGGTATTTCGCTCATAGGAACGAGATATTGCCTTAGTTACGCTAACTTACTGGTTCCTTCGGCTTTTCAAGCAAGTTATAATTTAGTATCTCAAAGAGTATGCCCAGGAGCCAGAAATTATGTGGGATAATGTCCTAATCCCATTGCTGGAAGGCGTGATTCCAGTTTTGATTTTCTAGACTGGCGCTGCTCTGATTTTGCAATATTCTTTAATCTGATAGGGCTGGAAGTCATCGTTTTGGAATCGTCAAAAAACAAGGGGAAATTTTCTCGGCGGCGGATCTGGCCTCGCTTCATCCAATTCAAAGAAACGAATTCTCCTAACTCGCTCATCAGAGGCTGAATCTCAAGAGAACTCCAAAGCTGTAGTCAAGGTCTAAATTCCTATGATTAAATCGCTCGGTGGTTTTTCAATAACAGCTAAGATTAGGATGTCTAATTTATTCTAAATTATAAGATTTACCAAATTTTTTCTACTTTTAATAAAACCTCGGTATTTTTAGGCTTTTCACTTAGAAGTCCGTGGCGGCGGAATTTAAATCCCGGGTTAACAGCTTGCAGTCTGTTTGAAATGATATCTTGCGTCAATGTCAATAAAGGGAGCGATCACTCATCCCGTCAGCGATCGCTCCCTTTATTGACATTAGTGCTTGCGGTCAATTAAAACTATTCACTCCAACCCTTTCTACATAGCGTAAGGCGCGCTAAGGCGCACCCTACCAGATAGATCTGCAAGGGTAATTCCTCTTCCTCTCAAAGCTTTTTCCGAGCTATAACAGCTTTGTTCTATTTTTTCTTTGACTCAGAAACATCAGCAATCAAATCGTCTTTATCAACTTTCGGAACAAAATCAGGGCGTTCTTTGGCTTCCCAACCGGGGGGGCGCTTGGAGTTGTACCAGGCGATCGAGCCGATCGTAGTTGCGGCAATGAAGCCAGCAACAAGAACTGCTATTGGAATGTTCAAGCTGACACTTGATTCCGGCACTGGCTGCTGCATCAGCAGATCGATCATTACTTGGTTGATGGGTGCAACAAGAACTGCCATGGGAGCGGTCAAGCTGATATCTATCATTAGGCTAAATCCTTATCTACTCTACTTTTACATTATCTTAAGTGCTAATGCCGTTTTGTTGATATATCTGAAGACAGAAAAAGTGACAGAATTGCCGTCATAATGGTTAGAGGTTGAAAATAGGAGAGCTAATTTTATGCCGTTGGGGACAATAGCATTGCTGTTGGCTGCTAGTTTCAGCCTGGGTGCTTTACCGCTAACGGGATGGGCGGTGCGAGTCTTTACCCGCCGAGATTTGAGGGCGCTGGGTACGGGGAATGTTGGGGTGTCGGCAGCTTTCATTCACGGGGGGAAATTAGCGGGAATTGCTGCGGTGTTGGCGGAAATTGTCAGGGGAATTACTCCGGTTTTGGCGGGGCGATTTTGCTTCCCGGATGCACCGGAGATCGCGATCGCCCTGTTAATTCCTCTAGTTGCGGGCAGATATGCGATCGCCCGAGGTGGAGGCGTTACCAACGCTGTTTGGGGTCTTTTGGTATTTTCGCCGCCGGTGGCTGTATCCTCGGGGATTTGGGGGCTGCTGGTGTGGGGTTTGGCACAGCGTTGGTGGGGTGAGGGCGATCGGACCAGACTTTTTGCTTCCCGTTGCGGGTGTCTGTGCACCCCAATCTGGGTTTGGGTGTGGCGACAATCAATCCCCGAATTTTTAGCAGCAGCAGGATTAGCCTTGTTGTTAGCCGCAATTAATTTCAGTCAGGGTGATGATATGGCTTTATCTAAATCAGAACAATTGTTTACTCTAGATGACTCGTTAGATGCTGCAATCTGCGGCGATAAAGCTGCTAAATTGTCTCAACTCAAACGCGCCGGTTTTAACGTACCTGCTGGTTTTATATTGCCGTCGAAGGAAGAAGGAAGAGGGAAGAAGGAAGAAGGAAGAGGGAAGAGGGAAGAGGGAAGAGGGAAGAAGGAAGAAGGAAGAGGCGAGAAGGAAGAAGGAAGAGGCGATAAGGAAGAAGGAAGAGGCGATAAGGAAGAGGGAAGAGGCGATAAGGAAGAGGGAAGAGGGAAGAAGGAAGAAGGAAGAGGCGAGAAGGAAGAAGGAAGAAGGAATGAGGAAAATACCGATCGACTGTTAATCAGTAATTCTGTAATCCAAAATCTCAAATCCCAAATCCCAAATCGAATGATTGTGCGTTCTTCGGCTGCGGGAGAAGATGGCGATACGAGTTCAGCCGCCGGACAATATCAAACTATTAGCCCTGTTTTCACTGAAGCAGAATTGCTGGATGCCATTAATCGCTGTCGCCAGTCTTATTGGACTTCCGAAGCTGTTGCTTACCGCAGCCAACGACAACTCCCCAATACCCAAATGGCTGTCTTGATTCAGCCTTACATTAACAGCAAAATTGCGGGTGTCATGTTCAGCCGTAATCCTTTAGATGGCGGTTCCCAGATTATTATTGAAGCTTTACCAGGAGGTGCTGAATCTGTTGTCGGTGGACAAGTTACTCCGCTTCATTGGGAAATTGATTTTAGTACGCCTGAAACTTTAGAAAAATTTTTAAGGGAAATAGAAATAGATTCAATCATTGACAAAGTAATTATAGCAGAATTAGTCCAACAAGCGCAAGCGATAGAAGCTTTTTTTCACGGAATCCCGCAGGATATTGAGTGGAGTTGGGACGGGGAAAAAGTTTGGATTTTGCAAAGCCGCCCGATTACAAATTTACAACCGTTTTGGACGCGCACTATTGCAGCCGAAGTGATTCCAGGTGCAATTCGCCCGCTAACTTGGTCGATTAACCGGCCGCTGACTTGCGGGGTTTGGGGAGAGATTTTTCGGGTGGTTTTGGGCGATCGCGCCAGCCATTTAAATTTTAACGAAACGGCAACTCTGCTGGGTTCTCACGCCTATTTTAATGCGACTTTGTTGGGCGAAATTTTTCGGATGATGGGATTGCCGGAGCAGGGTTTGGAATTTTTACTCAGAGGGCAAAAGATGGGCAAGCCACCTTTGGGGAAGATTTTGCCGAATTTGCCTGGTTTGTGGCGTCTGGTGCAGCGGGAGAGGGCGCTCAATGCAGATTTTGCGGTCGATCGCACTTCTATTTTCATCCCCGCACTCCAAAGTCTTGAGAAGGAAGAAGACTCTTCGACTCGGCTCAGGGTAAAAAGAGAGAAGATGGAAGAGGGAGAGGAATTGGCAATTGCTAATTATCAATATTTGTTGGAATTGTTGGAGAGAGCCGAGCAAATTCAGGAGTGGCTGAAACCGATTACTTACTACAATATATTAGGGCCGATCGGGCTGGCAATTCGCAAAGCAATTTTTCGCGTGGCTGATGAATGGCTTGCCAATGATACTGCTCCGGAAATTGCCTCTATCCGAGCTTTGCAGCAATTATCTCAAAAGTTGCGAAAAACTGCGATTTTGCAATTTGACGAGACTGTTTCAGTCGCGGAATTAGCACAGATATTTGCTGAAAGTTCGGCTTTACAAGCAGAATTTGCACAGTGGCTTGATAGTTATGGATATTTGAGCGAAGTGGGAACGGATATCGCTGTTCCTACTTGGCGAGAACAGCCGGAAACTTATCAAAAATTGCTGATAACTCTGGCTCAAAAACCGGCTGTGGCTAATTTAGCAGAAACTGGTAAATTAGGGTTGACCTTTGCTCAGAAATGGCGCTTAAATAAATGTCAACAGCGATCGCTCGTCAAAAACGAAATTAGCGAGATTTACGCGCGGTTGTTGGCTCATTTACGCTGGACTTTTTTGGAGATAGAAGCTTGCGGATTGGCAATGCAGGTGTTTCAGGAAAGCGGGGATATTTTTTATCTGGAATTTGGGGAAATTCAGCAGTGGATTCGCAGCGGCGCGAGTGTTTCTTTCCAGGAGACAATTAGCCAAAGGCGCGATCGCCTGTTAGCCGATCGCGATCGCCCGATTCCCGCTGTCGTCTACGGCAATTTGCTGCCAAATACTCAGAAAAGCTCGATCGTCCCCGCAACACCCGAAAGTAATATCATGCAGGGAATCCCAGCCAGTATCGGCTGTGTCGAAGGCTTTGTGAAGATTTGTCGCACCGTGACAGCAGATTTAGGAGAAAATGCGATCGCAGTAGTGCCGTACACTGACGCAGGTTGGGCACCCCTGCTCTTAGGAGCAACAGCAATTATCGCCGAAGTTGGCGGTCAATTGTCTCACGGAGCAATTATCGCTCGCGAGTACAAAATTCCCGCAGTTATGAATATTGCTGAAGCTACAACTCGCTTGCGAGACGGTCAAAAAGTGCGAGTAGACGGGTATCTCGGCACTGTAGAATTGCTGGAATAAGTAATATCAAATCCGTTGACATCGGAATTATTATCTCTCTCTGATCTTTCTCTGTGTCCTCTGTGTCCTCTGTGGTTTTATCATCCCGATACAACCGGAATTGATATAAGCCCACTAAAAAACAGAATACTTAGCTGCCGACTTGTTAAAGAAGTCGGGAACCCAAAAGAAGAGGAGATCCCTACTTTCCTAGACTAAGAAATTCTGGACAACATAGTTCCCCACATTTCTACCAACACTCAAACCGTCTACGTTAGCACTCATGAAATGAATCCCTCCGTAAAGGCGACTCATCCCCGATTCGTCGGCCGCTTCGCTGAAGTTTTGGTAGGTTCGCAAACTGTTGACCGATCGATCTCCCCGATCGGCAAAGCCAAAATCCGAACCAAATACAGAACTCATAACTGCATCTGCTGCGCCGCTAAAGGTACTGTGTCCCGACATATACTCCGGGAAAGGCGGAGTAGTTACCAGTGGCAGCCACTGCGGGTCGGCTGTCGTGTTGGGATTGTTGTCTGTGTCAGCTTGGCGAATAGCTGTCACCGGCCGCCACAAGTTGTACTCATACTTAGCATCCCAGCAGCTAATAGCTGCATCGGCGAGGGAAATATTTAGCAGGGCGAACAAGCGGGCGCTATCTTCTAAAGATTGGCCGGTGAGAGTCGCTGTTTCTTCGGCGATTTGGTTCCAGTGGCCCGGAGGCGTAAACGTACCTGCGCCGTTGGCCCAGAATTTGGCGATGGCTGTTTGGTCTGGGGTGCGCGTCAGACTGTCAATTTTGCCGATTTCTTGGACATAGTTAACTTCCTCTGCGTACTTGGCGCTGTCAAGGGCGGGCGGGCCGGGCGGGCGGAACTGAGAACCGCTAGTCATCGCAAAAGGAGTCACCTGGGGCCACTGTGGCGCCAGTGCGGCGGCAAGGGCAGGGGGAGTCGGGACCCAACTACCAAGGTCGGTTGAGGGGGTGTACTGCACTACTTTCGTGATGCCGTCTGTATTCCGCGAACTGATAATTTGGTCGGCAACTTGCTGTCCGAGGGCAATGCCGTCTTGTTTGGCTTTGCCGTCGGGAATTTTTGCTAGAGATGATTGCAATGCTGCGTCGAATTTACCTGCTTGCGCTGGGTAGAGGCTGACGAGGGTGCGGTGGGCTGCGGCTGCTGTGGCTGCTTCTTGTGAAGTCCCTGCTGGTGCATCTATGCTGACTCGGTAAGGGCTGTATTTTTTGCTAATAGAGTTAACAGAGTCGTAAATGGCTGCGTGAACCATTGCCATGTTGCGGGAGGCGAGGGGAGGCGCGCTGCTGGCTGTCCGCACGGCGTCGAGTAAGGTGGTGTTCCAGTCTGTGACTGGGTTTCCCGATCGGTGAGTGGTGAAGTTGGATCGGTTGATGCTGCTGCTGTTGACTCCTGGCAATACTGCTAAATATTCGCCTGTTAGTTTGTCTTGAATTACGGTGGTGTTGTTGTTGGCGTCTGTGCCTTGCTGGATGTTTAAGTCTTCAAATGCCAGACCGTCTAGCAATCGAATTTTGTCATTGCCGTTGCCAAAGTCGGCGATGTAGTCGGCTGTGGCTACAGTTAGGCCGCCGCTGCCTTTAGCAATGGCAAATATATCATCCCCTGTGCCGCCGGTCATGGTATCGCTACCTGCGCCCCCGTAGATGATATCGTTGCCGGAATTGCCACCAATTAGGTCGCTGCCTTTGCCTCCCCAGAGGATGTCGTCGTCGTCTCCGCCTACAATCGTATCGTTGTCTCGATCGCCGCAAATTTTGTCTTTGCCTGCATCGCCTTCGAGAAAGTCGTCTCCGCTGTTGGCATAAATTATGTCGTTGCCATCCAATCCGTTAAATCTGTCAGCTTGGGTGGTTCCTTCAAGATAGTCAAATTTAGCACTAGGGGTGAGGGATGCCATGTTTATTTATTGAATCTTTTGATTAAATCGCAAAGCTTTCGTAACGTCTGTAGATGCTTAGGTCTGTTTACGCCGGATTTAATATTATTAAACTTTCTGGTTGGAAAGTAAACTCGGCAGCATAACTTTATTGAATCTTTACTATTTAAGGGATTTTTTAGGATTTTTTGCGCTGTGAAGCTGCGTAAAAACACATTCATTAAAACTGCCTAAAATACTGCTAGTTTGTTAATCTTTTACAACAAAACAAGTTTTTTTAAGATTTATATAAATATATTTCCGATCGGCATAATAAGTAGATATTGATTAAGCGCTTCTCAAAGCTGCGATCGGGTCGAGTTTGGCGGCTTGGCGGGCGGGGACGACGCCGAAGAAGAGACCCACTGCGCCGGACACGCTGACAGCAAGGGCGATCGCCACGGGCGAAATACCAGCTTGCAAGGGTGTGAAATTACCTACAAGCAAGATACCGCCGACACCGACGCAAGTACCGACTATCCCTCCGGCAGCGGATAAAATTACAGCTTCGACAATAAATTGAAATAAGATGTCTTGTTGGGATGCGCCGATCGCCTTTCTGAGCCCAATTTCCTGAGTGCGTTCGCTGACGGACACAAGCATAATGTTCATAATCCCAATGCCGCCGACTAATAGGGAAATGCTGGCAACAGCAGTTAACAGAAGAGTCAAAGCGCCAGAAATTGCCCCCATTCTTGCCATTAAATCTTTTTGATTTCTGACAGTAAAATCATCTTCGGTAGTAATTTTGTGCCGCAGTCTCAGCAGGTTTTCTACCTGAAATTGTGCCGCGTCCATTTGTGATTCATCTTTAATCGAAATAAATATCGACGTGACAGCTAAACCGTAGGGAGATTTGCGCCCGACTATGCGATTGGCCATTGTGGCGATCGGCACAGCGGCGGAATTGTCAAAATTCGTACCAAAAGATGTGCCTTTGGGCGCCAGCACTCCAATTACTTTGACGCTGACATTTTGGATACGCACCTGTTGGTCCAAGGGATTTGTATTGCCAAAAAGTTTCTCCGCTAATTCTGAACCGAGAACCACAACTTGGTTACTTTGCTTAACATCTAGTTCGGTCAAAAACCGGCCTTTTGCCATTTCAAAGCTTCTGACTTCTAGAAATTCTGGAATCGTGCCGAAAATTAGAGCAGAAACATTTTTGTTGCTGTAGCGAACAATCTCTGAACTGTTAAGTTCTGCTGACACGCCTTGAACGGAGGGGACTTGAGTTGCGATCGCCTTTGCGTCTTCTACTATCAGTGTTTGAGGCGCATTTGCGATCGAACTTCGCCTAGCCTTGGGAACTCCCGGCATCACGATTAATACGTTTGTACCGAGGGCTTTAACTTCTCCTGCTACAAATTTTTGAGCTCCTTCTCCAATTCCAATCATTGCAATTACTGAGGCATTGCCGACAATCATCCCAATCATTGTTAAACTGCTGCGAATTTTGTTGGCTAGTAGCGTTTGACCTGCCATTTTCACACTTTCAATAAAATTCATACTTTGTTATGAGTTATTAGTTATGAGTTATTTTTATAACAGTCAACAGTCAACAGTCAACAGTCAACAGTCAACAGTCAACAGTCAACAGTCAACAGTCAACAGTCAACAGTCAACCGTCAACCGTCAACAAACTAATTAAGCACTTCTCAATGCGACGATCGGGTCTAGTTTAGCCGCTTGTTTTGCGGGAACAATGCCGAAGAATAAGCCGATGCTGCCCGAAACACCGACTGCAAGTGCGATCGCCACTGGGGAAACGCTAGCTTGCAGGGGAGTAAAAGCAGCTACTAAAAGCACGCCGCCGATACCGAATCCAGTGCCGATCGCCCCGCCTGCCGCTGACAAAATCACAGACTCTATCATAAACTGAATCAGGATATCTTGCTGAGAAGCTCCGATCGCCTTTCTCAGCCCAATTTCCTTCGTGCGTTCGGTAACAGAAACCAGCATAATATTCATAATCCCGATGCCGCCGACAAACAGCGAAATTGCCGCCACGAAAGCCAACATCAACGTCAAAGCACCAGTAATACTGCCCAAAGTATTCATTAAATCTTTCTGGTTGCGAACAGTAAAATCATCCTCCTTAGTAATTTTGTGACGCAACCTGAGCAGATTTTCTATTTGAAATTGGGCAGCTTGCATCAGAGTTTCATCTTTAATGGAAACCGAAATAAATGTTACTTTTGTACCGTAGGGAGACGCTCGACCTACGATCCGATTTGCCATTGTTGTCAGCGGCAAATAAACATTCATATCTTGATTGTCGCCAAAGCTGGAACCTTTCGCCTGCATGACTCCAATCACTTGAAAACTCGAGTTTTTAATGCGGATGTATTGACCTATTGGCTGTGTATTACCAAACAATTGTTCTGCAGCTTCTGAACCTAAAGCTACTACATTTTCTTCCCTTTCTAAATCTAATTTGTTTAAAAATCGACCTTGACCAACATCAAAGCTTCTGACTGTCAGAAATTCGGGAGTAGTTCCCACAATGGAAGACGAAACGTTTTTATTGCGGTAAGTAACGAGTTGACTATCATTGAGAGTTGGTGCGACTTCTTCGACAGAAGGAACTTGAGATGCGATCGCCTCTGCATCTTCCACTACTAAAGTCTGGGGCGGAATCACCGGGCGGGTTTGCGCTTCAGGACTTCCGGGAATAATAAATAGCAAGTTTGAACCCAGGGAGTTAACTTGCCCCTTGATAAATGTTTGAGCTCCTTCGCCGATACCGATCATAGAAATTACCGAAGCATTCCCGATGATAATTCCTAACATCGTCAAGCTGCTGCGAAGCTTATTTGCCATCAAAGTTGTGACAGCCATTTTGACGCTTTCAACAATATCCATAATTCGATTTTAGATTTGAGATTTTCGATTGGGGATTATTCGATTTTAGATTTGAGATTTTCGATTTTAGATTGGGGATTATTCGATTTTAGATTTGAGATTTTCGATTGGGGATTTGGGATTGTAGATTTGGGATTTTCGATTGGGATTATTCGATTTGGGATTAGGATTATTCGATTTGGGATTTGGGATTTGGGATTTGGGATTTGGGATTGGGATTATTGGTGTCACCTTAATATTTAAACCCATAATAAATCTTAAAGGCGACGCAAGAATACTCTTCCCCCTTGTTAAGAGGGACGCAAGACTGCTCTTATCCCACCCCCTACTCCCCGGAGGCGGGGGGCGTCGGCGGGAGATCCGGGGAAAGAAAACACCCTAGAGCGAGAGAAATAAGGCCCCATGCCCTATTCCCCATGCCCCATGCCCCATGCCCATGCCCCATGCCCTATTCCCCATGCCCTACTTTTGATTCTTGATAATATCCTCTAATTTTTTACCTTGAGGAAGTTCGGTAAAAACGCGATCGCCCGATGCGGCACCCTCTAAAATCTGAATCTTGTTGCCAATAGTCGAGCCAACCGTAACAGGCTTAAACTTCGGCTGTTGTTTTTCATCAGGAACCAGCACACCCGTTTGACCTTTATTAGTCACAATTGCCACCGTCGGCACAACTAAAGCATTGCTCAGCTTTTGACCAACAAATCTCAAATCTACGTTCATTCCCGATTGCAATACATCCTTGCCCGTATCAATCGCTACGCGCACTTGAAATAGCGTCACGTCCCGTTCCTTAACTGCTTCCGGCGCAATTAACTTAACGCCGCCTTTAAACACTTTATCTGGATAAGCGTCAGCCACTATTTCAACAACTTGACCCGGTTTAATTTGGCTGATATCTGCCTCCGGGACTTTCGCCAAAACTTCTACCTCTCTAGCTAGAGCGACAATCGATGTCGAAGTTGCCGAAGTTGCTTCCGATGCCGAAGTTGCCGGAGTTACAAAAGCTCCTTGAATGGCGTATCTTTGGGTAATAACTCCAGCAAAAGGAGCGCGAACCTTCGTATCTTCTAACTGCACTTCTTGAAAGCGGACTTGAGCTTGAGCTTCCGCTAATTCAGCTTGAGCTTGAGCTATTTCTTCCGGGCGAGAACCGTTTTCTTGTGCGGCAAATTGGCTTTTTGCTTCAGCAACTGCTGCTTCGGCTTTGGCGATTTCTTCTGGACGGTTGCCGTTTTCTACTTGTGCTAATTTGCTTTTAGCTTCGGCAACTTCTGCTTCGGCTTGGGCAATTTCTTCCGATCGCGTGCCGTTTTGCAATTGCTTAAATGCTTGCTGCTCGACTTGCACAGCAGCTTGCAGTTGCTGAATTTGCGACTCCCGACTTTCTTGCAGTTGTTGCAGGCGTTTTTGGGATTCTATTAATTTAGCTTGGGCAGTGCGATTTTCTTTGATCAGTTCATCGAGTTTATCTTTAGCAAGAGCACCTTCTTCCACTAATGGTCGATTGCGTTCTACCCGTTGAGCGGTTAGTTCGGCTTGGGCTTTACTCGAGTCAATTTGCGTTTGTGCTTGGGCAATTTCTTGTTTTACACTGCCGGTTTGAGCATCTGCTAAACGAGCTTGAGCTTGGGCTAAACGAGCTCGCGCTTGGCTGACTTCTTCCACGCGGCTGCCGGCTCGCAGTCGCTGCAAGCCTGCTTGAGTTTGCTGCAAGCGGGCTCTGGCTCCTGCAACTTCTTCAACGCGGCTGCCGGCTTGGACTTGCGCGAGACTGGCCTCGGCTTGCTCTAAGCGCGCTCGGGCGCTGGCGATGTCTTCCGATCGATTCCCGGCTTCGATTTTGGCGAGTTTTGCTCGCACGCTGGCTTCGCGGGCTTTAGCTTGAGCTAGTTGAGCTTCTACATCACGGCTTTCCATGCGGGCAACAATCTGTCCTGCTTCAACTCGATCGCCCTGTTCGACAAATAATTCTGCTATGCGCCCGGAGCCTTTAGGGCTGAGATTCACGCGCTGTACGGGCTGCACCGTGCCGCTCGACGTAATCCGCACTGTGAGGTTTTGCGCTTCCACCGGCACTGTCATACTTGCGATCGCATCTACTTTCGGTTGCGATCGACTTTTTACTATATATATGGTGGTCGGTACAGCTAGCAACCCGGCTGCAACCAACCCAACCGCCCACCGCTTGGGCTGCCGCGAGGGTTTCTTCGGAGACTGCTTTTGGGGGGTTTTGTTATCTGCAATTTTGGTCTCTGCGGCCTTGGTGTCTACAGTCTGAGTATCTTCCACCTTGACCTGAGCAGTTTCCTTTTTAGGGCTAACGATCATACCGACTCACCTAATTTAATCTCAGGATTACCTTTAAGGTAAAATTTTTGCTGATGCTTGGCATCGTCTTTCAGACTCATCCGATCGGGTGATTTTAAAAAAGTTCCCCAACCAGCACCTGTAAACAATTATAGCTAATCTTTGCAAGTTATTAAATAATGTTAAGTTTTTTCAGCCTAAAGAGGTGGGATCAAACAGAATCGCTTCCGGCTGCTGGCAAATAGAAATATATTTTAGTAAATAATATCATTTTTGGGATCTAGGAGCGTGATCCTCACCAGCAAGAAAGGTCGATCGGGCAGCGGGCGATCGACCGTCACTAGGTAATTGCGGACTCGCGATCCCATCGCTGCGATCGCATCTAGCAGTGCGAAGCTGGTAACGGCACAATATTAAGATGCTTACTCTCATAAACCCGGCTTCTGCCAGAAATAACAGGTTTGTCCGCAAATAATCCGCGCATAAACCCGGTTTCACGGGTAGCGGTGCGTAAATCCTGAATCCATATTCGCCCTGTACCCACAACAGGTTAAAATATTTTTCAAATCCGTTAAAAATGGAAAATAAAAACAATGAATCGTCCTCAAAGCGTTACAGTTCTGGCAATATTGCAGCTAATTAGCGGCATTTTCAGTCTGCTTGACGGCTTGTTCATCTTACTTTTTGCAGGCATTTTTGGCGGTCTCGGTGCGGCTTTCGGCGGGGCAAAAGTTGGGGCTGTAATCGGCGGATTCATTGGAATTTTTGCTGCGATAAGTTTCATCTTAGGTTTCCTATCCTTACTCTTAACTTGGGGTTTGTTTCAACTCAAAAATTGGGCTTGGACGGGAACGTTAATTGTCCATATCATCGCCACTCTCACGCAAATTGTCAAAATGTTTGGCAGCGGCGGTACAGCAGTCAATTTTTTAACTCTGGGTTTTGCAGTGGCTAGCATTTACTACCTGCTGCAGCCAGATGTTAAACAAGCATTTCGTGTGTGATTTCCTTTTCATTAACGGTACTGAATTCTCGGATCGAAAAAAGCATAGGAAATATCAACCGCCAGATTAATCAGTACAAAAGTTACAGCCACAAAAATTACTCCTCCTTGGACAATTGGGTAATCCCGCGTCAGAATACCCGTATAAATCCAAGAACCAATTCCCGGCCACGAGAAAATCGTTTCAGTCAGAATAGCGCCGCCTAAAAGAGTGCCGAACTGCAAACCTATAGTTGTGACGATCGGCAAAAACGCATTTTTCAAAGCGTGTTTCAAAATCACCCAATATTCCGGCAATCCCTTAGCCCTCGCAGTGCGGATGTAATCTTGAGAAAGCACTTCCAGCATCGCAGAACGAGTGATGCGAGCTATAATAGCCAGAGGAATAGTTCCTAAAGTCAAAGCTGGAAGGATTAAATGGGCGATCGCATCCCGCAAAGCCCCCAAATCCCACCTCAGCAACGCATCCAAAACATAAACACCCGTAATCGACTTAAAACCAAACCCCAAATCTACACTAATCCGCCCGCTAGGAGGCAGCCATTTCAGATAAACAGCAAACAAATAAATCAACATTAATCCCAACCAATACACGGGCAAAGATACGCCAATTAACGAACCGCTCATCGCGAGATTGTCCAGCCAGCTATTTTTCCGAACAGCAGCCAAAATCCCCGCCGGAATTCCGATAAAAAGTGCCACCAACATCGCCACCACAGACAGTTCAAAAGTAGCAGGCCAGCGCATTGTAATTTCATCAATTATCGGAATACCGCTAATAATACTATTTCCCAAATCAAAGCGCAGCAAACTCCCTAAAAAAGCTAAATATTGCAAAGGTAAAGGCTGATTCAGACCCAACCGTGCTCTCAAAACTTCGACTTGTTCGGGAGTTCCCCGTTCTCCCAAAAGCACTGTAGCTGGGTCTCCCGGTATCAAATGCAAAAATATAAATACTAGCAGAGTGATTCCCAAAAGGACTGGCAATAGTCCCAGCAAACGTTTAGCAATATATTGAAACATCAGTCGATCTCATTCACCTTGCAAATTTGCCAAAATCCGATCGACCGTTTCTTCTACCGTTAGATGGGTTGAATCCAGCCAGTAGCCAAAGCGAGGAGTTTCGGTACGGAGAATGCGATCGAATGCATAAACCATTGTTTCGTTGGCATATCCGGTTTTCGTTCTTGCTGCATCCCGTGCAGCTACAACTTCTGCCTTCGGACACAGAACGATCGCGGACAACGGCACATCGTCGAAAGTGGCAAGTACCTCAGCCAGTGCCGAACCAATGATTATATCTTGATAAACGACCGTAAAACCAGCCTGGAGATAGTGTCGCGCTGCCATTGCTGCCAGGTGATACCGCAGTTGAAGCTGCTGATATGCCTCTGCTGACAAATTTAACGCCATTTGGGCCTGTCCATTCACAATCATGCGACGAAAGATATCGCCGCGAAGGTGGACACTTTTGGGCAACCGTTCGGCAAGTGATTGGGCCACACTTGATTTTCCGGCAGCCATGTTCCCGGTAATCAAAATAATTTGTGGCTGATGATTTGCAGGTTGCTGATTGCTCTCCATACTGTTTGTTAAGGTAAATTCATGTAAAGTATGATAACCCCGGAGAGGTGTCTCGATCTAAACTCTCAATTTTTGCTTATTTCCTCAAAAGACTCAGACCCCAAAGGACTCGGAATCCAACCTTGAATATTCTTGCGCTTGCCTAAAAGCGGCTGCGAATGTACGATCGCCAAACGCACAGCTTCCCCATGCAAAATCTCGCTAACTTCCGCATTAGATTTGAGATTTGAGATTTGAGATTTGAGAACAAAAATATTAATCACCAAGTAAATTTATGTAAAGGATGAAGAACCAAATAGAAGATATTTTACAACAGTGACATACTTGCAGCAATACTTACGCAGACATAGGCTATTGTAAGATTGATTTTCTTTTGGGGTAAATCTTGCAGGCGATCGCACTAGCGCCAAACAAAAATGAGCGATCGCACTTTTAACTGCAATCTACACATTTTGTTACATAAATTGATTTCAGAGGTGTATTATGCCTTGCTCAACAATATCAGCACGCGCGATCGCATTTATCGACACTCAAGTAGAAGATTATCAAAGTCTAGTTGCAGGAGTAAAACCAGGAACAGAAGCGGTGGTTGTGGAAGCAAAAGGAGATGCGATCGACCAAATCACTCAAGTCTTAGCAACTCGCACCAATATTGACAGCATCCACATCATTTCCCACGGCAGTCCAGGCAATTTGCAACTGGGCAAAACAAGACTGTGTTTGGATAACCTCAAAACTTACCAACACCAATTGCAGCAATGGCGACACGCCTTAACTCCAGATGCAGACATCCTGATTTACGGTTGCAGCGTCGCATCTAGCCTCACCCCCAATCCCTTCCTCCAACGCATTGCCGCCCTCACAGGTGCAAATATCGCCGCATCTGGCAGTCCCACCGGGAGTGCAGCCCAAGGTGGCGACTGGGAACTGGAAGTTACCACAGGGAAAATTAAAGCACCCACAGTGTTTAAGCCAGATGTAATGGCAGCTTACCAAGGAGTGTTGGCTGCAGGCGACTTAGATCTCAGCTTCGGCACAGGCGGATCCGTAACAACAAGTATTAGTGGCATCTGGGACGTTCCCAGCGACGTAGCTGTCCAATCTGACGGCAAAATTGTTGTGGGAGGGACTGCTAATATCGTCGGTGATTTTGCCCTTTCCCGCTACAACAATGACGGCAGTCTAGATGCCACCTTCGGGACAGGTGGTAAAGTAACTACAGATTTTGGATTGGGTTCGTCGGCTGGATTTGGACTAGCAATTCAGCCTGACGGCAAAATTGTGATGGTGGGAAACGCCAATCAAGACTTTGGGGTTGCTCGCTACAACGGGAATGGTAGTCTGGATACGACTTTTGGAACTGGTGGCACAGTCACTACAGATTTTGGCAATTTCGACTCTGCTGCTGCCGCACTTATTCAGCCCGACGGCAAAATCGTCGCGGTGGGAAATAGTAACGTTGCCAGTGTTGTCCGCTATAACAGCGATGGAACTTTGGATAGCACTTTCGGCAGCGGTGGCAAAGTAACTGCCAATGTTGAAAGCAACATATCGGTGGCAGATGCAGTCCTTCAGGCTGACGGCAAAATTCTGGTAGCAGGAGAGGCGCCAAGTAATGACTTTGGAGTCATCCGCTATAACAGCAATGGCACACTAGATAACACCTTTGGGAGTAATGGTAAAGTCACCACTGACTTTGGTAGTGATAACACATTAACTAGTCCTTTCGATGGCTACGACAGCGGATCTGCCATACTTCTTCAGCCTGATGGCAAATTTGTGCTACTAGGAACCACCAATTATTTTTCCAATAATCGAGACTTTGCTCTTGCCCGCTACAACAGCAACGGTACTTTGGATACGACTTTTGGAACTGGCGGCAAAGTAACCACAAATTTTCAGGGTCTCGACAGGGCGGAGGATTTAGTTCTGCAACCAGATGGCAAAATTATCGCGGTAGGAGATGGCGGTAATGCTTTTGCCACCGCCCGCTACAACAGCGACGGCAGTTTGGATGCCACCTTTGGGACTGGCGGTAAAGTAATTACCCAATTCCCCCTCAACACGATCAGCCCTAATAACTTTGCTAGGGCAGTAACTCTCCAGTCAGACAGTAAAATTGTGGTGGCAGGCTTAGCTGGTGGTCAGTTTGCTCTTGCTCGTTACATTAGTAGTAATCTTACGCCAACCCCAACGCCTTCGCCTACTCCAACTCCTACTCCTACAGGTACTCCGACACCAATCCCGACACCTGCACCAATCCCTACTCCCGCCCCAACGCCTGCACCAACCCCTACTCCCACAGATACTCCCACTCCCGCCCCAACGCCTGCACCAACCCCTACTCCCACAGATACTCCCAGTCCCATCCCAACGCCTGCACCAACCCCTACTCCCACAGATACTCCCAGTCCCACCCCAACGCCTACTTTCACACCAACTCCTACGGCAACACCAACGCCCTCAATCACTCCGATACCATCTGTGACGCCAACACCGACGACATCCGTCACTCCGACACCAACGCCAACGCCCAATCCGACATCAACACCAACGCCATCTGTCACGCCAACGCCCAATCCGACATCAACACCAACGCCATCTGTCACACCGACACCAACGCAGAACTCTTCTCCAATTATCGGTACTGATGGCGACGATTTCCTTGTAGGCGATCGCGGCAACGATACCATCAGTGGCTTGCGGGGAAATGATACCCTCGACGGTCTTGATGCCAACGATCAGATGTACGCTCATCAAGGTAATGATTTTCTCGAAGGTGGCAACGGGGATGATACCCTTTACGGTGGCAAGGGCAATGATACCCTAATCGGCAATAACGGTGAGGATGTTTTATTTGGCGATCGCGCTTCTGACAGTCTCATTGGCGGTGAAGGGAATGATACTCTCTACGGCGGTAAGGGCAATGATTCCCTAATTGGCAGCTTGGGAAATGATTGTTTGATTGGAGGTTTGGGGAACGATCGATTCCTCTTAGGACTTGATGTCGGAACGGATAGCATTTTAGATTTTGAAGACGAGAAAGATTTGCTCACACTTGCTAGCGGTATCACCTTCTCTCAATTAGCAATTACTCAAAGTAACAGTGCAACTTTAATCCGGTTTGTGCCAACAGGAGAAATCTTGGCATCTCTGAGCACGATATCGGCGAGTCAAATTAATGCTGCCGACTTCACTTTTCTCTAAAACATGACTTACGCATAAACTCTATCTGTAGGGTACATCTCGCTCTAACTTCTCAATTTTTGCTCACTTCCTCAAAAGACTCCGACCCCAAAGGACTCGGAATCCAACCTTGAATATTCTTGCGTTTGCCTAAAAGTGGCTGCGAATGTACGATCGGCAAACGCACAGCTTCCCCATGCAAAATCTCGCTAACTTCCGCATAAATTTTCGCCCTAGCTGCTTTATCCCCACTCGCCCTCCCTTGATCCAAAAGTTGCAGAACTTTCGGATTTTTCCAATTTCCCAAATCCGCCGTCGAACCCGGCCCGAAGTGAGGATAATAAAAATTGTCTGGATCGCCATAATCTCCACTCCAACCCATCATAAAAGCTTGAAAGCCGGGAGGTTTGAGCCGATCGGCTAAATAAGCAGACCAATCCTTTGTCAGCAATTTGACCCGAATGCCAATCGCGCTCAAATCCGCCGCAAAAGCCTCAGCGATCGGCTTCGGCGTGGGAAAATAGGGACGGCTGACGGGCATATACCACAAATCCAAATCAAAACCGTTCGGATAGCCAGCTTTCGCGAGCATTGCTTTAGCTTGCTGCGGGTTAAATTCATAATCTTTAACTTGATCAGACGCCGCCCAATTCAGCGCAGGCGGGATAAATTGCGGATCATGTTTTCCGAGTTCTCCCCAGAAAGCTTGGACTATTGCTGGCTTGTTAATTGTTTGGGCGATCGCCCGCCTGACTTCTGGTTTTGACAAAGGTTCGTAACTCGGATTTAAGGCTAAATAACCGACATTAAAAGAAGGTCGCACAACAGCTTCTAAATTAGGATCTCCCTGAACTTCTTTCAGTTGATCCGGCGTTAAATCCACAGTAAAATCAAGTTGTCCTGCTCGCAACTGAGCCAGTCTCGCCGCCGGATCGTCAACAAAACGAATTACCAATTGATTGACTTTTGGCGTCCCAGTTTTCCAGTAATTCGGATTTTTCTCCAAAACAATGCGATCGCCCGATCGCCATTCCTGAAACACAAAAGGTCCCGTACCCACCGCCAGCGACCCCGGAGTGCCGTATTTAGCACCCGCTTTTTTCACCGCCGCCGGACTCGCCATCCCGAAATAACCAGACCCAATCGCCGAGGGAAAAGCAGCAAAAGGTTGATTTAAAACAAACTTAATCGTAGACTTATCAACAACTGCCACATCTTTTACCAGGGAATTTTTATCTCCCTTAAAGCCACCAAAAAAATCCTTCCAAATTTGATAAGTTTTGCCAGATTCTCGATAACCGTTAGGATTTTTCGCATCCCACCAGCGCTCCACATTAAACTTAACAGCTTCCGCGTCAAAATTCGTACCGTCGTGAAACTTTACCCCCGGACGCAACTTAAAAGTCCAAGTTTTACCATCTGTAGAACTTGACCATTCAGTAGCGAGACTCGGCTCAAGTTCCACAGTTCCCGGTTTAAAATCAGTCAAGCGATTGTAAATTTGGTCGATAACAATCACCGAATTGCCATCAGTAATATTTCCCGGTTCCAGATTGACCGGCGGCCCACCCGCACCGTAAACTAAAGCCCCAGCCGGAACCGCAGCAGAAGTTGGCCCAGTTGGAGAATTATTGCTAACCGTGTTTGAAGGAGTGCCGCAATTTGATAAAATTACAGCCATCCCAAAAACTAGACCTAATAAAACCAAACGCCATAATTTTAACAATTTCATCTCAATAGCTCCCGTTTACTAGCAAACTGCACTCATGTAATAATAAAATGGTAATTCTCCCCGGATCTTCCCTCTGCGAACTCTGCGCTCTCTGCGGTTAATTTAATAAATTCTATCAGGAGTTAGGCAACTGTCACAAGCACTAGCGGCTAAGCCACACCATCCGCCCAAAAACAAGACCCTAAACATAGTTAGGGATAGAACTGGCCAACTCCAGTTCTATCCTAACTATTTCTGAACCTATCAAGCAGCTTTTTCTCCAAAAAACTGTAGGCGTTTCAACCACTTCTGCCAGTATTCCAGCAATTGTTCGCGTTCCAACACAAATATTTCCGCATCTTCATCAGGAAGAGCCACAACAATCAAAGCATTAACAATTTTATTACCAAACAGAGTCTCACCATAGCATCGATTAATTGCCCCACCATAAGCAACTAACTGTAAAGGCTTGTCGTAGAGTTTTTCTACTCGCAGTTTAGGTTCTTCAGCAGTCGTCCACTCAATAGTGCATGGAACACATTGATAACGGGCAACTAAATCAACTTTCCCGGCGTATCCTTCCACATAATTTGGCACAACAGTCTCCACCAACTGGACATCGCTAAGTTTCTCCAGTACAGGCTGAACGCTATAACAATAGGGCTGAATTAGGCTGGAAGCAGTGGGAGATAACCCTTGCAAATAATCCTTAACCCACTGATGCAATAGTTCTCCCCGGCGACGGCTGGTTACAGCAATGCGAGTTGCTTCTGTGTTCCCTACTTTCTTGCGCCAATTAGAAAGAGCAGCTACAGACTCAATCGGCTGTGTAGCCTTAAGTATTGTGCTAACTGCTGGTAGCAGAATGCCATTTTCATCTTGGTAGTCAAACCGTCCATTAGCCCTGGTTCTTTTCATGATCAGAATCTCCCAAAAATTGCTAAATTCAATTTCGCAATTTAGCTTTGGAGATATCTCTCACGTTGAGGCTGACTTACACTGACTTAGGCTGACATATCTACAATCTTCAGTTTCAGCCTGCTATTGAATAGCATTTTTGCTCCCGCATAAGTAATATAAGAGCAGCCCTAACCGTGATTTAAGGCTAGATAGAAGATACTGGACTCGCTTTCAGGTAATAGAGAGGTTAGTCAATGACGCTGCCGCGTGACTTTTTAATTGACATAGGTGGTAACTATGATCTTTCGCCAGAGGAAAAGGAGGCTTTTGTAATCTGGTTTAGCAGCAACAAGACAGGGTTGGAGATAGCAACAAAACTCCATATCAGCAACAGTGCGCTTACCACTCGCATGAGCCACGTTTACAAAAAGTTCAGTATCAACGGTAAAGGCCCAGGTAAATATGGTCGCTTGCTCAATTTTCTGACTGCTGAATATCGTAAATGCAAGGCTTCTGACTCTCCAACTTCTAATCTGTCAGAGGATGAGTTAAATGACTTGGTGCAAGAGGTGCGCCAGAAGTGCCGCGAGATGATTCAAGACCAGTGCGGTACAATGCGATCGCTCACGATGTCGCAACCCATTGACGTAAGTGACCTCTACACCAAGGTCAATATTCTGGAAAAAATTACCAGTCATCGGCGGCGCGAAATTGAGGAACTGTTGCAAGACTGTAACCCGGAAAACTTCGATCGCTTCGGACTTGGCAGAGTAACTGAGACAATACTAGGACTAGAAGCGGTTGAGAAATACTCAAAATTGATGGTGCTGGGTAAGCCAGGGTCAGGAAAAACCACTTTTTTGAAGCATTTAGCAATCCAGTGCGATCGAGGTAAATTTCAAGCTCATCGCGTTCCTATTTTTATCACGCTCAAACAGTTTGCAGAAACAGAAGGAAAACCGAGCTTACTGGAATACATTACCCAGATGTTTTCTGATTGTGATGTTTCTGCTGACCAAATAGCTGTCCTTTTCAAGCACGGTAAAACACTGGTTTTACTCGATGGTTTAGATGAAGTAAAAGTTGATCATAACAGCCATGTCATCAACCAAGTTCTTTATTTATCGGACAAATTTCGCACCAATCACTTTGTAATGACTTGTCGGATTGCAGCAAAAGATTATACTTTTGAGAAGTTTACAGAGGTTGAAGTCGCAGATTTTGATTACAAGCAGATAGCCACCTTTGCCCGAAAATGGTTTCAAGCTAAGAAACCAGCGAAAGCAGAGAAATTTATTCAACAGCTTGGGGAAAACAACCGGATTCGAGAACTGGCAACAAATCCGTTACTGCTAACGCTGTTATGTTTGGTGTTTGAAGAATCAGCCAAATTTCCCGGCTTACGTTCAGAACTTTATGAAGAAGGAGTAGATATTCTGCTGAGAAGATGGGATGAAACGCGAAAGATTGAGCGAGAGCAGGTTTATAAAAATCTCTCATTACAGCACAAGAAAGATTTACTCAGTCAAATTGCTCTAACGACATTTCAGCAGGCAGACTATTTCTTTAAACAGAAACAACTAGAGCAGTACATTTATGATTACATCCGCAATCTGCCCGATGCTCAAAAAGATCCGGAGGCGTTGCAACTTGATAGTGAAGCGGTGCTAAAATCAATAGAGGCCCAACATGGGTTATTGGTGGAACGGGCGCATAAAATCTATTCTTATTCTCACTTGACTTTTCAAGAGTATTTTATAGCCAGAAAAATTGCAATCAGTTGTAATTCATACATACCAAAGCAACAGGCTTGGCAAATTCTGATTGATAACATTACTGAGAAACGCTGGCGGGAAGTGTTTTTTTTAGTTGTTGAAATGTTACCAAGTGCAGACTGTCTGTTGTTTTTTATGAAGCAGGCAATTGATTTACTTTTAGTTGATGATGAAAAGTTACAACAATTTTTGTATTGGATAAATCAAAAATCTTGCTTAACTCAACCTCCGCTTAAAAGAGCAGCAAGCCGAGCCTTGTACTTCGCTCTAACTGTGACTCCGGACTCCACTCATTCGTCCGATAATGTTGTCTCTCTAGTGCTTGCCTATAAAGTTGATTCTAATGTTTTGTCAGGCCGAGAATTTAACGCCTCTCGTGGTTTGGAAAACTTCATAAGTTTGACTGTAAAGTATCGCGAAATTGGTCATAACTGGCAGTTTAACGACTCACAAAAACAACTATTGCAGCAGTATGATGAGGCAAATGAGTTGCTCATAGACTGTCTAAATAGCGGTGGTAATGTATCTCCTGAAGTGCGCGAAGAGATTGAAGAAACATTGTTTTTACCAAAAGATGAAGTTCAAAAGTATAAGGAAAAGCACAGACTATCGTCTGTTTAGAATATCTTCCAGAGGGGTCAATTAACTCAACCAAGATCAGCCAGTATAACTAATCTGCTTGAAGGCGATCGCAATTAAAACCAAACAGAATCTAAATATATTTCTCACTTGTCCCCTCTTGACAGATCATAAAAACTTGTCCGAACTCAAGAAAGTCCCGATTATAACGTACCAAAAGCCCAAGCAATGACTGATGCAGAAATGGAAGCACTGTTAGATAGCACCGGCGGTTTATTGAAGCTAGAAAATATGGAACACGCCGATGATATCATGTTGGAATTGGCGGGAATTTGCGATCGCCATCAAGTCACACTCGGCGGCGTAGTCCATACCCGCAATTCCAAAAAACCCCTGAGCACCAAAGTCCAAATTACCGATCGCACATTCATTCGAGGACAAAATCTCAACCCACACCTTTACATAAGGCGACGCAACCAGCATGAAAGCCAACGTTTGCGGCCCAGCTAAAGGGGTCATTCGATTTGAGATTTGAGATTTGAGGTTTACTCCATGAATCTGGGATTGACCTTTCGTCTAAAATTTTGATCTCTCCACGACATCGGGGGCTTGTATCCGTTTTTGGGCTGGTCACAAATGACAAAGCGATCGATTAATTCGATTGTTTGAAATGCGATCTATCTGTGGAGCATAAACATTCCTTTCCCCACCCAAAATATCTTTTAATATCTGCATATAACAACCCGATTCAGGATTGGCAAACATCAATAATTCTCTCTTTTCTCTTTCTCTGCGCCCTCTGCGCCCTCTACGGTTCGTTGAAAAAAATCTACTTTACATCAAGCAATAGAATAGCTATAGGCTCACGCACCCACCCCTACAAATCAAAACTCTCTTCACCAATACTTCCGAGTTCCCCGCTACCCAGAAACTCTTCCTCCTCTACTTCCTCAATCCCAGAGTCCAAATTTTCCACCACAAACGGCAAACCAGCCGCCATCAAACCCCGTTGAATCAGTTCCGGCGTTTCCTCAAACAAAACAAATAGCGGATGAACCGCCTCAGCTTCATCGCTGTAAATATGTCTGTAGCGGTGCGGCATCACCCATTCGTAACCTTTATCCAGCCAAACCTGAGACTGCCGCCAGCGGCCGAGCAACTCAGAAAACTCTTCGCCCGGACGATGAATGAAAATCAAAATTTCCACTCCAATTTTAACTTTCCATTCAGGATCGCACATCAAAATCGCCAAATCGCACGGCAAACAAACTGCCTGTCCGGGCGATATGCTAGTGCCCCCGCTTCCCGCATAAGAAACCCCGTCCCGCAACCGCGCAATTGGCAAAGGAATTGTGATTAAACTCTCAAGGGCGCGGCGGATACTGGGAATCATTTCCATGTAAACCCGATATTTTTTCAGCAGGGCGATCGCGGCAGAAGATTCGCTGTACTCTGCTAGTAAGGCCTCGTAATGTGATTGTTTAACAGACATTTTCAAACCAAAAAATAAGTAATTACTAATTGCTGCTCATTGCTAATCGATCGCTTCTCGTTACCAGCAACATCTTGATAATGAAGATTTGGGGGCAGAGCCTTCAAATTGTTTTCTCCTTTTAATCCAGGCTGTGCTTCCTCCAAAGGTCTTCCCAGGCTGAGCCTGGGAACGATTGAAATAGTCATTGGTTATGCGTTAATTGCTACTAACTAATAACTAATAACTAATTAGCCCTTTTTTACAGCTTCTGGAACACTGCGAACATCGGCAGATACATCGACAGCAAAATCGAACCTACGATACCACCGACGACAACAATCATCAGAGGTTCTAGCATACTGGTAAGTCCTTTTACTGCTTCTTCCACTTCCGTTTCGTAGAAAGCGCCAACTTTCATCAGCATCTTGTCAAGTTCCCCTGTCTCCTCGCCAATTGCCATCATTTGAATGGCCAAAGACGGAAAAACAGCTTGTTCTTGCAAAGCAATACTGATCATGCCACCGCCTTGAATTTCCTGTCTGGCATATTCGATCGCATTAGATATCGCCTGGTTCCCCGCCACATCGCGTACAATTTCCAAAGAATTGAGAATCGGCACGCCCGATCGCGTCAGCGACCCAAATATCACGCAAAACCTAGCCACAGCAGATTTTTCGATCAAATCTCCAAAAACCGGCAACTTCATCGCAATCTTATCAATTTGTAGGTGACCTACTGGAGTTTTGTAGTACAGATCGAAGGCAATTTTGAGCGCTATAATTACCCCAATAACTGTTATCTGTTGGATGGGAGGCCAAGCCGTACAAAATGCACTAATTGCCAACATAAACACTGTAAAAGCCGGCAAATCTGCACCAATATCCTTAAAGATTTTGGCGAAAGTTGGCAGCAAGAATATGGTCATTGCGAAAAAAATCACGATCGCGATGCCCAACACAGTCTTTGGATAAGACATCGCCGAATTAATTTCAGCCTCTGTCTTGTGATTTTTTTCCATCATCACTGCCAGACGGTCTAGGGTTTCATCTAGCACCCCCCCGACTTCTCCCGCCGCCACCATACTGATAAACAGTTGGTCAAAAACATCAGGAAACTTAGCCATCGCCTCTGCCAAGTTTATCCCCTCCTGCACGTCAGCATTCATGCTCCTGAGCGCTCGCTTCAGCTTAGCATTAGAACACTGCTCGTGCAGCACGGAAAGGCATCTAACGATCGCCACCCCTGCATTAAACATAGCCGCAAACTGACGAGCAAAAATAGCCATATCCTTAACAGTAAGACTGGTAAGGTTATACTCGATTTGCTCCTGAATCTTACTGAAATCAAAGCCACCTTTCGGTTTTTCGCGGATTACGTTGGTAGCCACAGCTCACCTCTGAAAATTTATTAAAAGTTATGATTCATCAGTCATTAGTCATCAGTCATCAGTTATTTCTGCGGACTCCTGACTAATGACTGCTGACTGAATTAATGAGATCCTACCTTGGCGCCACCAACAGGTGCCGGACCGATCAAGCGTTCGAGTTCGTCAGCCTTAGAAGCCTTGCCCATTGCCGCTTCCCAAGTAACTTTACCGCTCTTGTAAAGTTCAGCGAGGGCCATTTCCATCGTCCTCATGCCCAATTTCGCCCCCATTTGGATTTGGGAGTAAATCATTGGAGTTTTGCCCTCCCGGATCAAGTTCGCCATAGCTGGAGTATTCACCATGATTTCCATAGCGCAGCAGCGGCCGCCCCCAACTTTCACTACCAAATTTTGGCTGCAAATTCCCACCAAAGAGTTAGACACCTGGGCGCGAACCTGGGGTTGTTGAATTGGCGGGAACACGTCCAAAATCCGATCGACTGTTGCACCCGCAGAATTAGTGTGCAGCGTTCCCATCACCATGTGCCCCGTTTCTGCAGCGGAAATTGCCAGACCGATCGTTTCCAAGTCGCGCATTTCCCCCACCAGAATCACATCAGGATCTTCGCGCAAAGCTGCTCTGAGCGCATTAGCAAAGCTCTTAGTATCTTCGCCCTTTTGGCGCTGGTGAAACAAACTCTTGATATTAGGAAACACGTATTCGATCGGATCTTCAACTGTTAGAATATGTTCCGCCCGCGTCCGGTTGATCAGATCCAACAAAGCCGCCATCGTAGTAGTTTTCCCAGAACCCGTTTGTCCCGTCACCAACAGCATACCCCTGGGTCTTTCCGTCAGATCCCGCAAAATCTGCGGCACGCCTAAAGCATCTGCATTAGGAATCTTAGAAGCCAGAGCCCGCATACAAGCAGCCCAAGCACCCCGCTCCCGGTAGACATTGACGCGGAACCGAGCCAATCCCCGAACGCCGTAAGCGCAGTCGAGTTCCCACTCCATTTCCAACTGCTTGCGCTGCATATTGTTGAGCATTTGGAAAATTAGGATCTGCACTTCCTCAGCAGCCAGAATGTCGCCGTATTGCGTCTGAGGAGTTAGTTTACCGCTGACTCGGAAGAAAATAGGCGCGCCCGCTTGGATGTGTATGTCCGAACCCCCTTGCTCTACCAGGGACTCCAGTACGTCTTCAATCATCAGACCCATAGATACCTCTCCTCGATCAAATGGATAGTTATTGACCAATCTAGCTCAGTTAACAGCCAACAGTTAATAGTCAAAAGTTAACTGCTGAATCAATCCAAAAAGCGTGGCGTCAAGCAGTACGGACAATCCAGCATCTCCGGCTTCAATTCCGCCCGACAAGTTTTGCACGTAAGTCCCTGCTTGCGTTTGGCTTTCATTTCCGCCTCCAGCCCCGAGTCAGTAAACGTCACCCGCTCGACTTCTTCAAAGGTAGTCGCGCCTTCCCGCACCAACTGCAAGCTGTAAGCCAACAACGTTTTCATCCCTTCTTCTACTGCTGCTTCCTTAATTTGCTCTGTGGGAGCTCCTTGAGTGATCAGAGTTTGAAGCCGCTCCGTATTTTTCAGGAACTCGTAAACCCCTACCCGTCCTTTGTAGCCTAGGCCGCTGCACTTCCGACAAAGTTGCTCGCGTTCTGCGAGTTCCTTCCTTTCCTCCACCGGTACGGTGTTGGCTTTGTAAACAGTCAGATTAATTTCTTGAGAAGCCGACAGACCGTACTTGCCGAGTTCTTCGGCAGTAGGCTGGTAAGGAGTGCAGCATTGGTCGCAAACGCGCCGCATCAGACGCTGAGCCAACACGCCCAACAGAGCGGCCGAAACCATGAACGGTTCTACGCCCATTTCGGCCAAACGCGCGATCGCCCCAGCCGCGTCGTTCGTGTGCAGCGTCGTCAGCACCAAGTGTCCCGTCAAAGCAGCTTCCAGAGCCGTTTTGGCTGTTTCCTTGTCCCGCGTTTCCCCCACCAGCATCACGTCAGGGTCTTGCCGCAAAAATGCCCGCAGAATGTTGGAAAAAGTCAAGTCTTTTTCCCGAATTACTTGACATTGGGTAATTCCTGGCAAAGCATATTCGATCGGGTCTTCCGCCGTACTGATATTAACCCCCGGATCGTTGCGTTCCGCCAGAATCGAGTACAGAGTAGTTGACTTGCCCGAACCCGTCGGCCCCGTCACCAAAATCAGTCCGAACGGACGGCTAGCACTCTCTCGCACTAAAGCCAGAGTTTCTTCGTCGGAGATTAACAAACCCAAACCCAACTGAGTGCTGGAACTGTCCAAAATCCGCAGCACGATTTTTTCGCCGTACCGGGAAGGCAAGCTATTCACCCGGAAATCCACCGTGCGCCCCTCAAACACCCGGCGGATGCGGCCGTCTTGAGCTTGTCGGCGTTCGGCAATGTCCAGGTTGGCAATAATCTTGAAACGAGCCGTAATCGATGCGACTACCTGCTTGGGAAACCGGAAATACTCTTGCAGCACCCCGTCTTTCCGCATCCGAATCCGCATGAACTCTTCTTGAGGTTCTACGTGGATGTCAGACACCTTTTCCGACAAAGCTTTAGCCAATATGATGTTGACGGCCTTAATTACCGGAGCCGCCTCAGCATCGTCCAAGGTGTTAGCTAGGTCTTCTTGGTCGGCAGTCTCCTCTTCTAGCGTGAGTTCGCCAAAATCTCCCTCCCCTAAATCCATCTTTCTCTGCTTTTCGGCTGCAGCTATTTTGGCGGCTATCTTAACTTGCTCGTCTTGATAGGCCGAAGTTATGTCCTGATAGTCGTCTGGCGTAATCACCCGTCGCTGCAAAGCCAAGCCGTGAGGCTGTAAAATCCGCCGCAAATCTTCTATGGCGTTGAGGTTGTCGGGATCTACCATTGCCACTAAAACCGCCGCAGGCTGAGTTTCAGTCTTCGCTACAGGTAAAAACCGACCTTGGTTACAAATGTCGATCGAAATCTTCAACCCGTCGAGCATAACTCCGAGTTGCTCGTTAGACATTTCGCTCATCTCCGGGTCAAATGCTTCAACCCCGTAGACTATCTTGCGTTCAAACATCTGCTGCTTCTTGTAAAGCCGCAGCAATTCTGGGGGCAACGGCTGCCCGGTAAGTGCTTCTAATACCTCCGTCAACCGCTTGCCCGACTTCTGGCTTTCAATTTGAGCTTGCTTCAGTTGGTCGCCGTTGACGTAACCCGCCTGAATCATCTTGTTGAGAGCCGGAGTAAAATTGCTCAGAGCAACTATCGATGTGGAGCGAAGCCCCTGGGATGTGTTAGTCATAAAAAAGACTCATGCTTGTGGGAAACTCAGTCACTTTCGAGTGCTGAGAGGAAAACAAACGCGGGGTTTTAACCCCCGTATTCTTTGCTTATGGATCAGCTATCATGTTCCTGCTCAATCCCTATCTGTCAAGTGTAAGCTCGCAGTCCCCTCTAAGCTTTGTCCACCAATTGACGAGACGTTCGAGGGAATTGTCGGTGCTTGCAATCATATCTTGTTCGTTAAGTGCTGCCGTTGCTTACTTACCTGATTAACTTGCGGGATACTCTCGTTATAGCGTCCGGGCACATCACTTGGGGATTGCCCGTACCGGGAGAGAAAAGCGGGGCGGGGTGTGTCGCCGTACCAGGCTCCTTCTATTTTCCCAAATTGTTTGCTCAAAATACAGCGCCCGTGGTGGCGCGGTTAGCTTTACTAGGTTAAAGATGAGCTATGTTGTGTGATGATGATATAGCCTTTCTCAGTAACATGAGGTGCTCTCGCGGGCATAGGCCTCCGTGGGCATAGGCCTCCGTGGGCATAGGGCATAGGACTTGCCCCCATACCTCACCACGCTTGAGAACCGCTATAGCTTTTACGAAACTCTCGATCTGTCTTTTAAAATATATTTTGATTAATTATCTGCGATCGGGAACTGCCCGATCGGCTACATGAGTCTCCTGCACAGATTTTGAGGATATCTAGTTTTTGGTCAGCCAATATTACTTTGATTCAACCCTGGTGTTCCGAATCTTTGTCACCGCGCCCGAAAACGCATACAAGTTTCCCCTTGAGTCCCCATCCGCCCCAAATTTTAGACTCTTGTTCAACCTCCCAGATTCATCTGTGGGGTAAATCTCAAATCATTCGACTCAGCGCTCACGCCCCCCTCTCAAATCTCAAATCTGCAGACGTAAGCTTGACGGTTCACAAATCTTGGAAATAGGCAAATTAGATATCAATCGTATCTACAGATTAGCACCTGGGCGAAACCAGCTAATGTCTCTCATTTTACTGGCAAAAATTCCAGACTTCAAGCGACTTCGGCGGTATTGACTTAGAAAAACAACAGCCCCAATTCGCATCAAGATTAACAACCTACTATCTGAGTTACACCAGCACACAGCTAACTACTTAGTCACTCAATACAAATTCCTCTTTCTCCCGAGTTGGGAAACGCAGCAAATGGTAAAAAATGCCAGGGTCAGCTTGCGACTAAAACAGCAAGACCGATGATAACTTTAAGTCACTATCGTTGTTTTAAGCAAACAAACGTTGAAGCATCAAGCCTCCTAATGGAGAAAGGTGTTAGTAGAGGTAACGGCAGAATATACTTATAAAACTTGTTATAAATGCGATCGCGTTAATCCAAAATTAGGAACCCACAAACCTTTGGTTGCCCCCGACAGCAGTCATACTATAGGTAAATATCTAAACTGCCCTTTGAATATTTTATTGAAAGCTTTGAGAAATGCCTCCACATCTGGCGAGATTTCCTGTTTTCACATTGTGCCATACACAGTAAATTCGAGTGCTCTAGATTTACCGGGTTAAATGTATCTGCTAGAATTGATAGGGTTCTGTCGCGCAGCTTTTGTCAGGAACCTCAGCCTAAAGGCATGAGGCTTGAAGGAGAAATCTAACAAGCCGTTCTGACGGGCCTCAGTCTTAACAGACTACGTTTTTTGAGTCACGACACCCTGGGATGCGTAGCTAGTCCTTTGCTCTGTCGTTGAGAGTTAAACAGTTCTAAGGTCACGCTCAACAGTGCTTTCAACCGGCGCAAGCTCACTAAACAAAGGCGCGTGCTAACTTTACTCCGAAAAGAGATTGAGGCAAGCATACCTCACGCCTTGGGGCAACCATACCCCTCCACCCCGCGAGGGGATTCAATTCAACGTAAAGCCGTCCTAAAAGGACGGGGTTTCAAACCCATAGTTCTGATGATAGACGACGAAAAACAGCAAGATCAAGATCCTAACTCAACTGGGGAAACCCCAGAGGGTTCGGCAATGGCAAGCGAAAATCCGCCGGCACCAGAAAACTCGAACGAATCTGCAGATTGGGAGCTCGAACTTGCTCGAGCTTATCAAAGTGCTCAGGGCGATCGAGCTCCAGCAAACGCATCCGGGCCTACCGCCACCGGCAGTTCAACCAACAGTCCGACGGCAGACGCGGCGGAGCCTTGGAAGAGGGAACTGGCCCAGGCAAACGATGAAAAAGAGGCTTTAAAAACTCAGTTGCAAGCCGCATCCGCTCAACTAGAAGAGCTGAAAAATCAAAATCTCCGCCTAGCTGCTGATTTTGAGAACTTCCGCAGGCGCACCCAAAAGGAAAAAGAAGAGCTAGATTTACAGGCAAGGTGTCTGACGATCAAACCCCTGTTGCCGGTAATTGACAATTTTGAGCGCGCTCGATCGCACATCAAGCCGCAAACCGATGGCGAAATGAACATTCACAAAAGCTACCAAAGCGTTTACAAGCAAATGGTAGACAGCCTCAAGCAAATCGGGGTTTCTCCGATGCGTCCCGAAGGCGAACAGTTTGACCCCAACCTCCACGAAGCTCTGCTAAGCGAGCCAACTGACGAACACGAGGAAGGAACAATTATCCAAGAACTAGAACGCGGCTACATTCTGGGCGATCGCGTCTTGCGGCACGCCAAAGTGAAAGTTGCAGCGGCTGGGCTATCTGTGGTAGCCTCAGATGAAAATCCCGATAGTTCGGAAAGTTAATCGGGATACAAGCTACTGCATTCCTCAAAGTCACTGACCCCCGAATTCTATTCGGGGGCCATAAGGCGGCAGACTCACCAACTTCTTAATTGATGACTAAAAGCAGGTCAGCGCTTTTTCAAAAAATTATGAAAAATGTTTTTACCCGTCTTTGATATTGCCTGATTGACATCAACTTTATTTCCTACAAATCTGGTCTGGTGATGCTTGTTTGAACAAGCTGAGTCGTTTTTCCTCCCCCAACCTGTAGTTGGAGGTTTACAAACATCCCACAAAGTTTTATGAGGCGCTATGGGAAAAATTATTGGAATTGACTTAGGCACGACTAACAGTTGCGTAGCTGTGTTAGAGGGCGGTAAACCCGTCGTGATCGCCAATTCCGAGGGCGGCCGCACAACTCCGAGTATAGTAGGATTTGGCAAGGGGGGCGATCGCTTAGTAGGTCAATTGGCCAAGCGGCAAGCTGTAACAAATGCTGTAAATACTGTCTACAGCATCAAACGATTTATCGGACGGCGGTGGGACGACACGGAAGAAGAACGCTCCCGGACTCCCTATACCTGCATAAAAGGCAAAGACGACACCGTTAACGTCCAAATTCGGAACAAGGTTCATACTCCCCAAGAAATCTCGGCAATGGTACTCCAAAAGCTCAAGCAAGATGCTGAAGCTTATTTGGGACAAACAGTTACGCAAGCCGTGATTACAGTGCCAGCCTACTTCACAGATGCCCAGCGGCAAGCTACTAAAGACGCCGGTACGATCGCCGGCCTAGAAGTCCTGCGCATCGTCAACGAACCGACTGCTGCAGCCCTTTCCTACGGGCTGGACAAGCAAAATATAGAACAGAAAATCTTGGTCTTTGACCTGGGCGGCGGTACTTTCGACGTTTCGATCCTGCAACTGGGAGACGGAATTTTTGAAGTCAACGCTACCTCCGGTAACAACCATCTCGGAGGAGATGACTTTGACGACTGTATAGTCCAGTGGCTGGTAGAAGCTTTCCGGACTCAAGAAGGCACTGACCTGTCACAAGACAAAATGGCCTTGCAGCGCCTCCGAGAAGCAGCAGAAAAGGCGAAAATCGAACTCTCCAACCGGGACTCCACCTCAATCAATTTGCCCTTCATCTCCTCTGACGAAAAAGGGCCCAAGCATCTGGAAATGGAACTCTCCAAAGCTAAGTTTGAAACACTGGTGGGTCATTTGGTGCAGGCGACGATCGATCCGGTGACTCAAGCGCTCAAAGACGCAAGTTTGACCCCGAAAGATATAGATAGAATTATTTTAGTGGGAGGCTCAACCCGGATTCCGGCAGTTCAACAGGCAATTAGTAAGTATTTTGGGGGCGTTTCTCCCGATAAATCGGTCAATCCCGACGAAGCTGTAGCCGTAGGCGCGGCAATTCAAGCCGCGGTGTTGGGCGGTGAGGTCAAAGATTTGCTGCTGCTGGACGTGACGCCACTCTCCCTGGGACTCGAAACCTTGGGGGGGGTGTTCACCAAAGTAATTGAGCGCAATACAACTATTCCCACCAGCCGATCGCAAATGTACAGCACGGCGGCAGACGGGCAAACCTCGGTAGAAATTCACGTGCTCCAAGGCGAGCGGGCATTGGTTAAAGACAATAAAAGTCTCGGCAAGTTCCTGCTCAAAGGCATTCCCCCAGCCCCCCGCGGCGTACCTCAAATCGAAGTTACCTTTGAAATCGATGCCAACGGGATTCTCAAAGTGGCCGCTGAAGACAAGGGAACCGGAAAAGAACAAAGCATCCAAATTTCCAATACAGGAGGATTGAGCGAAACCGAAGTCGAGCGGATGCGACAAGAAGCCGAACTTTACGCTGACGAGGATCTCAAGCGCGCTCAACTCGTCGAACTCAAAAATCAAGCTGACACCCTGGTCTATAATTGTGGTGTAACTTTAAAAACCAACGCCCAACTGCTGAGCGACGACCTCAAGGCCGAAGCCGAAACAGCAGCATCAGCCTTGCGGGAGACGATGGCTAACCCCGAGATCACAGTCGAGGAACTCGCGCCCGCAATCGAATCTTTCAAGCAACTGCTATACTCCCTCGGGACAGCAGTCTATTCCGTGCCCCGCACCGGGGTAGCCCCGTCAGAAGCAGCGGTTGAAAGCGAGATGATGTCAGAAGTAGAATCAGAACTAGAAGAGGTGGCAGCTACCTCGGACAGCATTTCGCAGACAGAAGAGCTGCTGGTAGCGCCCCAAGCGCAGCCGGAACCAAAGCCGGAACCAAAGCCGGAACCAAAGCCGGAACCAAAGCCGGATAGACAGTCAAAACGACAGCCAACTCCACCGCCAAGTCCACCGCCAAATCCACAGTCAAAACAAAAACCGAAGGTTCCGGAACCTGAAGTTGATGATATGAATCCTTTCCTTTAAAACTGAAAAGCTAAAAATTAAAAGTTAAAAATTAACAATGAGAATTTTTAATTTTTAATCTGTAATTTTAGGAAAGGTTGCCCGTTTCTTTTTCGTACACTTTTTGTTATTTACCTCCAGGCAAGCAGCTCTATGGCCGGTGATTACTATGAAATATTAGGCGTTTCTCGCAGCGCAGACAAAGAAGAAATTAAGCGTGCTTACCGCCGCCTAGCTCGCAAGTACCATCCAGATGTCAACAAAACAGAGGGTGCCGAGGAGCGGTTTAAAGAAATTAACCGCGCCTACGAGGTACTCTCAGAACCGGAAACCCGCGCCCGTTTCGACCGTTTCGGCGAAGCAGGCGTGAGCGGTGCGGCTCCGGGCTTCCAAGACTTCGGCGACAGCTTTGCCGATATTTTTGAAAGCTTCTTTCAGGGTTTTCAGGGCCCGGGGGGCGGTCAACAACAAGGTCGCAGACGCAGCGGGCCGGTGCGCGGAGACGATTTGCGCCTAGACTTGCGGCTGGAGTTTCGCGAAGCAGTGTTCGGTGGGGAAAAAGAACTCCGCATCAAGCACCTAGAAACCTGCGAAACTTGCACTGGTACCGGCGCCAAACCGGGAACCAGACCCCAAACCTGCTCGACCTGTACCGGCAGCGGTCAAGTCCGACGCGCTACCCGCACTCCTTTTGGCAGCTTTACTCAAGTTTCAGTTTGCCCCAGTTGCAACGGCACCGGCCAAGTGATTGAGGACAAGTGCGAAACTTGCGGCGGCCGGGGTCAGAAAGAAGTTATGAAAAAGCTGAAAATCACAATTCCGGCTGGGGTTGACAACGGTACTCGCTTGCGCGTTTCCAATGAAGGGGATGCCGGCAAACTGGGCGGACCGCCCGGGGATCTTTACGTGTTCTTGGCTGTGAACGAAGACCCCCTATTTAAGCGGGACGGCACTAATGTTAACTCGGAAGTTAAAATTAGTTATTTGCAAGCAATTTTGGGGTGCCGGTTGGAAGTGGAAACCGTAGACGGGCCGACGGAATTGTTGATTCCTAGCGGAACTCAGGCGAATACTGTTCTGACTCTGGAAAAAAAAGGGGTGCCTCGGTTGGGAAATCCAGTCAGTCGCGGCGATCATTTGATTACGGTGTCTATTGACATTCCGACTAAGGTGACTGCTGAGGAACGGGAGTTGCTGATGCAGCTTGCTAAGCTGAAGGGCGATCGTACTGGTAAAGGCGGTTTGGAAGGATTTTTGGGCAATTTGTTTCAGAAATAAGCAAAATTTGACACCCATGGGTGTCAAATTTTCCTGTTTGAGGATTCCCCGGCAATTTGTTTCAACAGCCGTCAAAAATTTGTGGGCAATTGCCCACAAAAATGGCAGGTGGGACGGTTCCGGGCCAATTTGTTTCAGTAGCGCTCCAAAAAGTGAGCGCAATTGCGCTCACTTTTTCCCGAAATAATAATCTGTGTCCAATTGCACACAAAATTTGAGATTCTCCAGTTTCCAGGCAACTTGTTTAACTATTCGAGGGGGTCGGGGGGAGCAATAAGTCCCACACCATAATCTTCGATTTGGTGTTGGGATACATGGACGCCCCCAGACCGATTTTATCCGGTCAATCAGGCGTGAAATCGGTAGCAGATGTAGGTTTATAGACCCATAGTTCTGTCTGAGAGTTGACTGTATGACTCTTATCATGAACTACTGCTACCGAATTTATCCCGACGCCAACCAAGAAGAAACGATGCTTCATTGGTTGGAAATTTCTCGCAAGGTTTATAACTACGCTTTGCGAGAAATCAAAGATTGGGCCAATTCGCGTAAATGTAGTTTGGACTATTGTTCACTGGAGAGAGCAAGACTTAAGTACCAAATAGTTCGCTAAACTTATTCACAGTTAATCGCCCTTGAGGAAGTTTTAGTATGTTTGCCGTCAAGCGAGCGCTCAAATTAAATAACGCCGAAGCGACCTTGATGGCAAAACACACAGGATTCCGGCGCGTAGTATTTAACTTTGGGTTGAATTTACGGACTCAAATGTATGGCGAGGGGAAATTTACAGACTCAAAGATACTCAACGAAGTTAAAAAAGTTGTTACCAACTACGTCAAGAAACAGCCTGAATTCGGCTGGATGAACCAGTTATCTAGCCGAGTTTATCAAAATGCTTTGATTGATTTGAAAGATGCTTTTAGCCGATATGGCTCTGGAAAAGCAGGTCATCCGAAATTGGCTAGCCGACGAGATGGTCAATCTTTCACTGTTGACTCGTCTAGTGGAAAAGTCCTGCTAATCGCTGGCAACACCATCAAGATTCCTACTTTGGGAACTTTTCGACTTTATGAACCATTAGAATGCGGAGTCGTCTCTCAAACTTTTACGATTTCAAAAGAAGGGAGTCGCTGGTTTGTTTCTTTCTGTGTTGATGCCGAACGTTTGCCAGTTCGACAACCTGAGAACTCTGTAGGGATCGATATGGGCATTAAATCTTTTGCCACGCTGTCAACTCAGCAGGTCTTTGATGCACCAAAACCATTAAAGCAAGCGAAAACCCAACTTCCTAAATTGCAACGCCAAGCATCAAAACAGGTAAAAGGTTCCCAAAACCAGCGCAAAACCTACAATAAAATTAGTCGGCGACCTGCGCGGATAGCTCGTATTCGCTTAGATTTCCTTCACAAGCTAACAACTTATTTAGCCCAAACGTTCAAACTAATCAAGATTGAAAGCTTGAACGTTCGGGGGATGATGGCGAATCACAAGTTAGCTAGAGCAATATCAGATCTAGGGTTTTACGAATTCAAACGTCAACTCGATTACAAGTGCCAAATGTATGGAGCTAGTCTAGTGTTGGTAGACCAATGGTTTCCCAGCTCTAAAACCTGTTCTAATTGTGGCAGTAAAAAAGATATGCCACTAAGTCTTCGGATTTTTGACTGTCCAGTTTGTGGCATATCTTTAGATCGTGATTTGAATGCGAGTTTGAATATTTTAAACTGGGAACCCTCGGCGTGAGGGGGATAGCCTACTTATCTTGGGATTAGCCGTCTACCCAACAGCGTAGGAAGTAAACTCGAAATTGTGTCTAAAGATGGCTTTAGACAAGTTTAGGTAAGTTTTATGAAGCAGATTGCAAAAAGCATTATGAATTCAACATCGAAAATTGAAAATCCCAAATCCCCAGATGCCCAAATCGATCTGCGGGGCACTCCGTGTCCTCTCAATTTTGTCCGCACTAAACTGCGCTTGGAGCAAATGGCACCGGGTGCTGTTTTGGAGGTGTGGCTGGACGCTGGAGAGCCGATCGAACAAGTACCCGATAGTCTCAAAATGGAAGGCTACCAGATTCTCGAAACGCAATTTGTCGCGGATGAGCCGGAGTCGGGCTTTTTTGCTATGAAAGTGCAGCGCCCAGAAAACAAGGAAGCAGGATGAGCCTGAATTCGCCCTCCATCGTCGGTACTGTAATTGCTGTTCAGGCTAACTTCTACCAAGTGAGGTTAGATCCCCCAGTCTCGATTGACGGGAAAAATGCTCCCCTCGCTGATTCTCCGACTCTCCTGTGTACTCGTCGCACTCGACTGAAAAAAATTGGTCAACAGGTGATGGTGGGCGATCGCGTGGTGGTAGACGAACCCGACTGGACTGACCGCCGGGGTGCAATTTCTGAAGTCTTCCCGCGCCAAACAGAACTCAACCGCCCGCCTGTAGCTAATGCCGATCGCATTCTCCTGGTTTTTGCCCTCGCCGAACCCGATTTAGACCCCGCATCATTAACTCGGTTTTTAGTCAAGGCAGAATCAACAGGTTTAGAGGTGAGTTTGTGCCTGAACAAATGCGATTTGGTCACGCCCCAAGAGTTGGAACAGTGGCGCGATCGGCTTTCAGGCTGGGGCTACGAACCAATGTTTATTAGCGTCCGCAGCGGCGCAGTAGTCCAGGAAGTCACGAAAGAAACTCAAAAAGAAGTTTCTGCCCAAGAACCAGCTTCCCATGACTTAACGGAGAAAATAGAGGGATCTAGCGTGACTTTTGAGGAGAATCCCCTGCTTGCAAATTCGGTCGCTCGGTTAGCTCCGTTAAATCCCGTACATAGCCCGTTGCCGAACTTCCTTTTGCAGCACTTGCAAGGGAAAATAACGGTAATTTGTGGCCCTTCAGGGGTTGGCAAGTCCAGCTTGATCAACCAACTGATCCCGGTCTTGAATCTGCGAGTGAACGCTGTTTCCGGCAAACTCGGCCGCGGGCGCCACACGACTCGCCACGTAGAACTATTTGAACTCCCCGGTGGCGGACTTTTGGCAGATACTCCGGGCTTTAATCAGCCGGCTCTCGAATGCGACCCGTCCGAGTTAGCTGAATATTTCCCAGAAGCGCGCCAGAGGCTGGCTTTGGGTAGCTGCCAGTTTAGCGACTGTTCCCACCGAGACGAGCCTAACTGTGTGGTGCGGGGCGGTTGGGAGCGCTACGATTATTACTTGAATTTTCTCTCCGAGGCGATCGTCCGCCAGCAACAAGAGCAAAACTCTAGTAGTGCGGAGGCGAGTGTGAAACAGCAAACCAAGTCGGATGGTACGCAGCAATACGAACCGAAGCTACAAACTAAAAAATATCGCCGCTCTTCCCGCCGCCTTCAACACCAGTCGCTGCAAGATATGTGTCAAGATTTAGACGAGTTGTGAGGAATTAGTCGATTGCGATCGGTCGATCGGCCCCGGAGCACAGTACATTAATAGCTAAAATTAAATGGCCTTAAATTTGTTAAAAAAAGTACAACAGAAGCAAAGCAAAGTCGGTTATGCAGGAGTAAAAATACTGTGAATATTCAAGAACTGTTTGAAAAAGGCGGCCCCGCCATGTGGCCCCTGTTGCTGTTATCGATTCTATCTTTGAGTACAATTATCGAGCGCTTGTGGTTTTGGGCGAGCCTCCTGAGCAAAGAAAAGCAGATAGTTAACCGCATTCTTGAAGCCGCTCGCAGCGATTGGGGGGCGGCTAGCGAGATTGCCAGACAAGCTAACCGACAGCCGATCGGGCGATTTCTATCTGCACCGCTGCGCCTGTACAATCCTGAACCAGACTTATTTCGACTCGCACTCGAAGCTGCAGCCGATGAAGAGTTGGCTTCGATGCGCCGCGGCGACAAATTATTAGAAGCTACGATCGCTCTAGCCCCTTTGCTGGGCTTGCTGGGAACAGTTTTGGGCTTGATTAACTCGCTCAGTTCTATCCGTCTGGGCGACATCGGCACGTCGGCAACAACTGGCGTAACTTTGGGGATTAGCGAGGCGCTGATCACGACTGCTACTGGGATGGTAGTAGCAATTTTTAGCTTGGCGTTTTATCGGATATTTCAAGCTTTTTTGTTCAACCAGGCAAAAATATTTCGCAAAGCTGGAAATGAACTCGAATTGCTTTACAGGCAATACTGGCCTGCAGCTAATCCTAAAGGTCGATCGCCCGGTGCAGAATACAGCAATTCTTCTTTTGGTGCAGATGGTTTGAACAGGCGTTCTCTCAATTCTCAAGAATCGGGAGAACGGAACCGGGAGCCGAAATTGAAAGGTTCCGATCCGGCTGAAGATTCACCTTCTAATAATTAAAACTGCTGAGAACTGATGAAGATTAATCTAGATACTCCTGCTGAAGAGGCTCGGATTGAACTGGTGCCTTTAATTGACGTGATCTTTTGCATTCTGACGTTTTTTCTGCTGGCGGCTCTGCAACTGACTCGCCAGCAAGCAATTAATGTCGATTTGCCTAAGGCGAAGACGGGACAAACACAGATGCGAGAGATGCTGATTGTCAGCATTGACGATTTTGGGCAAACTTATATCGACCAATTGCCTGTTAATTACCAACAGCTCGATCGAGTTTTAAAGAGTTTCCAAAGCCAAAACCCTGCGGGGTTGATGGTGCTGTACGCTCCTCAAAATGCTAGATATGCCAAAGTTGTCGAGGTTTTAGACAAATTGAGAGAGGTAGGGGGCGATCGAGTGGCCCTAGCAACTCTTCCTAGTTCGGCTCCCTCCCCGCTGCCCAATCCCTCGGTTCCCAATTCTGGCATTCCTGCGGCACCTGCGCTCGGCAATTCCGGTCAACCTCTGCCGTCTCCTCTGGCTCCGGGGCAGCAGCAGCTCAATCCCAATCAGTTTCAATCTCCTCTCCCGGCTCCGGGGCAGCAGCAGTTCAATCCCAATCAGTTTCAATCTCCTCTCCCGGCTCCGGGGCAGCCTAGCAACTTTGGGACAAATCAGGGCATTCCTCCTGTTTCGCCTGCACCCGCTACTCCCAATTCCCGACCTGGAGCGGCCACTGCACGCTAGGATGGCGGGCCCTCGAATTAGTCAGAAGGAAGTTCGGCAACGGATTCTGTAACGGATGTCACGGATGTCACGGATGTCAGGAAGAAGGAAGAAAGAAGAAGGGAGAAATAGAAATTCTCCCAATCTCCCCATCTCCCCATCGCACCCTCCCTCTCTCCTCCTCTTCCAATCTCCCCCTGTCCCCATCTTTCAATCTCCCCCTCTGGTCATCTTCCAATCTCCCCCTCTCCCCTCGGGTCATCTTCCAATCTCCCCCTCTGGTCATCTTCCCATCGGAGCCTCTCCCCATCAGACCCTGGCAGACAGAAGCTCCGCCCGATTTGGTATAAAGGGCTTCAATTCTTTTGGTTCGTACTGAGCCTTTTTTCTCTTGACAACTAGATACAGTTGTATATGCCTGCGGAAGGAACTTTTGCAGGCATCTCGCCATCTCTCTCCCTAAGTAAGTTATTTCTTGGGACAGATGGTGATTTTGTCAAACGATTGTTACCTTTTGTAATATATACTAAAGCAAGATGGGCTATCGGGCATCCCGAAACCAACGGTCTATCGCTGAAACAATTTACAAATCTGGTTAATCCAGGTGTTCACTTTTAAGTCACCTTTACTTACAGAGGAGTCAAAGTCATGAGCCAACCAGCCGAATTGTCTTTGGAGCAGCAATTTAGCCTGTGTTCCTTCAAAACACAGGTAAGTGACATGAGCCGCGAACAAGCTCAGGAGTTTTTGGTCAAGCTTTACGAGCAAATGATGCTTCGGGAAACCATGTACCGCCATTTTCTGAAACATCATTGGGGCCTAGAACCAAACCCAGGCGTTGAGTAGCAAAGAGTCGCAGTCGGCGACCTCTGTCTCTTACTCTCTTCCTCAGGTGGAAAGGAGTTGGGGGTGATGGGGCGTCACTCGAAGGCACAAGGAAGAGGGCTTTAGTTCTCTACTAGAGAAGTCAGAAGCAATAAAATCAAGGGTTTGTTTGTGCAACTAAGAACGTCAATAGCGTCGGGTGTGGTTGCTATAGAAGGTAGAAAGCATCTGCACAGACTCATTGTCTCGCCGGGAAAATTTGAGAGTTTTTTTCTTGATTAGGCTTAATTTGGGAAGTCGATCACAGCAATCTATTGAGCGGCACAGAGGGAGATCGCAAAAATAATTTATCGCGGTTCGACTCAAAAGTTTGATAATTTTTGATCGTAAGTGTGAACTTTTTAAGAAAATAAAATACTTGTCTTTAGTTACAGCGGATAAGGTTTCACAAGAGTGCGCTAGTCGGATATCTGAGCGGGATCTCCGACTAGCAAGACCTTCAATTTTCACATCAAACCCTAGAACTCGCAGGTGGTAACTCTAGAAAAAGCTATTCCGACTGACGTTCCAAAGTAGCCTCCATCGTACTTGTCAAGTAATGACCAGACATGATGCCACTAGAGTGATAGTAGCGGTTGTGATCGACGCGATGGAGGGTATCAAAACCCGTGCGCCGTTGGCGTTCGTCTCCCAGTACCCAGTAACGCTGGACGATCGACTGGGGAGCAATCCAACCTTCGCCCTCGACCCGACCGAGTTCGCTGTGTTGGAGTACAAAAGTATACTGCCGTTCATCGCTGTTGAGGTGTCCTCGGTACTGCAAAATAATCTCTTCGCGATCGCCTCCAGGAAACACGAGCTTCGTCACCATACTGAACCAATCTGTTCGGTTCCAGCTCACTAAAGTTTTGCCTTTCACCGTAATTGGCACGCCATTGCGCTCAATCCAACTTCCTTCGAGCGTCCATTGGCCCGATTCCATTAAAAACGTGTGAGCCACAGTGCTGTTCCTATGCTTTTCCTGCTGGCTACAATGCTGGTGCAACAACGCACAGCCGTTGTCCCTAAGACTCTATGCTATCACGCCCAACTGTGCCAACAAGAGTTAATTTCCCCTAAAAGTACCGGTGCCCGGGCACCAGTAACTTGAGGCAGATTGCCGGGAATGCCCCGAACCCGCCATACGGCTAAAACCGCGAAAGCGATCGCCTCTTTAAAATCTACACTCAAGCCTGCCTCAGAAGTAGTCAACACTTGCACTGGATGCAATTGAGATTGCAATCGGCGTTTTAAGTAGAGATTGTGGCTGCCGCCCCCGCACAGTAAAACTCGATCGGGCATAGCCGGTAAGAAAGTTTGGTAACTGTGAACGATCGAGGCAACAGTCAGTTCTGTCAGAGTAGCCAGTACGTCAGCAGGACTGAGGTTGTAACCTTGGGTTTCGACCAAACACCGGTCAAAATAGTCTACACCAAATAACTCTCGCCCAGTAGATTTCGGCGGTGCTTGACGGAAGAACTCTTGCTGCAGCCAATCCTCGACTAAAGCTTGACAGGGAGTTCCCGATGCTGCCCAAATTCCACCTTCGTCGATCGTCTTAGTGTCGCCACTGAAGTGCTGCACTGCCAAATCTAACAGGGAATTCGCCGGCCCTGTATCCCAGCCCGAGATGCCTGGACCAAGACTGAAAATCTCCGACTCGTCCTGGTTTTCCCCCTTAAACCTGGCCGGAAGATAGGTAACATTGCCAATTCCGCCCAGATTTTGGATGCAGAGGCTGAGGTTGGGTTCCGCCAGCAGGCAGGCATCAACTATTGAGACTAAGGGTGCTCCTTGACCCCCTGCTGCAATGTCTGCCGATCGAAAGTTACTGACAGTAGTAATGCCTGTCAATTGCGCAATTAGCGCGCCCCGCCCGAGTTGCAAGCTGTAGCCCATGAACCCACTGGCGATCTCTTTCTCGGCTTTCCTTGCAGGTCGGTGGTAGAGGGTTTGACCGTGAGAGCCTATTAATTCGGCTTTATCATGTTCTGCTTGAATTGTCAATGCCGCCGTGGCAAATTCTTGGGCGATGGCATCATCTAATTCGGCTAGTTCAGCCATTGATAAAGCTGAGCCGCTGCAAACCGAGAGAATTTGCGATCGCAAATTAGCAGGATAAGGGAAAGTCTTGCCGGCTACCAATTGCACTTTCAAGTCTGTTTGGGAACCTACCACATCCACCAAAGCAGCATCAATGCCATCCACCGACGTGCCGCTGATCAAACCGATAACGCGGGTCATTAAATTTTAGATTTTAGATTTTAGATTTTAGATTGTCCGGGGGGTTGCCCGATTTATTTGAGGTCGAGCGTCACAATCACCACAGTAATATTATCGCGTCCCCCTTTCTCCTTAGCTGCTTGAATCAAAGCATTTGCAGCGCCCTCGCAGGCGCGAATCGACTTCAGAGGCGAAGCAATCAAAGGATCGGAAAGTTCCTCAGTCAAGCCGTCGCTGCACAGCAGCAAGCGATCCCCTGGCTGCACGTCCACCGGCAAAATATCTATTTCCCGCAAATCATCGCGGCCCAAACACTGGGACAAAACGTGACGCCAAGGATGACTGCGAGCCTGGTCGGGAGTTAGGGCCTTTCTTTTCACAGCCTGAGCCACCCAAGTCTGGTCTTCAGTAATCTGCTCCAAGCGAGAGCCGTGTAGCCTGTACAAGCGAGAGTCCCCGATATTAGCACACCAAGGTCTGCCCTCATCCCTAAACATGAGAACCACAGCCGTAGTCCCCATATCAGCACGCTCGGGGTGGTCTAGCTGATCCGTCAAAATTGCTTGATTAGCAATTAAAAAAGCCTTTTCCAACAACAGCGGAGAATCCTCAGGCCCTTCCCAATGTTCGAGCAAATAAGATTTAATCGCCTGAGTCGCAATCCGGCTGGCTTCTTGACCTCCGGCGTGTCCTCCCATTCCGTCGGCCACTATGAAAAATCGCCCGTCAGAGTCTATGTAGTATGAATCCTGGTTTACTGAACGAACTAGCCCCGTGTCTGTCTTACCTGCGAAAGAGCGTTTCATAGATTGGGTGATTGGACTCATCGAACTTAAAAGCTTGATTTAAATGGTGCAATGTTTTCTTCCAAAACTTAAATTGCGAAGGGGACTTGAAATTTCTGCCACCTGCGATCGTGAGTTTGGGAAAAATTACACTTCCTTGACCTTACATTGTAGATCGTTATGATGGTAATCCCCTCTTAAAATTTCGGTAAATCTAGTAAATTAAGCAGCGCCTGCAAAAAAAACTGGATTTCTACCAAAAATCACAGGTTTGGATGGCGATAAATTTAGGAAGCAACCGGGTTGTTAGCGTCAAAGCGCGTAAGTGCTCTCAATTTTAGCAATCTGTTGTCAGCCAGCCAAAACTTAACATTCGAGGTAAACTTTTGGCTGGCGAGAAATCTCAAACCTGAAATTTCACATCCCAAATTGCACAATTATGACATCCTGTCTAAACGATCGATCCGCTTGAACAAACGCAGAAGAGCAAACCCTGCACCCGCCGCCAGCAATGCCACAGCCACTGCCGGCCAGACTTGATTACTGACAAACAAAATTGTCGCTGACAAAGTAAAAGCACTCATCAGCAAAGCATAATTTGTACCCATTTGAGCGCTGCTCATGCGGCGGAGCAAGCGCTCTGTTTCTGCAGAACGGACGCGAATCCGCAAATCTCCCTGTTCGAGTTTATCAATAGTCTCCTCAATCCGGCGGGGCAAACCCAAAGCACTCGAACTCACCTGAGCTGCCTGACGGCCGATTTCGTTAAAAATGCTGCTACCTGCATCAGGGCCATTTCCATTACTCATAAGCTGCATGGCAAAAGGTTGTGCCACCTCCATAAAGTTGAACTCGGGATCTAAACCTCGGCCCACCCCTTCGATTGTGGAAAAAGCTCGCATTACAAAAGTAAAAGTAGCTGGGAAGCGAAAAGGTTGGTTGTAGGCAATATCGTAAAGGTCGTCGGTAATCGCGCTCACAGACTGATTTTCAAAAGGCTTGTCCATGAAGTTATCTAGCATATACTGGATGGATCGGCGCACCGGACTCATATCACCCGTAGGCACCAAAGCTCCCAAATTGATCAGAGAATCCATAATCCGCTGTCCATCTTTGGAAGCAATGCCGTAAAGCGTCTCCATCAGTCCTTCGCGGACGTTCGACTGGATTTGCCCCATCATGCCAAAATCGTAGAAAATCAGACAACCGTCAGCACTAACAGCGATGTTGCCGGGGTGTGGGTCAGCGTGAAAAAAGCCGTCATTGAGCAACTGGCGCAAATAAGCTTTTGCCCCCAACTGAGCGATTAATTTACGATCGATACCGGCCGCTTCCAAAGCTTCGTAGTGGCTGATTTTAATCCCGGGCAGGTATTCCAAAGTCAGCACTCGCGGAGCGGTGTACCGCCAATAAACCCTCGGCACCCGCACCCAGTCACAGTTGCTAAAATTGCGGCGAAAAGTATCAGCATTGCGGCCTTCATGGAGATAGTCAATTTCCAGCCACAGAATGCGACAGCATTCCTCATAAATCCCCATCCAATCTCGGCCGTAGCCCCACTTAGGATGGTTTTGAAAGTAGCGGGCAATACCCTTAAGAATTTGCAAATCGATCTCAAACAGCTTCCGCAGTCCCGGTCGCTGCACCTTGACCACCACTTCCGGGCCCGAATGCAGTTGAGCTTTGTGTACCTGACCCAGACTTGCAGCGGCCAGGGGCACCGGGTCAAAGCTGTGGTAGAGTTCTTGAACTGTCTTGCCCAAATCTTGCTCAACAATTACCTCTAACTGCTCGTAGCTGAAAGCAGGCACTTTATCTTGCAGCTTAGAAAGTTCCTCAACAAACTCTGTCGGGAACAAATCGGCGCGGGTGGAAAATAATTGCCCTACTTTAATGAAAGTCGGCCCCAAATCCAAGAGTGTTTCTCGAACCCAGATAGCTTGAAAGCGGCGTCTGGCAACTTTCTTTTCTTCACTCACGCCTCCCCAGTAGCTCCAATTTTTGCTGTCGAGCCACAGAGAAGCCAGCCAGAGCAAGACAAAAGACCAAATGTCGAAGAAGCGCCGCTTCCGGGAGTATTTTTCGCGATTCCAGCGATAAGCTTTACTTTTGTAGGATTTACCAGCAGTTTTTGGCTCATCGCCTTCGCCAGAGAGCTTTCTGGAGCGCTGGCGATTAACAGAGTCATCAAGGAGAGCAGACACTTGGGTTCCCAAATTGCTTATTTTATGTTGTTGCTTTGATTGCAGGTAGGAGCGCAGGAGCGCAGTGCTTTGCGCTCACGTAGTCGTAAATAATAGTTGTGGTCGGGGAGCGAGCGCTAGGGCAAACTGCTGCGGTAGCGCTGCAATTGGGATCGCACCATTGCCACTTCGGCGCGCAGCTCGTCAATGGTCGCTTGCAACTCTGCAGGATGGATGTCTTCAATGGTGGTGGTTGCAGTGCCAGTTCTGGTCTGCTGTGCCTCATCCGCAGCTCTGTTTGCCCGTTCCAAAACTCGATCGGTGAACTGTCGCAGGCGTTCTCTTTGTTCGGCGTCAAATTTGCCGAGTTCCGAGAAAGCGTTGGTTGCTGCGCTTTCTAATTGCTCGTACAGTGCTTCGGCAAGTGCTCTGCCTACAAAAAAAGCATGAACTGGGGGTTTACTCATAAAAAAATCTCTGTGCGCTTCCGCAACAAATTATAACTTGCTTGTCCCCAATGGTGCTTGCTCCCAAAGAAAGGAATTTTGGGGGAATTGACACTCCCACCCCGAGTGTCGGGGATGGGATTCTTGAGAGTTAGAACAGTCTAAGGCGCCACGGCTTAGCCCCCAAGCCTCGCTTACACTCGCTCAAATTCGAGATTGGGGTTGTTTTCTAGCAAAATGTTTGCAGCTTGGCAGCAGTAATACACGACTTCACACAACCTCAGCGCCACGCACATATTCTAACATAAATTAAATCAAAATATCAAACTTTCCTACTTTTTTTCAGGCGGGCATTTGGATTGCAGAGGGAATAGGAAATATTGGATAAACTCAGACAGCCCCTGTAGGGATTTCCTGATTCGGTCGAAGGTTGGGCGAGATAGTCGTTGGCTAGGAAGGGCATCATTATCTAGACTACCGAGCTGATATTTGCTGACTTATAAAACCAAGTATTTGTCCGCACTTTTAACCTACAAAAACAATACTAATTTGTCGCAGGCTCAGGAAAAGGCACAGTGGGCTCTGCCACAGGGGGTGGTGAGTCAGGTGCGATCGAACTATCTGAATTGCTGCCGCTGCGGCTCGGTATCGCAGGTTCAGGTGATGCCTCGATCGGCGACGCTATTACTGGCGGCGTGGATTCAGAGGGTGGCAAGGTTTCAGCACTCTTAGGCGTAGGCGTAGGCGGGGCGGGTGTGAGGGGCGGTTCTGCAGGCAGGGGCGCAACTTCCGGTACCGGTGCGGGTTCTAGTTCGGGTACTGGCTCGATTTGGGTTTGAGGCTCCGGAATGGGGGACTCAGAAGGCTGCTCTTGGAGCTCGGGCGTCGGGGATGGCTCCGGTTCCGCTTCGGGCTCTGGGGCGGGAGTTTCCGGGCTTGCGAACCCTGAAGGTTCGGCGCTAGTTTCTGAGGCATCAATCTGTTCGGGACTGTCGCTGCTGTCTAAGGGGGGTTTGGGGCGCTTGTTGAGTTCGAGCGGGTAGGGAGAGCTGCTTTCAACAGACGGCTGCCCGAACATCGGCCCTGACAAATCGCGGGATTTGAGCAAATCTTCGAGAGATGGGAAGGATTCAATTTTGGATCGATTGTTGCTGAGACTGGTGCTGTTGTAGCGCCATGCTAGGTCAAAACCCATCCAGCCTGCAATTGCAGCCGTTACGACAAACGCCAGTAAACTCAACTGCAGCGGGGGAGGTGCGGGCAATCGCAGACTTTGCTTGCCTTTTCTCTGTGCTGGTACTCGCTCTGTTTCTTGCAACATGGTAAGCCAATTTTCCACTGTCTGAGGGCGGTTGTGGGGGTCGATTTCGAGTCCCTGAAGGATGGCTCGCTCGATTCCCGCGCTGAGGTTCGGCTGAAATTGCCGCAACGAAGCCAGGGGAATACGATCGCGCAGGGGTGCTGCTACGGGCGCCACGCCGGAAAGTAAGTAGTACAGGGTAGCGGAGAGCGCGTAGATGTCTGTGGCCGGTGTACATTTACCGTCATAGAGGTATTGTTCAATCGGCGCGTACCCGGGCGAGAGCAAGTTAGTGTGGGTTTGTTTAGTGCCCGCGGTAAAGCCGCGGGCAATGCCGAAATCTATTAACATTACGAGGTGAGAATCGGCTCGCCGGATAATATTTTCTGGATTGATATCTCCGTGCAGCAATCCGCTGTGGTGAACTGTACTTACGGCTGAGGCTATTTGCCGAATGTAGTGCAGGGCCTGGGCGAATGGCAGTGGCTGATCGGTTTCGACTATTTGAGCGAGAGTTTGGCCCGGAATGTAGTCCATGGCGATAAAAGACTGTCCGGCTTCTTCAAAAAAGTCGATTACTCTGACGATGTTGGAATGCTGACACCGCGACAGGCGTTGGGCTTCGGCAATAAACTGCTGCTGAAATTGCGCCGCTTCTGGGTGTTGGCGCAGACTTTCGTTCAGGGTTTTGAGTACGACGGTTTGGTTTAAATGCGTGTGGATAGCTCGGTAAGTGATCCCGAACCCTCCTATGCCTAAAGTCGCGTTAATTTTGTATTTGCCCTGTTGCAGGACTGTTGCTGGCGCTAAGTTCATCTTTAGTTGATGCCGTTTCCCAAACTATGCTACCGCCTTTGGGTTATTTCACAGAGTTAGGGCTGATGTTCGATCGCTCCGAACCCTCCTGTTTGCTTCTTCTCTGCTATTTTTGCATTTGGCGATCGGTTTATTGGAATGTTCCACCAATTCTATCTGTACCAGGTGTCTTAAAACTTAATACAATATTTTTCCAATAAAAATCCCGCTCTTTTGGAACGGGAAAGCCATCAGGGTGCATCTATATATGTATCTGACTATAACTCATGGGGGGTATAACCCCTCTGGGCTTTATGGAATCTTTACAATTCGCCGATTTTTATAAAGATTTAGGTTTTTATTGGACTTATAAGCAATTTTGTGATTAAGTCTCTGCCGACTGGCGCTCTTGGGCTTGGGGAGATAAAGAGCGTGGAAACTATGATAAAAAATGAAAAACACTAGGAATACGCTCAAGAATGCGCCCCAAGAGTTGAATATTTAATATTGAAACTTAAAATTATCAGGTAAACGTATCACAAATAAAATAGTAAAGCACCTAATGATTGAAGATGCTGATATTTATTAAGTCAAATGAGTGTCCTCTGAATTACCAAAATTTTAAGCTCCCTTACCGTGCTTCGGCAAATAGTGCAGCAAATACCATAATACGGCTAGATTTGCGATAAATACCGCTAACTTAAATACCGTGACACCTTGAACTAACTCAGAGATTTCAGGCGGAATACTTATTCCGACTAGCAATAAAACTAAAATTGTTGCCCAGGCTTTTGCGTACCATAAACCCACCGCTTCCAGAACAGTTAAAATCGCCTACAGTCCGGTCGCCAGTCCGCTAAATAGTAAGGTTTGAGGCTTGATAATTATAATTTTTGCTAATAAAAATTTAACAATATTCACTTTTGTTTATAAGAATAAAGATTCCGAAAAATCCTCCAATAGGTGATGACTATTCAGTGGTAAAAGCAAAGCGATCGAAGTTAGTGTCAAGAGGGCAGTAACAAAACTTTTGTAAAGGACAATTGCGATTAAACCAGAAGCGCGCTGTTTCTTCACCTTAATCTTAATTATCGAAATATCAATAATGTGCGATCGGCTTGTTAGGCTGTTTTGAACTCAAAAGTAAAAATTTACAGTTTTGGACGCACTCCGACAAAGAAACCGGGTTTTTTACCTAATCTGCAGGTTGCAACGCGTCTTTTAGTAAAAAAACCGGGTTTCTGGACTCCCATGCGTCCAGGACTAAATTTAGTAGAGTGCATCAGCAATTAGCCGCTCAATTATAGAAAAAATAACGCGCTGCTGACGCACCTTACTAAGCTTGAGGATAACGTTGTGCTAAGAAAGAGATCGCAGCAGCCCGATCGCCCAAATCGCCATCCAAGGTCGCCGCCAACAAATCATCCAACATTCGTTTAAACCCAGGCCCCGGCTTATAACCCAAAGCCTTCAAATCATTGCCATTTAAAGGCGGCTCAACATTCGCCCACCTGGTGAGATATTCCAAAATTTGGCGGCGTGCACTTCGCGGACTTTGTATGGCGATCGCAATTAACACCGGCAATTCATAATTCCTCAACAGCAGCACCAATTGACTCGGCAACTCGCACTTAGGCAAACCCTCTGCTAACTGGTTCTTTCCAGCTTCCAACACTTCCAACCGCTTAATGCTGTCAGCGGGTAACTGCAGATTTGCAGCCACCTTGCCACGATATTCCGGTGCTAAATAAGCTATCAAAAGTTCCAGTCGCATCTGCCAATCGGGAATATTGATAATTGGGAATTGGGAATTGGGAATTGGGAATTGGGAATTGGGAGTTGCTTCTGGCTTCTGGCTTTTGGCTTCTTCCTTCTTCGCTTTTCCCTCGGACTTCTGACTTCTGGCTTCTTCCTTCTTCGCTTTTCCCTCGGACTTGTTCCTTGGGATTCCATTCAAACACCGATCGAGCAAACGCAGTTGCCGCCACAATTCCAGATCCAACTCCAAAGTAGGATGAATGCAGCGCAAAGCCTGCAAATCTCCTAGCATTTGCAAAGCAACTTTCCAGTAGGGGGCTTGCAAAATGTATTTCAATTCGCTTTTCAGGCGAGTTTCCAAAGCCGGAGCTCGGCCGTTTTCCCCCTGAATTCGGTAATAAATCCCGCTGGCCAAAGCGTGGCGGATGTATCCTTCCGTCTGCGGCTCAATTTCAAATCCTAACCGCACAGCAAACCGCACAGCGCGATAAATTCGCGTCGGATCTTCGATAAAACTGTTGGCGTGCAAAACTCGAATTTGCCGCGCTTGCAAGTCGAGCAAACCACCAAAAAAATCTAACAATTCGCCACTGCGAGGAAAACCCAACCGCACAGCCAGCGCATTAACTGTAAAATCCCTGCGGTACAAATCTTGGCGAATTGAACTCGCTTCAACTTCAGGATTTGCAGCCGGATAAGGGTAAAATTCAGTGCGAGCCGTAGCGATATCCACCCACAGCGAGCCGAAAGCAGAGTCTTTGTGCCACAAAAGCGCGGCGGTTTGAAATTGACCGTGAACGTCCAAACGCGAGTCGGGGTAGAGTTTTTGCAGCGATGAAGCTAACTCGACACCAGCACCGGAATCGTCGGAACCGCACTTTCCATCCACAACCAAATCAATATCTGTTAGCGCCAGTGTATGATCGGTCGTCAATAGTAGATCCCGGACTGCTCCACCCACAATATAAAGTTGCCAGCCGCGCTCGGCGGCAATATTGGCTGCGATCGACAATAATTGCCACAATTCGGCACTTATGCGCGATCGCAACAACTGCTCAACCGATTCGGGTACCGGACAATAAGACAATTCTGCATTACTTCCCCTGTCTCGCGCTTTTTGCTGCTGGTGCAGTTCCCGCAACACATCAGTGCGAGTCACAATTCCTACCAGTTGACCGTTTTCCAATACTGGCAAGCGCCCGATATCATACATCACCATTAAAGATTCAATTTCCGGCAGCAAGGTATCTGGGGCGATCGTTTTTAGCTGCGGAGTCATGTAACCCTTGACGGGGGCGTGACTGAAACCGTGGTGCAGAGCAATGTCAATGTCGCGGCGCGAGATAATGCCGGCGAGTCGATCGCCCGCATCGACCACCGAAAGCCCGGAATGTCCGTAACGTAGGAGTATACGATGAGCTTCCCCCACCGATGTTTCCGGGCGAATACTCCGCACTGGAGACGACATTAATTCGCGGGCTGTAGGAGGGTGGGGAATTTGAGTTTTGAGTGCGTCAGCTAACTGATTTAAAGTCAGCTGGGGGTCAACATCGCGGGTGGCGAGGGAAGCGGCGCGGGCGTGGCCTCCGCCGCCGAGGGGTTTGAACAATTCGCTGAGGTTTGTTCCTTCGATGCGCGATCGACCGATAATAGTTAATCGATTGGAAACTGGCGATTCGGGCTCGATGTTGCCGTTGTTGTCCTTTTCGCCAAATTTATAAACATTGCCTAAAAGCAGGGCATCGGTTTCTGTTAAATCGAGCAAGCGAGAAGCCAGCGAAGAAAGCCCCGGAACGTAGGCTTCAGTAGATAGCAGCACCCAAGCTACGCTGTAACCGTGCAAAATTTCCGATCGCAAATTATTGAGCGCTTCTCTCAGCAAGTCTTGCAATTGAGGAGACAAACCGGGTTCTACATATTCAGCGATTACCCGCAAACTCGCTCCCTGTTCCATCAACCACGCCAAAGCAGTCGCATCTCGCGCAGTTGCGCCCTCAAAGGTGAGGGAACCGGTATCGACGTGGATGCCGAGGGCCATTACTGTTGCTTCCGAAGGCAGCAGGCGCGATGGTGTGTCGCTGTTTTCTGGTTGATTTGTGAGCTTTTCGCGCAGCTTTTCGACAATTAATGTCGTGCTAGATCCGACTGCTTCTATCTGGGTAACAGTAGCGGGGATGTCTGAAAGCGCCTCTAGGTGGTGGTCGAAAACAGCAATTTCGCTCACCTGTGGCAAATCAAGCCACTCGGCGGCTTTTCCCAAGCGATCGCGCTGGGAGGCATCAACTATACTAATCGATCGAATTTGTTGCGGATTGACTGATCGGCGTTCAATCAGTGGGTACTCGTCGCGGTGTAGCGCCAAAAAATCCCGCACCGTCGGGTGACACCCGCCAGTCAGTACGATCCTGCTACCTGGGCGCAGGACGCAAAGTCCCACCGCCGCTCCCAAGGCGTCAAAATCTGCTGTTGTGTGGCACAAAACTAAGTCCATAGTCGAACATCCCCCATCTCTAACTCACAGAGTAGCAATTTCTCGGCCTCTGACACCGGACGATCGCACTGTAACTTAACCTTCAGCCAGTATCGAATCCAATTTTCTGTGCAGTAGCCAACAATGATAAAATTGATAAAAATCTCAAGCCGCTGACGCCTGTTCGCGCAACGCCCGAATTGCACGGGTTATTTCATATCAATCAACCGACAATCTCTCGATCGACTATCGGGAAACTGTCAAAAACTAGAATTTGGAAGATTTTTTCCGGTTCTGGGAAGCTATTTCTGATCAACGCACGGTTATATCGAAAGGAGAAAAGATGTTATCAATTCTGTTTCAAGTGGTTTTACTGGCTCTGGTACTGCTGTCTTTTGTGATGGTCGTTGGCGTCCCGGTTGCTTATGCCTCTCCCCAAAACTGGAATCAGTCTAAAACGCTGATATATGTCGGGTCGGGTCTCTGGTTTTTGCTGGTTATTGCAGTGGGTGTATTAAACTTTTTAGTCGTTTAACTTCACCCAACCTTATCGAATAAAGAAGGTAAAAGATAGAAGGATGAAGGCATTCGCTAGCGATTGAAAGGCATTCGGCATTCGGCAGAAGCTAGGAATTTTACCGACCGCGCGACCCTGTATGTTTTTGCACTTGAGATTCAGATGAGATGCTGCAGCTTTCTGACTTTTGCCTTCTCACAAACAAAATTCTAAAACCTAAAATCTAAAATCTAAACTAGAACACTATGACTGTTTTCGAGGGAACTTTTACTCACACAGAATCTTTGCGATTTGCTATTGTTATCGGTCGTTTTAACGATTTGGTGGTCAACAAACTTTTGGAGGGATGTCAAGATTGTTTGAAACGCCACGGGGTTGATATTAATCCTCATGGCTCTCAGGTGGACTTTTTTTGGGTTCCCGGATGTTTTGAGATTCCTTTGGTGGCCCGCCAAGCTGCTCTTTCTCACCGCTACGATGCGGTAATTTGTCTGGGTGCAGTAATTCGGGGCCAAACTCCTCATTTCGATTTTGTGGCTGGTGAGGTTGCTAAGGGAATTGCCGCGGCTGCTTTTCAAACAGGGGTGCCGGTGATTTTTGGGGTGGTAACGACTGACACGATGCAGCAAGCTTTGGAAAGGGCTGGAATTAAAAGCAATTTGGGCTGGAATTATGCGATGAGTGCTTTGGAAATGGGCACTTTGATGCGCCAAGTTAAGGGTTTGGGCGGAAATTCTTACGATTTATTACCTACTGCGTCTGCTGCTCAAGTGCTTTCGGGCGAACCAAATCTGGCGATCGCCCCCGATGTATCATCTCAGGAAATGGCATAATATGACCTAATATAAAATCCGAGTTCGTTATTTTCTTTTATGAACTCGGCTTTATGAATTCGGCATTAATCGGCATTAATCGGATCTTGAAATCCCTGCATAGAGTCAAACTTTCGTCCGAGGGGACTAAGGAATAAAGTAGGTAAGAAAAGCTATGACTGCTGTAACTGCGACAAGATTCTCGCTCGCCGAATATCACCCTTTAGCAGAACTGGGATTTTTGAACCCTGATGACCGAGTTGAATTGATTGCCCAGAAATTATCATCAAGGCTCTTAAAAGTACGCTAAGGCTCTTAAAAGTACGCTTCACTCTCTTTGCAATAGTCTTTTAGTTGAGGAGTTAATCATTTTACTGGCAAGACGCGCTCGCGAGCGCGTACAATAGCCGATTATTTTGACGGATGATAGCGAACCAGAGATGTTGTTATTATCGGCAATCGAGCCGATATTTATTTATCTTCTCTCCCGGATAATGCTGATATTTTATTGGTAATTGAGGTTTCTGATTCTACTTTAAAGTACGCTCAGAGAACTAAGTTATCTCTCTATGCTGAAGCGGTAATTTCTATTTATTGGATATTTTATTTGGTCTATCATCAAGTGGAAATGCACAGCGAACCCGATTAAAAAAGACAAGGTGATTTGAATTATAGATCGCAACAAGTTGTTATGCAAAATGAGGCTGTTCTAATTCCGGATTTTCCCGATTGATCTCTAGATTTATCTTTGGTATTTCCAGCCTAGGCTGAGTTGATGATATAATGCAATGTAAAAAAGTGCTAGAGGAAGTGGTATAAATTTATAGATTATTTTTGAGCTAGTAAGCAGTTTTTAACCGATTAGAGGCGTAGCGAGATCGCTCCGACGAATGGGCTCACGGTTGGAATGGCTCCAAAATTGCTCAGTATTTTAGAATGGGTTCAACATACCGTGCTCTGTTACAATGGATCGATCGCAACAAGACGGGTTGGGTGGATTCTAGGAAGCACTAGGGCGGGGTAAAAAACCCCGGTCGCAAGAAAGTGATTAGCAAGCTCGAAAGCAGTGGCTAGAAGAACCCCGACGTTATAGCGCCCGTCAGTTGAGTCAGCGACTCTTCTGTTGAACCAGGTATAGATTTAGGTGTATAGTAAGTCCGGCGAATCCTAAAAAAAACTACTGCTGGAAGCTTTCGCCGAAAGCATTACCGACCCCCAAACCACAACTGATGAGGGGATGCGCAAGCTTCCAATGAGCTGCTGCAATTGTGGAAGCTGCTGGGTGTGGTTCACCTGAAGTATTTGGATGAATCCGGTTGCTACGGACATTGCCCAACAGGTTATGTTTAAGCACTACTCTTGGCAACAAAAACGCCACATCGCAAATGCGACGGCGAGGGCCAGGGATCAATATCTGGGGAGTGTGGAACAAGTCAGGTTTGAGTATGCTTTGATGTTAGGTTCCTTGACAACTGACACCTACTTAAAACTTATGGAGTGGCAAGCACAACTATGGGGCTAGAATACGCTGGTAAGTTAAGGGCGATCGTCCAAGACAAGGCTTCTGTACATTGTTCACTCCTAACGCAGCAGCAGTGGAAACTTTCTTCAGCAGTAAGGCAATTAATTTTATTTTTGGCACCTTATAGTCCACTTCAGGAACCGTATTGAGGATCAATGGTTACATGGAGAGCGATCGGAGCTAGCGAGTCCGCGTTGTTGCCGATGAGTACGATTTGGCGATCGCGATCGCCAGAGGTTTGGAAACCAGGGCTGCCAGAGGACAGTATGCTGAACAAAGCGTTTTCGGTTTAATTTGGTGGAGCTACTTAATTGCTGGACGATCGTATATTCCCCAACAATTCCATAGAAATTTTGTTGCCTGAGGTTGCAAAAATATGATAAATCCGTTATGTTAAATTTCGTGCAAGTATTGAGGCGATCTAAACTTGCTCCTAGCAAGGCATTCTGTATAAATACTCTACAAGCAGTATTTAACCTATTCTTAACACAGCTCTGAAAGGAAATTTTTAGGTGGATAGTTAAGATAATATTAAATGACAAATTTGTCAAGTTAATGCCGAGAAAGTTTGCCAGCAAAAGGATTGAGAGTTTTGACGGTCGCCCGGATACTTACCGTTAGTTATCAACATGAAAGTGCAAAAATCTTATGGGTGACATTCAAGCAACATTTACAGCTACCGATCGAGCTTTTCAGATTGAAGGCTACGAAAAAATAGATTTCAGCTTGCTATACGTAGATGGTGCTTTCAAGCTTGAGAATCCAGAGATTGCGGATAGTTATCGCCAATTTGGTCGCTGTTTGATGGTTGTAGATGAAACAGTCTACGATCTGTACGGTGCACAGATGCATCATTATTTCAAGCATCACCAGATAGATTTAACAGTCTTTCCAGTTAATATCAAGGAACCTGATAAGACGTTAAAAACGTTTGAAAGCATCATAGATGCCTTCGTTGATTTCGGACTCGTGCGGAAGGAGCCTGTTTTGGTAGTCGGTGGTGGATTGACGACAGACGTAGCTGGTTTTGCCTGCTCGTCTTATCGCCGTCGGACTAACTACATTCGGGTACCGACGACACTAATTGGCTTAATTGATGCCAGTGTGGCGATCAAAGTAGCTGTGAACCACGGTAAGCTGAAAAACCGCCTCGGTGCTTACCACGCTTCCAAGAAAGTAATCTTAGACTTCTCTTTTCTGAAAACTCTGCCCATCGACCAAGTGCGAAACGGGATGGCAGAGTTAATTAAGATTGCCGTAGTAGGTAACACAGAAATCTTTGAGTTGTTAGAAAACTACGGCGAAGCATTGCTGCGCACCCATTTTGGTTATGTAAACGGCACACCGGAACTTCAAGAAGTGGCACATCGGCTCACTTACAAGGGGATTGAGTCGATGCTGGCATTAGAAGTACCGAACCTACACGAGCTAGATTTGGATCGGGTGATTGCCTACGGTCACACTTGGAGTCCGACGCTGGAACTAACGCCGGAAGTTCCGATGTTCCACGGCCATTCTGTCGCCATCGATATGGCTTTTTCCGCCACCATTGCCCAACTGCGGGGCTACATTTCGATCGCCGAGCGCGATCGGATCTTAGGGTTAATGAGCCGCCTCGGACTAGCAATTGATAGCCCTTATCTGACATCAGAACTGCTCTGGAAAGCGACAACATCGATCAGTCGTACCCGTGATGGTCTTCAACGTGCTGCGGCTCCGCGCCCCATTGGTGAATGCTTTTTCATGAATGATTTGACTCGAGGTGAGTTGGATAAAGCCCTACTGGTTCACCGAGAAATCTGTCAGGGCTATCCTCGCCGCGGCGATGGGGAAGATATGTACCTGTGGTCAGAAAAAGCAGGAAATCTTTCCACATCAGGGGTTTGACCATGAGACCGGTTACCCCAGTCGGGATTTTAGCGGCTAAACTCGAAAGTCTCGCCGAGCAAGTAGAAAAAATCGATAATCTCGATCGAGCTTTCAAGGCAGAATTACAACAAGCCTACGAATTGGCAAATGGTCTCGATCCGTACCTGGATCTTTGTACCACGCCGGAATCTCCAGCCTTAGCCACGTTAGTGAAACGCACTCAATCAGAAGATTGGAGTAAGCGATTCTCTGACGGCGAGACAGTGCGGCAGTTGGAACAGGAAATGCTATCGGGCCATCTCGAAGGCCAAATGCTGAAATTTCTCGTCCATATCACCAAAGCACAGCGCGTACTGGAAATAGGGATGTTTACCGGGTACTCAGCACTAGCGATGGCGGAAGCACTGCCGGTGGATGGAGTGGTGGTAGCCTGCGAAGTAGATGCTTATGTAGCTGAATTTGCCCAGAAGTGTTTTCACGAATCTACGGCCGGTCATAAAATCTCAGTGAAGGTGGCACCGGCTCTAGAAACCATGAAAGAATTGGCTGCTAATGGAGAAGTGTTCGATCTGGTATTTATCGATGCCGATAAAGCTGGATACAGAGACTATCTCGATTTACTCCTAACTACGGGACTGTTGGCTCCCAATGCCTTGATCTGCGTCGATAACACTTTGATGCAGGGACAGCCCTACTTGTCAGGTACTCCTACTCCTAATGGGGTAGCGATCGCCAAATTCAACCAGGCTCTAGTTGACGATCCGCGCGTAGAGCAAGTGTTACTGCCGCTGAGAGATGGATTGACCTTAATTCGGCGCGTTTAGTAGAACAAAACTTACGCGTCAAAACCAAAAAAACCGGGTTTTTTGCCATATTCGGCGGGCTGTAACGAAGTCCCCTCGTCAAAAAACCCGGTTTTTAACCACCCGTGCGTAATATCAAATCCGCGCTTCATCGGCATGATTCATCTCTCTTTTCTGGGGACTCTGCGCCTGCGTAGCTTCAAAGGCGGTTTAATCATTCAAAAACCACCGCTAATTAGAGTATTTACTTAGTAAAAAATTATGCTCGAAACAGTTTCAACGGCAGCGATGCCATCTGAACAGGAAACAAACGCGGCTTCTAGCCGCTTCCAGACAGTCAAAACCATAGCAACCTTAATTTTGCTGCTATTGGTACTGCCCCTGAATCTCGCTTTAACAGCGATCGCCCTACTGAGATCCATCATCATCAAACCGTTTCAGTCTCGAGCGATCGCGGAGTCTCCCCAAACGATTTTGGTCGGCGGCGGCAAGAGGACCAAAGCATTACAGCTAGCGAGATCGTTCCATAAGGCCGGTCATCGGGTAATTTTGTTTGAAACCCACAAATACTGGCTGACAGGTCATCGTTACTCTTGGGCAGTCGATCGCTTTTACACAGTACCAAATCCCCAGACAGAGGAATACCCTCACGCACTCTTAAAAATTGTCCAACAAGAGAAAGTTGATGTTTACGTTCCCGTCACTAGTGCAGGCGGCAGTTACTACGATGCCAAAGCCAAAAGCGTACTTTCTCCTCACTGTACGGTAATGCAGCTAGATGTCGAAACTCTGGAACGTTTGGATAATAAATATGAGATGGCAACAGCCGCCAAAGCGTTGGGGCTGCGAGTTCCGAAGTCCTACCGCATTACTAATCCGCAGCAAGTAATCGATTTTGATTTTACTGATGCACAGCGTCCGTATATTATGAAAAGTATTCCCTACGATTCTATTCGTAGGTTAGACCTGACGAAGTTACCCTGCGCAACTGAGGCGGAAACGGCCGCGTTTGTGAAATCTTTACCAATTTCCGAGAGTAAACCTTGGATTATGCAAGAGTATATTCGGGGGCAAGAATACTGCACTCACAGTACAATTCGTGATGGTCACCTTCAGTTGCATTGTTGTTGCAAATCGTCGGCGTTTCAGATAAATTACGAGCATGTCGATCGCCCGGATATCGAAAATTGGATTCGTCAGTTGGCCAAGAGTCTCAATCTGACAGGACAAGTTTCCTTTGATTTCATGGAGGCGGCGGATGATGGAGAGATATACGCGCTCGAATGCAACCCGCGCACCCATTCAGCCATCGCGGTGTTTTACAACCATCCCGATGTGGCAAAAGCTTATTTGGAACCAGACCCTTTACCACAGACAGTGCAGCCTTTGGCATCGAGTCGCCCGGCTTACTGGATTTACCATGAAATTTGGCGATTGGTGACTCATTTGTGGTCGCCCAAACAAGTTTATGAGCGGTTACAAATTATCGCCAAAGGCAAAGATGCCATCTTCGAGTGGGACGATCCACTGCCGTTTTTGATGGTGCATCATTGGCACATTCCCTTGTTGTTATGGGAAGATTTAAAGAAGCCGAATGGGTGGATTGGGATTGATTTTAATATTGGCGAACTTGTGGAAATAGGGGGAGAGTGAGTAGGTCAGTATTACGGGTTTTGCATTTAGTCGGCTCGGCAGTTAGCGATTTTTACTGTGATTTATCAGGGTTAATGAGCCGCCTCGGACTAGCAATTGATAGCCCTTATCTGACATCAGAACTGTTCTGGAAAGCCTCCTAACGGGGTAGCGATCACCAAATTCAACCAGGCTCTAGTTGACGATCCGCGCGTAGAGCAAGTGTTACTGCCGCTGAGAGATGGATTGACTTTAATTAGGCGCGTTTAGTAGAACAAAACTTAGGCGTCAAAACCAAAGAAACCGGGTTTTTTGCCTTATTCGGCGGGGTGTAACGAAGTCGGAGGTCAAAAAACCCGGTTTTTAACTACCCGTGGGTAATATCAAATCCGCGCTTCATCGGCATGATTCATCTATCTCTTCTGGAGACTCTGCGCCTGCGTAGCTTCAACAGCGGTTTAATCATTCAAAAACCGCCGCTAATTAGAGTATTTACTTAGTAAAAAATTATGCTCGAAACCGTTTCAACAGCAGCGATGCCATCTGAACAGGAAACAAACGAGGCTTCTAGGCGCTTCCAGACATCAGTCAAAACCATAGCAACCTTAATTTTGCTGCTATTGGTACTGCCCCTGAATCTCGCTTTAACAGCGATCGCCCTCCTGAGATCCATCATCCTCAAACCGTTTCAGTCTCGAACGATCGCGGACTCTCCCCAAACGATTTTGATTAACGGCGGCAAGACGACCAAAGCATTACAGCTAGCGAGATCCTTCCATAAGGCCGGTCATCGGGTAATTTTGGTTGAAACCCACGAATACAGGCTGATGGGTAATCGATACTCTTGGGCAGTCGATCGCTTTTACACAGTACCAAATCTCCAGGCAGAGGAATACCCTCAAGCACTCTTAAAAATTGTCCAACAAGAGGGAGTTAATGTTTACGTTCCGGTCAGTAGTCCAGAGGGCAGTTACTACGATGCCAAAGCCAAAAAGGTACTTTCTCCTCACTGTACGGTAATGCACATAGATGTCGAAACTCTGCAACGTTTGGATGATAAGTATGAGTTGGCCACCGCCGCCGAAGCGTTGGGGCTGCGAGTTCCGAAGTCCTACCGCATTACTAATCCCCAACAAGTAATCGATTTTGATTTTAGTGACGCACAGCGTCCATATATTATCAAAAGTATTCCCTACGATTGTGTCCACAGGTTTGATCTCACTAAGTTACCCTGCGCGACCCCAGCAGAAACAGCCGCTTTTGTCAACTCATTACCAATTTCCGAGAGTAAACCTTGGATTATGCAAGAGTATATTCCAGGGCAAGAATACTGCACTCACAGTACAGTTCGTAACGGTCATATTCAGTTGCACTGTTGCTGCAAATCATCGGCGTTTCAGCTGAATTACCAGAATGTCGATTGCCCGGATATCGAAAATTGGATTCGTCAGTTGGCCAAGAGTCTAAATCTGACTGGACAAGTTTCCTTTGATTTCATTGAGGCGGCGGATGATGGAGAGATTTACGCGATCGAATGCAACCCGCGCACCCATACAGCCATCACGATGTTTTACAACCATCCCGATGTGGCAAAAGCTTATTTGGAACCGGACCCTTTACCGCAGACAGTGCAGCCTTTGGCATCGAGTCGCCCGACTTACTGGATTTACCAGGAAATTTGGCGATTGGTGACTCATTTGTGGTCGCCCAAGCTAGTTTATGAGCGGTTAAAAATTATCGCCCAAGGCAAAGATGCCATCTTCGAGTGGGACGATCCGCTACCGTTTTTTATGGTGCATCATTGGCACATTCCCTTGTTGTTATGGGGAAATTTGCGTCAGCCGAAAGAGTGGATGAAAATTTATTTTCATAGTGGAATAATTCTGTAAATAGGGGGAGATTGAGTATGTTAGTATTACGGGTTTTGCATTTAGTCGGCTCGGCAGTTAGCGATTTCTACTGTTATATATCGCGGGTTTATGCAGCAGATTGTCTGAAAAATGCTGCTACTTCAGCACTTTATGAAAATCATATTGCCTATGTTTCTACCGATGGCAAATGGTATTTTCCCACCTCTCTCGATCCGAGTGCGATCGCGGCCGCTAATCCCATGTCTCTAGCGGACGCAGTACAGGTGCTGGCAGATCTCCAGATAGACGTGATGGTGCCCCAGATGTATTGTCTCCCCGGCATGACTCAATACCGAGCCTTGTTCGAGCTGCTGAATATTCCTTACCTGGGTAATACCTCTGAGATGATGGCCCTGACTGCTGACAAGGCGAAGACTAGGGCAGTAGTAGCGGCCGCTGGGGTAAGTGTGCCACAGGGAGAAGTTCTCCGCGCGGGCGATCGCCCTTCTATTGATTTCCCGGTGGTAGTCAAGCCAGTGAATGCCGATAATTCTCTGGGAGTTGCGTTAGTTAAAAATGCTGCTGACTATGATGCGGCTTTGCAGACAGCATTGACTCATTCAGAGGAAGTGCTAGTAGAAAAATTCATTGAAGTGGGTAGAGAAGTTCGCTGTGGGATTATTGTCGAAGCTGGCGAGCTAGTCTGCTTGCCACTGGAAGAGTATGCTCTCGATCGTGATACGAAGCCGATTCGGAGTTATGATGTGAAGTTTTACCCAAAGGACGATGGCAACTTGAGCTTGACTTCTAAGCCTAGTCCCAAGTCGTGGATAGTTGACACCAGCGATCCGATTACCGAGAGAGTTTGGGCTCAGGCCAGAAAATGCCACATCGCTTTGGGCTGTCGTCACTACAGTTTATTTGATTTTCGCATCGACCCCGATGGACAACCTTGGTTCTTAGAAGCGGGGCTGTACTGTTCTTTTACACCAAAAAGTGTGCTTGTAAATATGACCAAAGCATCAGGAGTTTCTGTGGATACTTTTTTTGACAGTATGTTGCAAAAGGCCTTACCAGGTCGATCGGAACTGTGCAACAAGTAATCTAAATTCGGGTTGCACGGCAATGATGGTTGAGCGTTGACAGTCTAGTGATGAATTGGGAATTGGTGCAACTTGCGAAGGATAACTTGCAATTTTTGAAATTGTGTGATACCATAAAACGTTCTCAAAAAGCGCAACACTAACTATTACTGCATGGCAACGAAGCCAACGATCGCATTTAGTCACCTCGGCTGCGAAAAAAATCGCATCGATACCGAACACATGATCGGCTTGCTGGCTCAAGCGGGCTATCAAGTCGATTCTAATGAAGAATTAGCCGATTATGTTGTAGTCAATACTTGCAGTTTTATCCAAGCGGCGCGAGAAGAGTCGGTCCGCACCTTGGTAGAATTGGCAGAAGCTAATAAAAAAGTAGTCATCACCGGCTGCATGGCACAGCATTTTCAGCAGGAATTGCTGGACGAATTGCCCGAAGCAGTCGCAATTGTCGGCACGGGCGACTATCATAAAATCGTCGATGTTATGCAGCAGGTAGAAAAGGGCGATCGAGTTTCCCTCGTCTCCTCAGAACCTACTTACATAGCTGACGAAACTACTCCCCGCTACCGCACAACATCGGAAGGTGTCGCGTATCTGCGCATAGCAGAAGGCTGCGACTACCGCTGTGCATTTTGCATTATCCCGCACTTGCGCGGAAATCAAAGGTCGCGGACGATCGAATCTATCGTCGCGGAAGCTCAGCAATTGGCGTCGGAAGGGGTAAAAGAAATTATCTTAATTTCTCAAATTACCACCAACTACGGCAAAGATATTTATGGCGAACCGAAACTCGCCGAACTGCTTCGCGCTTTGGGTAAAGTAGATGTGCCTTGGATTCGGATGCACTACGCCTATCCTACAGGTTTGACTCCGCAAGTTGTCGAGGCAATCCGGGAAACGCCCAACGTTTTGCCGTATTTGGATTTACCCCTGCAACACTCGCACCCGGAAATTCTGCGGGCGATGAACCGGCCTTTTCAAGCTGGGATTAATGATGCTATAGTCGATCGGCTCAAAGCAGCACTTCCCGGCGCCGTGATGCGGACAACTTTTATTGTCGGCTTCCCCGGCGAAACCGACGCACACGCAGCACACTTGCTGGAATTTGTCAAGCGCCACGAATTCGATCACGTAGGAGTTTTCGTATTTTCGCCAGAAGAAGGAACCCCAGCCTTTAGCTTGCCTCAGCAAATACCAGCAGAAATAATGGAAATGCGGCGCAATGCGGTAATGGCAGCACAACAACCTATATCATTGAAGAAGAATCAAGAATCTGTCGGTCAGGTAGTTGATGTCCTGATAGAACAAGAACAACCAGAGACAGGTGAGTTGATTGGTAGATCGGCTCGGTTTTCCCCAGAAGTAGATGGACTCGTCTATGTGACAGGAGAAGCGCGACTGGGATCGATCGTCTCAGTGAAAATTACTGGTGCAGATGTCTACGACCTCTACGGTCAAGTTTAAGTGTTGCTGGAACTGTCGCGATCGGCGGTGTGGCGAACAAAAACCAGACACCAGCCAAAAATAATTAGCTGATTGTGCAGCAAAAGTAACGGTTTGTACAAGATTGTGCAAAGATATCTAGCAAAGGGGTTATAGACCTTGATTAGCCTCTGGCGGCAATCGACGCTCCCCCTCGGGGTGCGGTTATCTCTACAGAACATCGGAAAATTTTAACGAATTTAATGTTTTGTTTCTGAATGTAAAGAGTTATGATAGTAACAAGCCAGAAATAAGCGGGGACAATTTGAGATTGCTTCGCCGTCCGCCCTACACCACAACGGTATCCCGAAAGAGTGTTGAGATGGATAGGCGGTAACGGTCGCTGCATCCCCTGCTCAATCCCGCAGGCGACGGATTGCGGGATAGCGCCTGAACCAACAAACCTATTACTACTATGTTGTAGTGAAGTGGGGCTGTCATGATCCTCACTATAAAATGCCCAAGAGGGAAAGCTTGCAAGTACCTCAAAGGAAGTCCAATGTCCTGTTTGAAGAATGTTGGAAGCCTATAACCCGACCCCTGGCGGTTGGTATCGGTGATGTCACAAAATCAAAGACGGCTGTCGAATTGGTAAATTAGTCACCATCGACGGAGCTGCCCTATACTCGATTGCTATTTAAGAAGGTGCGCGCAGGCGCAGCACCATAAAGAACTCTTATGAGTTCCTGCCCTAGAGCAGAAATCCGCATCCGAGTTGGGCAACTTAGAAGGCTAAGACTCGTTATTAGGAGCATTAATGAATTTATTGTTTGAAGGCTTAGGTCTTTCGGAAGAACTCGTTCTCCATCTGGAAACACTAGGCTTTACAGAACCTACTCCCATCCAAGTACAAGCAATTCCGCACCTGTTAGCAGGTCGCGACGTTGTGGGTCAAGCCCAAACAGGGACAGGCAAAACGGCAGCATTCTCGTTGCCCATCTTGGAGCGGATTGATTTAGATGTAACTGCGGTGCAAGCACTGGTGCTGACGCCGACTCGCGAATTGGCGATGCAAGTAACTGAAGCCATCCGCGATTTGAGCGGCATTAGCAGCGACGGCCCGGTAAAAGTTGGTCGCTCTCTGCAAGTTCTGACGGTGTACGGCGGTCAATCGATAGATCGTCAAATGCAGCGTTTGAAGCGTGGCGTTCACGTGGTTGTCGGTACACCCGGACGCATATTGGATATGCTCAGCCGCGGCAGCCTGAAACTAGACAAGGTAAAGTGGCTGGTTTTGGATGAAGCTGACGAAATGCTGAGCATGGGCTTTATCCAAGATGTGGAAAAAATCTTGGATGCTGCACCAAAAGAACGTCAAACGGCATTTTTCTCGGCGACGATGGAAGCTTCCATTCGGAAATTGGTGTCGCGCCATTTGCGCAACCCAGTCAACGTCACCGTAGAACAGCCAAAAGCAACGCCGAAGCGCATCAGCCAAAGCGTGTACATGATTCCCCGTGGCTGGTCGAAGGCAAGGGCTCTACAGCCAATCCTAGAAATGGAAGACCCGGAATCTGCACTGATTTTTGTGCGGACGCGGCAGTCGGCGGCGGAACTCACCAGCCAACTGCAAGCTGCAGGTCACAGCGTTGACGAGTATCACGGTAATTTGAATCAGGCACAGCGGGAACGCTTGCTGTCGCGGTTCCGCCAATGTCAGGTGCGCTGGGTAGTGGCGACTGATATTGCGGCGCGGGGTTTGGACGTGGATCACTTGACTCACGTGATTAACTACGATTTGCCCGACAGTGTGGAAAGCTACGTTCACCGGATCGGACGCACGGGTCGGGCTGGTCGCGAAGGAACGGCTATTACGCTGATTCAACCAGTAGATCGCCGCAAACTGCGCTTGATTGAACGCCACGTGCGATCGAGCTTGACGGTGCGAAACATTCCCACACGGGCGCAAATTGAAGCTCGTCAGTTGGAAAAGATGCAGGGTAAAGTGCGCGAAGCGTTAGCCGGGGAACGGATGGCATCTTTCTTGCCTCTGGTGTCTGAGTTATCCGAGGAGTATGACTCCCACGCGATCGCCGCTGCTGCATTGCAAATGGCTTTCGATCAAAGCCGTCCTGCTTGGATGGGCGCGGATTACGCTCAACAAGAAGATCCCCCGATTGGTGGAGAAAACAGCGTCAAGCCAATCTTGATCAAGAAGCGGGCTAAGACTGGTGCGCCCAGTAATTCTGTAGCGCCGACTTTTTCAGGAGCACCGAGTGCTCCTGTTCCCCAGAACAGCTAATTTGTAGGGTGCGCAAGGCGCACCTTATTTTGAATTTTTGTAGAGATGCGATCGATCGCACCTCTACTTTTTTTTATGGGTGTGATATCAAATCCGAGATCGGCGGTTGAAACCGCGAACAAACTTTCGTCCACTCCTAGCGGACTGAGAATTCCAGAAGTAAAGATGCAAGGAAAGCGATCGGACAATTGCTGTAACTAATTTTACGCTGAGTACGTTAATTGAAGAATTGGGCACTGAGTGTCAAAATGTTATTACTTTATATCAATTCCGGTTAGATTGGAATGATTAAACCGCAGAGTACGCTCTTAACGCAGAGTTCGAGAACAGAGAGATGAATACAGGACGATGCTAACGGATTTGATATTAATCCATCAACTTCTGTTACCTGATTTGAGCGATCGAGAAAAAGCTGAAATTATAGCCGAGTTCCTTCCTCTCTGCAATCCATCTCAACGTTTACTGCGGAGAGGATTTTCAGAGACTAATTGCTGAGGAAATGGCAAAATTGTCGGATGATGATGAAGAGGATTAAGGAGACGCGGGCGATCGCACATCAGGAAAAAGCCCTCCCGTCAACTCACAGAAAGCCTAAAAATCCTAAAAAATCAGCAGGAGTCTAGTCCTTACTACAAGCTGGTGAACCGGGACTTTTGCACTGTTGTTTAATATTTCAGTTTAGCTGCGTGCCCACAATAATTTTTTGCACGCGATCGCCCTTAATTTCAAAAATCAAATTAGAAGCCTTTTGGTCATTGCTGTAAGTCAACCTAGTCACTCCACCCTGCACAGATTGCGACCCGTAACCGTAAGTTTTAACAACTTTTTGGCTGTTATCTCTTACCTTCACACCATCCATTGTCAGAAACTTGGGATTGCTAGTAGAAATTAAATAAACTTTGCCCTCCCATGCTGCTACCGTCAATCCTGAGTAGCTTAGCGTGCGAATCTTGCCGCCTATGGCAGGCCCAGCAGGTTTAGTTTCGTCGCGCTGCGGTTTTCCCAACTTGCGTTTTGCCTCTTCTACAGACATCCCCAACCGAACCCCGCCAATCCCCAGGCGTGAATAGTTCAGCGCCGCCGGCTTTTGTGTCGCGCTGAGCATTCTTTCTAGAGTCGCAACAGTTTGATTCATAGCGGGAATAGGGCGAACTAAAGCAGCAAATCCTAAGCTGGAAATTGCGAGATTGATCGTGATGCCCGCGACGGCTGTTGTCACAAACATTTTTACCATTTTTTTATAGCTTTATTTGGCAATGTATTCGCGCGATCGCCCGCTGGATCCGGATCTATACTAATAATCCCGGGTGCAGAGAATTCACTCCTACACAAGCAAAATCCGCCTGGGCGGACTAAAAGAGTAAAGATATTCATCCCCCAAAATATAACGCCTAGAAACCCGGTTTCTGTAGGGGCAGTGCCAAGATATCTCGCCCTGACGGGTTTCTGAATACCAAATAAAGTTTTACGTTTAATTAGAGCGACTACTTAATAATTGGAATTGCTGTGATATCCTAACAAAAGCCATATCTGCATAAAATAAGTAATTTAGATGACCGCAACAGATTCTACTAAACACCAAAAATCCAAGGCCCTGAAACCGGGTAGCCGCCGCCCCGCTAAAGAACTTTGCAGCGAGTGCGGTTTGTGCGATACATATTACATCCATTATGTCAAGGAATCTTGTGCTTTCTTAACACAGCACATCGCGGAACTGGAAGCAGAAATTCACGGGCGATCGCGCAATCTCGACAATGCCGACGATTGGTATTTCGGAGTCAGTCAAAATATGATGGCTGCTCGTAAAAAAGAGCCGATCGAGGGCGCTCAGTGGACGGGAATCGTCAGCACAATTGCCATTGAAATGCTCGAAAAAGGAATTGTAGAAGGCGTTGTTTGTGTCCAAAATACTAAGGAAGACCGTTTTCAACCCATGCCGATTATTGCTAGAAATCGCGAAGAAATTCTGGCTGCAAAAGTTAACAAACCAACTCTCTCTCCCAATCTTTCAGTATTAGAAGAAATCGAAAAATCTGGGATGAAGCGGCTGTTAGTAATTGGCGTCGGCTGTCAAATTCAAGCTTTGCGAACAGTCGAGAAAAAGCTCGGTTTAGAAAAGCTCTACGTTTTGGGAACTCCCTGCGTGGATAATGTCAGCCGTGCAGGCTTGCAGAAATTCCTAGACACGACTAGCCGCTCTCCTGAAACGGTGGTTTCTTACGAGTTTATGCAAGACTTTAACGTTCACTTCAAACACGAAGATGGTTCGAGCGAGAAAGTGCCGTTTTTCGGGCTGAATACTAAGGAATTGAAAGATGTTTTTGCTCCTTCTTGTTTGAGCTGTTTTGATTATGTCAATTCTTTAGCAGATTTAGTTGTGGGCTACATGGGCGCACCTTTTGGTTGGCAGTGGATTGTGGTGCGAAATGATACCGGGCAAGAGATGTTAGATATGGTAACGGATCAGTTAAATACTAAGCCGGTGATGTCTCAGGGAAACAGAAAAGAAGCGGTTCAGCAAAGCATTCCGGCTTATGAAAAAGGGGTGACTTTGCCAATGTGGGCGGCGAAGTTAATGGGAGTTTTTATTGAGAGAATTGGACCGAAGGGTTTGGAATATGCTCGGTTTTCGATTGATTCTCATTTCACTCGCAATTATCTGTACGTGAAGCGGAATTACCCGGAGAAATTAGAGGCTCATGTGCCGGAATATGCTAAGCGGATTGTGGGGCAGTATAAGTTGCCTGATGTGTAAACTTGTAGGGTGCGTCAGTCAGGAGTTGTTGGATTATTGAAAAAATAACGCTAACTGACGCGCCCTGCTACTCAAGGATAGCAACAGATAGAAAACAAATGCACTTGGGAACAATCAGATTATGGAATCGCGGAACGTTAACTAGACTGACTATCCTTAGTACAATCTTAATTAGCCTGATTAGTGGGATATGGTTGAGTATGATTGCAATGCCCGGGAAAAGCTACAGCGGGACAATTCCTCCTTTAACAGCACAGGAAATCACGCTCAGAGATGCTTTACAGCGCGATGTGGAAAAGCTCGCTGGTGAAATCGGAGAGCGCAACTTTATACAATATCAAAAACTTGGAGAAGCCGCTGACTTTCTCGAAGCATCTTTTCAAGCTGCTGGCTATAAAGTTGAACGACAAGGATATAAAATTGATGATAAATTTTATTATAACATAGAAGTGGAGATTCCCGGCGGAAAAAAGGCAGATGAAATAGTAGTAGTTGGGGCACATTATGATTCTGTGGTGGGGAGTCCAGGGGCAAATGATAACGCAACTGGGGCGGCGGGAGTGCTGGCTTTAGCGAGAATGTTTGCAGGTAAAAAGCCTGAAAAAACTGTGCGTTTTGTTGAGTTTGTGAATGAGGAACCGCCTTTTTTCTGGACTGCTGATATGGGGAGTTTGGTTTATGCGAAAAGATGCAGAAAGCGTAATGAAAAAAATGTTTCGATGCTCAGTTTAGAAACAATTGGTTATTACTCCGATGCCAAAAACAGTCAGAAATATCCACCACCATTAAACCTATTTTATCCTACGTCGGGAAATTTTATCGGATTTATTGGCAATACCTCCTCAAGTAAACTGGTTAGAGAGGCGATCGCATCTTTCCGCCGCCATGCTGAATTTCCCTCGGAAGGTGCAGCAATTCCGGGTGGCATTCCTGGTGTGGGTTGGTCCGATCAATGGTCTTTTTGGCAACATGGTTATCCAGGGCTGATGGTGACAGATACTGCTCCCTATCGCTATCCTTACTATCACACGGCACAAGATACACCCGATAAGGTTGATTGGGAACGGACGACGAAGGTGATAGCTGGATTGGAAAAAGTTGTGGCAGATTTGGTGGAAATTAATATTAATTAGTTGCGTAGAGTACCCAGCGGGGAAATATCCTCGCTCGGCACAGAATCTCAGGCAAAATGACGCACCTAAAAATTAGTATAAGTTGCCTGAGTGAAGTGATTAAGAGAGTTGGTAATAGATGTTTTGCAGGGACACGGTAAGGCAGTGTCTTTGTTTTATACAGTTGGGAAAATTAGAGGTAAAAGATTATGACACTTATAGTTGCACACAAACACATGAAGTTACCAAAGCCGATCGCACTTACTTGTTGTGCGATCCTAGAGCGCCAGTCCAGTAAAAGAGGTTGACAAAAAACATAAAGTATGGTATTAAGCGAAAAAAACCACTCTGTGCTGTAAAATGCGCCCACCAACCTGGACCCCCCCAATCGAGTTGTCTGCT
>Ga0247770_1000097_pt1 | contig 74702 bp, 57 predicted proteins | sample UWRJL136409B6_FD_179943 | JGI IMG/M metagenome (GOLD analysis project Ga0247770, IMG submission 179943) | Plant litter microbial communities from Arlington Agricultural Research Station in Wisconsin, United States - UWRJ-L136-409B-6 | ecosystem: Environmental > Terrestrial > Plant litter >...
AGCAGACAACTCGATTGGGGGGGTCCAGGTTGGTGGGCGCATTTTACAGCACAGAGTGGTTTTTTTCGCTTAATACCATACTTTATGTTTTTTGTCAACCTCTTTTACTGGACTGGCGCTCTAGTAGAATGAGTTGAGTAACTAAACATAAATAAAACTGACTGCCGGTCGTACCCTCGATCTGATAGTTTATCAACAGGAAAATCTTCAATGAAAGTAGAAATTAGGAACTTAGGTGTTATTGAAAAAGCTGAAATTGATTTGAAGCCTTTAACGGTTTTTATTGGTGGTAATGGTGAAGGCAAAACTTGGGCTGCATACACGTTGTCAGCTATCTTTGGGCAGCAGGGATACGAACATTACTGGAAAGCTTATCTTGACGGTAACACCCAACAAAGATATCCAACCTTAGATAGCGCACTTCAGCAACTTTTGGAGGAAGGTAATGCACAAATTGACGCTATTCAATTTGCTAAGGACTATGCCGAAACTTATATTAATGATGTGGCTCGTTTAGCTCCAAACTGGATGCGATCGTTTATGGCTACGGATCGAGCCAATTTTAATGATTTGGAAGTACATTTAAATTTAGCAGAAACAAAGGCAGAGTTTTTGGAAAGGATAAAAGCAGCTTCAGTACAGAGAGAAATCTCTTTAAACAGGAAAAATTCTTTAGAGTCACTAAATGCTATTAAATAAACAGGAGATAAAATACTATACTTCTATTCAGAAGGAGACCTTTTAAAAAAGCTCCCTGAAAAAGCGATTCAGCAATTCGTAGTTCAAGAAATTTTCCAGATACTCCACAGAGCCTTTTATGCTTATATATATACATTTCCGACTGAAAGAACGGCTTTTATAACTTTGCCAGTTCCACGACAAAAAGTTAGAATTGAAGAACTTTTAACAGACACAAATCAATCTGAAGTTGAACAAAGAGGGACGTCTTTTATTGAACCAGTAAATAATTTTTTCGAGATGATTTTTCATAGTTATCAAAAAGAACACAGACGACGCAGAGAAGAGGAAATTAATAAAAATCCCCAGCTAGGGGAATATGTGAAGTTGGCTGATTTTTTGGAAAAGGAGATTTTACAAGGAACCGTTGGTTTTGAGACAGCCGAAGTGCGAGACGAACTACTTTTTCAACCAAAAGAAAATACTAAGTTGGAGATGCCGATTGTTTCCTCAATGGTAAAAGAACTAGCTCCATTAGTTCTCTGTTTGCGCTATTTAGTAGAACCCAATGAGTTGCTGATAATTGACGAACCCGAAATGAACTTACACCCAGCAGCTCAAGTGGAAATTGCTGAATTCTTGGCGATGTTAGTTAATGCTGAGTTGCACGTCTTAATTACAACCCACAGTCCGTACATTGTTGACCATCTTGCTAATCTCATGCAAGCAGCTAAGCATGAAGATCCAGATAGCATTAAAGAAATGTTTTATTTAGAGCGAACAGATGCTTTTATTTCTCAAGAAAAAGTTTCAGTCTATTTGTTTGAGGATGGAACAGCCAAAAACATTATCAGTGAAGAAGGTACAATAAATTGGGAAACTTTTGGCAAAGTGTCTGATGATGTTTCTCGCATTTATGCTAATTTACTGAAAATTCAAGATTGAGAGACAGTTAATGCCTTTTGAAAATTTGCTTTTATCCTCCTGTTTACTTCCAGGTCAAACCTATTTTAAGGAAAGTAAAGCTTCAGTAAAAGTAGAACCCCTAGCGGGCGAAACAATACTTTTTTTTAACATAGATGACCAATCAAATCCTGGTTGTAAGCTGCGTCAATTTTTATGGGGAACAGAAAAAGGTCAAAAAATGTGCGGCCTGATGGTGTTTTACGCTAAAGACAGTAAGCGCATTATCTGTTTTGTAGAATTAAAAGATAATATCGGTGATTTAGGTCATGCCACAAAGCAAGTAATTAATACATACAATACTTTCAAGCGACATCTGCAAAAAAGTTATTCGGCGAAAGCATTTATTTATGCGTGTGGCGGTTCTTCACCCCACGAACATGAGGAATATCAGAGAGAGTTATTAAAGGAGTTTGGGAAAAATAATTTTGATTTTAATAACAGAAGTAATGATGCTTTAGGTGATTTGTTGCGGGGAATCCCACCTAAAATAGGTGGAGGGAAGCGGAAAAATAAAAAGTAGAAAATGTCTGTCAATTAAGGCTATTCAATAAGATGTTTCTGAAGCGCCACACCTAGGTTATCTCTTTCCTTGCACCTCTGGGGTGAAAACTCCCCAAATCAAAAAACAAGGCCACCCAACCAGGTCGCCTTGTTTATCATAAAAAATGCACTTTGTCAACAGCAAAGAGCTACTTTTTTTTCCGTTTAGCCTTATCTAACCGCCGGCGATCGCGCCACTCAACAGAAGTCAAATAAGCGACCCCGCCAGTCACCGTCACCAGCAGTACAAAGGCCACTAAAACCAGAACATTAGCAATCGAAGATTCCACAACCCCTCTTCCTCTGATTTTACATTTTCTACTTTCGATTTTAGATGAAAAATGTTAAGAATTAACAGTTGAATGTTGACGGCTAACTGTTATATCATTTCCGGTTACACCGGAATGATGTTGACTGTTGACGGTTGACGGTTGACTGTTCACTGTCAACAGTCAACCGTCAACAGTGAACTCGAATTTACTATTCCGATGCTAACGGATTTGATATTAATCGTTAACACTCGATTCAAACTGCTGGCAACTCTTCCAAAATTGTAAACCTCACATGATTAATTGCCAGACTCCCCACGGAAACATCCTCCTTATTTAAAGGAAGACCCCCGCTGGTGAGACCTTGAAACCGAATTCCCTTGCCAATTTCTACGTGATACCAAGCCAAACCCATAAAAAATCGCAAAGGATAAGGGCCTCTGTCTTGAATATCATCAGGATTAGATTCCATCGGCACCCAGCCAAAACCTGGAATGTAAAATTCCAGCCAAACATGATTGAAATCCGGCTCCAGCGCCACACCTTTTCGGTCAGCAAAAGCCGGGCACTTGTAGCGGCCGATCGTGCGGCAAGCAATCCCGTTCAACCTAGCCAAAGCCAACAACAACCCCACGTACTCGCCGCAAGAACCGATGCCGCGGCGTAATACAATATCGGGAGTGTCAATGTGAGGCCTAATCCCGTAAGAAAGTTGGTCGTAAACAAAATTGCGAATGCTCAGTAACTGCCTCAGAATATTAGTTTCCGAGCCAATGGCAGCCACAGCAGCCGATCGCACAATCTCTGTATCCATCGCCAAATTGTCATTATCCACCAAATACTTAGCAGCAAACTCCGGCGACAGCTTCGGACTCTTTTCGACATCCCGAGGCGACAACTGATACTTAATCGAGCGAACTTCTAACAAAGCCTTCCAGCCAAAAATTCGGCGTTCCCCAGGGTGCAGCCGATCGAACTTAAACACCGCCACCCGTTCCCCTTCCTGAATTTCCTCAGTAAAAGGCATTCCGATGGGCGTAATTTTCCTGACCTTTTGCCGGTGAGTTTCCGAAGGCAAAGCAATCCGCCACTCCAAATTTTCGATTTCTACCTCATCGAGAGGAGACAGTTCCTCCACATAAGACATTTCCATCAAAAAACCGTTTGACAAAGCGTAGCGGTCGGCTTCATTGTAGTGAAAATACAAAGGGTGAATAAAAGTGCGATCGCGCTTCGTCAACTGAAAAGGATCTTCCGAATTCGGGTCATCCCGGATGTAAAGTTCATCCCCGGCATAAGCCACGTACAGAACCTCCTCCCCGGTTTCGGAATCCTTGTGGAAAGCCAAACCCGAAGGCGACTCAAAGGGAGTCAAAACGCTAAATTTAATCTCCCCAGTTCCCCGTTCCAAACAGTAAACAGTTTGCTCAGTCTTGTCGCAAATCCAAAGTTCCTCATCCCGGACAGTGATATTTTCTACCCCTATACCGGGAGCGTAAAACCGAGTAATCTCCCGACCAGTTTTCAGGTCAAAAACCAGAATCGAGGCTAATCTCTGGCAAGTCACATAAACCGTAGATTTCCACACAGCAATCCCGTCAGCAGGATAAGAAAGTGAAACAAAATGTTCCGGCTTGAGTTCAGTTACCGCCCCGTCCTGAATTGCGCCCCGACAGCAACAAATATCCTCATCCCGCGCAAACCAGAGAGTATCTTCCGAAATAGCCAGCCCAGTTGCGCCCGCAAACTTAGCCGTTTGATAAGGATTCAAAACAGTAGTGTTGTCAGTTTCTGGATCGATCTCCAATAGCAGCCCTTCGGCGCGATCGACAGCGAACAACTTATTTCCTAAAAAAGCAATGCCGTGCAGTGTCAAGACTCCGATCGGTCTTACCATCCGCAGCCCCGAAGGCTGTTTGTCCGAGATAACAGGTGAATCGAGATTCATACTAAATTTCTTGCCGGTATTGTACAGAAAACCTAATTTTTGAAACTCTCAGGTCTAAAGACGCTGAGATTCTTAAGAAATTACTTTCTCAACATCCCAGAGAGACAATTGAATGACCTCTGGGTTCCCGCCCACACGCCACGAGATCCTTTTTGAGGCAGCGTATTATCTGGCAAGCCTTCACACAACTCAATCTCAAAAAGATTCAATTGTACTGGTTTCGAGCAGTCCACCCGTACCATTTTTGCTCTAATTTTCTTGGCAATAGTTAGCCCGTAAGCCTCTATTGCTTTAGTTTTCACGTTTCTTGCAGCTTGCAAATTTGCATCATCAATGTGTCCGCAATTAGTACAAATAAACTTTTCCCCATTGCGGCTATCTTGATCAACGTGACTACATTTGCTACAAGTTTTGCTGGTATATTGTGGATTAACTTTATCAAGTCTTTTTCCTGACTTTGGCGCCAGATACTCAAGTTTTTTGGTTAAATTATACCAACTAGCGTCGGAGAGAGAACGGTTCAACCCGCGTTTAGCTGATTGATTATTTGGCAAATACCTACCAGTATTAGACTTAATAGGCTGGCACCGTTTCATCATATTCTCGCTTGGCAAGTCTTCGGCTGCGACAGCATCATACTTTTTAATGAGCTTATTGGCAACCCACCACTGGTAAGCCTCGCTTTTTTGTTGAATTTTATTGTGCAAAGCCGTCACTTTTAGTTGAGGTTTACTGCGGTTTTTACTTTCTTTTTGTTGGTGGCTAACTCTTTGTTGCCTAACTCGCATTAAACCTTTAGTCTTTTTGTTAGTAGCAAATCCCGGGCGATCCACACTAGCATCAGATAGGTACACCAGTTTAGTCAAGCCCATCTCACATCCAGTGATGGTTTTGATCTCACTGTCTGGAATTATGGGAAAATCTGGTAGTGTTTTGTTTTCAATTCTTACTGAAACGTACCAACCATCGGCTTTCTGCTTAACTGTCACCGTCCTAATATCAAACCCATCTGGGATAGAACGCGAGTTATAGAAACGCATACAGCCAATTTTAGGTAGGTAGATTTTGCTACCCTTAATTTTAACATGACCCAGTTTGTAGCTAAATGATTTGAAATCGTGGCGACGCTTGAATTTAGGCTTCCTACTAGAGTTATACAGCATAGAACCAGATCATGTACAAGCGTTAGATCAAGCTTTGTTCAACTCTACAGGCGGTTGAAACCGCTGCCGACTTCCATGTCGGTAGCCCGGGGCTTGCGTCTGGCTTTTCGGTCAAAGTTGGGTTTAACAAGCTCAACCGAACCTACTGCCGTGAATGCAAGTAAGTATAACTACTAAGCTACCACTGAAAAACGCTACAGACAATTCCATGTCGATCAGAGCGACCAAACTAATCGTATCTGCCTGAAGATATAAATTAAGTACAAGAGATTACTATATCCGTCAAAACCTTGGGTAGAATAAAACCGTGCGATAAAGTCCCTAGGTTCATCACAAGGCAGGTTCGTCATGGCTTGGAAGTATGCTGTAAATATCGGTGCCATTTCCTTAATTCTGTCTTTAGAGGCTGTTGCCGTTGGTAGTTTCTTAAGACCAGCAGAGGCTCTCAACAGCCCCGCCCACAGGGTCCACCGCCACTCACAACCGCAGCTACCCCTCAACTGGCAAACAGTTCTACCCGCTCAACCAAGCGGAAGCAGACCAAACAGCCAGCAATTGGGAGCCTCGTGGAATAGCTTTCAACCGCCCGAGCAGGGAGTACCCGGAAGGCGGGAAGGGGGAGGAACCCGTGGCTTAGAATGCTCCACCGCCCCAACTGCCTTAACTGCCTTGATTCCCCAATCAACTATGGGGCAAACCATATCAGCAAAGCCGACATTTTTTTACTACCTTCCCGTAGCCGTAGACAAAACAGTTCAGTTTGAGTTAGCAGACGAAACGGACAAAACACTATACAAAAAAAGTTTTCGCATGGTAACTAGCCGTGCAGGTGTCGTTAGCGTCAGCCTCGACTCCGACGACAACTCGCCAGCTCTGGAAGTTGGCAAAAACTATCAATGGTACTTTACTATCAAATGCAACGCAAAAAACTATACAACAGATGAAGTTCTCGTTTCCGGGTGGATCAACCGCACCGCACTCGCCCCAAACGTGAAAACAGAGTTGGATCGATCGCCCGATCCCGCCAAGCTCAGCATCTTCGCCCAACAAGGTCTCTGGTACGACTACCTGGCAACTCTAGCTCAATTACGCATGGAGTCTCCCAGCGATGCGAGTTTAGCGATCAAGTGGTCAGCACTGTTGAACTCAGTCCAACTCGGCAAAATCGCCCAAGAACCATTAGTCCCAAGTCAGTTAACACCTCTAAGAAAAAAATAATTCGACACCCGTTTCAAAAAAGAATGCAACGGTAAGCAAGCCCCAAACCCTGATTGCCATAAGTCATGGCCAAATCTAAAATCTAAAATCTAAAATCTACAATCTAAAATGGTATGAGTTGTGTAGCAAGTAGGAAAAACTCGGTTTAGAGCGCGGTGTTTGGCAGCGCCACAGATGATTTTTGGCTGTTGGGGGTTTTTTGGTCGATCGTCCTAAATACATTAAAATTTTTTTTTGTGCTAATGAGCTGTTCGGGCTCCTGGCATCTTGAAAGCCGGACTGTGGAAATTTTTATGGTCAAATTTCGCATAATACTAAATGATAAACTGGCATAGTCAAGCAGCCGACAAACTTATTTTAGAGAAATTATTAATTATGCGCCCGAGTGCAAATATTGCAATATTTCGGTTGGGGATTTCACTTCTAACTGCGCTCCCGATGGCTTGCTTTTATGCCAATAAAGCTATATCGCACACGAATGATATTTCTCAGTTGCCCGTCGCCGCTGACAACTCCGCAGATACGGGCAACGGAGTCTTAGCACTGCAAAAACTGGAAATCAAGCAGGATGAAACTGCAACAAACTTAAATCAAATCCCCGATTTTCCCGAAAGCAACGCGATCGGGAACCAGCCCGATACCTGTTCCACAATTAATCAAACGGATTGTGGTACGGACTCGGAACCCGCAGCAAGAAATCTGGTTGACAAAAGCGCTGATGCGTGTTCCACAATTAATCAAACGGATTGCGGTGAGGGGCAAGAACCCGCAGCAAAAAATCTGGTTGAGAACGATCCCAAGTGTCAGAACCAGCTAAATTGCAATCATGTTTTAGCCCAGAACCCACCCTCGCCGCGTCCCAACCTGCCTCCGCCGCCGACTCAGCCAGATCCAAATCGCGATCGATTTCTGCAACCCGTCCCGCAGCCTTCCCCAGAACCTCCCCAAGTACCGCCAACAGTACCGCCCCAACCCCCGTCGCCAGTTCCCCCAACACTGCCGAATGCAGCAATTGAGGTGCAGAAAATTCAAGTAGTTGGCAGCACAATTTTAGGGCAAGACGAAATTAATGCCTTAGTCAAGCCGTTAGAGGGCCGTTCTGCCACCCTAGAAGAACTCAAACAAATCGCCGACAAAATTACCGAAATTTACCTCAATCGAGGCTACATCACTTCGAGAGCAGTCTTGCCGCCCCAAACTATCACCGCAGGGGTAGTCCAAATTCAAGTGATCGAAGGCAAGCTGACCCGAATTGAGGTAGAAGGAACTAAAAGATTGGATCCAAGTTACATCCGCAGCCGAATTCGACTCGGGGCCCGAATGCCTTTAAGCACGGCTTCATTAGAAGACCAACTCCGGCTGCTGCGAGTCGATCCTTTATTTGACAATGTAGAAGCCAGCCTGCGGGCTGGGGATAATGAAGGCGAGAGCATTCTGATCGTCCGAGTCTCGGAAGCTAATCCGTTTCAACCTAGTTTCAGCATTGACAATTACTCGCCTCCCAGCGTCGGTTCCGAAAGAGTGGGAGTTAGTTTGCGGCACCGCAATATAACAGGAAATGGCGATGAACTTGCGGGGGCTTATTACCGCTCGCTCGGCGATTCAGAGGTGTTCGATTTCAGCTATCGCCTGCCGCTAAATGCGATGAACGGCACTTTGCAATTGAGGGCGGCGCCGAATCGCAACAGTATCGTACAACCACCTTTTAACAGGTTTGACATTTCGGGAAAATCGCATTTATTTGAAGTTAGTTACCGCCAGCCGCTGCGGAGAACGCCGATCGAAGAATTTGCCTTGTCTGCCGGTTTTACTTATCAGACAGGCAGAATTTTTGTCGCTGGCGAACCGGTTTCTTTGGGCATCCCCGAGGAGTCCAAGGGTGTCACCACTACGAGCACAATTAAGCTGGGACAGGACTACATTCGGCGCGACCCGCAGGGTGCTTGGGCCGTGCGATCGCAATTTACGATCGGCACTAGCTTGTTTGATGCTAATCAATACGAAGGTTCTGAGCCCGACGGACAATTTTTTAGCTGGCTGGGTCAAGTGCAGCGAGTACAGCGATTGAATGACAAACATTTATTAATTTTGCAGTCCGACTTGCAGTTGTCAGCTAATAGTTTGTTGCCTTCACAGCAATTTGTAATAGGCGGCGGGCAATCTTTGCGCGGCTACCGCCAAAATGCCCGTTCAGGTGATAACGGCTTCAGAGTTTCGATCGAGGATCGGATTACTTTGCAGCGCGATGCTTCGGGAAATCCTAAACTTCAATTGGCTCCCTTTTTGGAGGCGGGTACGGTATGGAATGCTGCCAACAATCCTAATAAATTACCCAATCAGACAATTAAGCAGACATTTTTAGCAGGTGTGGGTTTGGGGGTAATCTGGGAACCGATACCGCGGCTGAACCTGCGCGTAGATTACGCTTTTCCTTTGGTGAGAATTAGCGATCGGGGCGACAATCTGCAAGATAAAGGCATTTACTTCAACATAATTTATACGCCCTAAAATGAGCGATCAACCGGGATGCTACGCATATAAATTGTCTGTTATGGCAGAGGGGAGATGGTTTTTTGTGGGGGAGTGTCCGAGGGAGAAAGTGGGGGAGTGAAAGATGAAGAAAATATTTCCTTCTTGCTTCTTCCCTCTTGCTTCTTCCCTCGAACCTCTGCCTGGTTCAACATCCGATATTAATCGCCGACTTCCCCGACAACCTCCGCAGCAGCCTGACTTTCGAGCCAGAGTTTGAGCAGCAAGAGCTCCGCCCGATCGCCCAACACAGTCGCAAACACGCCCTGGGCCCCCTCAGATGCGCCAGAAATCCACGTACCGCGCAGAGTCACTTCTACAAAGTCAGCATCAGCAACACAAAGGTCGATCGCATCGTTGTCGTCTCGGCGCGCCTCAGATTCCAACAGAGACAGCGCCGCCAAATTCGCGGGCAGCAAAAATGCCGCAGTGCTCGGTTCGACGCTGATGCTTTGACCAACTCGCATAGCCAGCACAACTCGCAGCGCCACTAACTGTTCGGGAGATTGAGCCAAACGCTCCAGGTTAAAGCCCGTTTCAGTGTAAGTCAACTTCAGCATATTGACAGCCCTAAATTTGGAATTGAAAGTTTAAAATTGGAAATCGGGAATTGGGAATTGGGCATCCGGCATGGGGAATAGGGCATCCGGCATCGGGCATCGGGCAGGGGTAATTGGTAATTGGTAATTGGTAATTGATAATGGCTAATTCAGTCCTGTAATTGGAAAGGATTCTAGGGTGAAATAGCAAACTTTTCATTCCTTCATACCGCTTCCCAATTACCGATGCCCCATGCCCTATTCCCCATGCCCTATTCCCCAATTTGGTATTCGTGCCAAAAAAGTTCGGCAAAAGCAACAGTGGGGTGTATGGGAGCCTTCGGCTTATTTCGCAGAGACATTCCAGCTTCTATGGGAGTTCTATCGCCCTTACGAGAGTTGCACCGTTCGCAAGCAGCCACCACGTTGTCCCAAGTATGCGGACCGCCCTTCGATCGAGGCATGACGTGATCCAGCGTCAAATGTCGGTTGCTACCGCAGTATTGGCAAGAATGAGCGTCGCGGCGCAGAACTTCCCGGCGATTAACCGGGGGCACTTTCCACAGGCGTTCCCTGTTACCAAAAGTCAAGCGGATTTGTTCGGGTACGTGGATGCTGGTGCTGGGCGATCGCACCAGCCAGCCGTTGCCGATGCTAAAATCCAGAGGTTCAGCCTTGCCTGTTACCAAAAGTACGATCGCCCGTTTGATGTTGACACGGCTCATCGGTAGGTAATTCTGAGAAAACACCACCACAGATTGCCTCAATACATCTGTTACTACGGTCACGGCTTGCTCCTCCTCATCAATTTTGGATTTTAGATTTTAGATTTTAGATTTTGGATTTTAGATTTTGGATGGGGAATTTTGGGTGCAACGCCCGCATTAGCTACATCTGGTTTTTTGCCAGTTCCCGCTTGGGGTCGAATTTCTCAAATATCCAATCAAATGCCCCCGCTTCTGTTACGAGAGAAGCGGGGGCTAGAAAAACTGCTAAAGGCAAATTTTCATCCTGTGTTGGTACAGTCGTTTAGGTGTACCTCCCGCTTCGCGTATCTCGATCTGGCTGTCCCCCTGGCAAACCCTCCTGGTCTACCTCGTGGTAATTAATTTCTGCCATTTGTCCTAATTCACTATAACTGGGTTTAATTAGGCCCCGCCCCGCCCACGAGGTCGGTGCGACTGTCGTAAAACCCGTGCTAAAGACGTGCCATAACGACTCGGAGCGACCCCTGGGGCGATCGCAATTCAGTTGATAGGTGGAGTAGGTGGGGAGAAATTTCACTGCCGGCAGAAAGTGATAAGAGAGCTTTAAATCTAGCTTTAAACATACTACACTGATATTACACATATGTCCACCCTGTCACGGAGAAAAATTATGCATACCCTACCTAGAACCTCAACCACCGAAATGGAAGTCACCAGCATTCGACTCGAAAGAGAACTCAAAGAGAGACTAAAAGAGCTCGCGGGCAATCAAGGCTATCAAGCTTTGATTCGAGATTTGCTCTGGAATTACGTCCAGCAGAAGTCTGGAGACTATCGCCAGATGTTTTCTCGATCGGATATTCGAGCTAGCATTAATGCCACAGCACAGCAGGAGGAACGCTGCGCGCTTACAGGAGAGTTGATACGACCGGGCGGGCCGATGTTATTAGGCCTGACGATGCACGGTGAAATGGTGCCGCTGAGTATGGGGAGTATGGCTGGATAAACCAGTTTATCGAAAATTTGTGAGAGCGATCGGCCTGGGGTGAAGGCCCCAGGCGCTGAAGATCATATTATTTGAGATTTTAGATTTTAGATTGGGGAATGACTTATAAGATAAGGGTTTGGAGCTTGCCGAGAGTTGCATTGTTGTTGGGAACTGGTATAACAATACTTCAAACAGTTTTTGATTGCTAACCATAGAATAAGGGTTTCAAGGCTCCAAGGCAAGTTCGCTACCAACGGAAAATCGAAGGTTTGAGACTACGAACTAAAAACACTCCGGGCTATTGGTATAAAATCCCGCAGTATTTAAAGAATATCTATTTAACGAACCACGAAGACGCGAAGAGCACGAAGAAAGATGGAGAAGAAGATAGCTAATGTCAGCGGTTCCGGATTCTGGTAACGCAGATGCGGATTCTCCAAAACGCGCGGGCTAGTGCTAAACTTTCCATCGGGCGTGCTGACAGACGATCGTAAATTTGATGGAAAAAATTAAAGTAATGCTGAAAAACCGCTACTTGGCTGCTGCGAGTTCGATCGCCCTTCTCACAATTATTACCGGCTGCGCCGCTACTGAATCACCCCAACTTGCATCTCCCTCTCCTGTAGCTGAATCGAACCCGCCGCCTGTTAAACCAAGTCAGCCCTTAATAGTCTCTGTTAACAATCCCGAAACCCCGACAAATACCAAAATCCAGCAATATCTCAACGGGTTGACAGCACAAGGTTTTGCCAAAGAAAACCAAGGCGTCTGGGTGCAATCTGGCAATACTTTGCTAGCCAATCATCAAGGTACAGTTCCTCTGTCAGCCGCTTCTATTACCAAAGTAGCAACATCTCTCGTAGCGCTGCAACAATTCGGGCCTGAACATCAATTTATTACCTTAATTGGTACAACGGGGAAAATAGAAAACGGCGTATTAAAAGGATCCTTAATTGTTCAGGGAAGCGCCGATCCGTTGTTTGTTTGGGAAGAGGCGATCGCCCTCGGTAACGCCTTAAATCAAAAAGGCATCAAGCGAGTCACTGGCAATTTGATAATTGTCGATAATTTTTACATGAATTTTGAATTAAATCCCCTCAAATCTGGAGAATTGCTCCAACAAGGATTGAACAGTGAAATCTGGCCCAGCGAAGCCGCCGCCCAGTATCAAACACTGCCTCCAAATACGCCGAAACCCCAAATAACAATTGAGGGTACTGTCAAAGTTTTGCCAGCACCTCCCAATGACGTGCAGCCTTTAGTCAAACATTATTCTTTGCCCCTTGCCGAACTGATCAAAAAAATGAATCAGTACAGCAACAATCTCATGGCAGATATGCTAGCTGATACTGTCGGCGGCGCTAAAACAGTCGCGCAAAAAGCAGCAGCAGCAACCGGAGTTCCTCCGGCAGAAATTCAACTCGTCAACGGTTCGGGATTGAGCGAAGAAAATCTCATTTCTCCCCGGGCTGCTTGCGCGTTGTTTATAGCTTTAGAACGCTATCTTGAACCTTACAGTATGACAGTTGCTGATGTCTTAACTGTAGTTGGGAAAGATAAAGGAATACTGTCAGAACGGCCGCTTCCTAAATTAGCAGTGGTCAAATCTGGTACGTTGGATAATGTTAGCGCTTTGGGCGGAGCGCTACCAACTCAAAAACAAGAAACAGTGTGGTTTGTGATTATGAATCGCGGGGAAAATGTCGAGACATTTCGCACTCAGCAAGAGGTTTTGCTGAAAAGCTTTTTGAATGAGTGGGGAAGTGTTCAAGTTTCGCCGCCGGAATTAACGCCAAATCCTGCTAGAAATAGTAAGGTATCTCGCACTGAAATTGTCAATTGATTTGAGGCTTACGCATGGGAACCCAGAAACCGGGTTTTTTTACAAAAAGACGCGTTGCAATCCGCAAAGAAGGCAAAAAACCCGGTTTCTTTAGTTGGTAGGGTGCGTCAGCACAGAAATTTTGAATTTGCAGCTAAAATAATGCAAGCTGATACACCCTACGAGTACAAACCAATTTAATGAGGTGTTTTCGCCCTAGCGACTACAATCCCGATCGCACTTTCGGCTCTGCTAATATATCTCTGCAAGTCGTAAGCAACTGTCACCTCCCCAGCCGGCGAAGCGTGAATTAAACCCATATTGCCGTCAGCATTGCGGTAGACTAAACCGGTGTGGGTGACATCCAATCCTTTAACATCCGTCGCTACCGCTACAATATCCCCCGGTTTTAACTGAGAATAAAGACTTTTTATCTTATTTGTCGGGATGTAATTAACAGTAGTTTTGGCTAAGTCTGCTTCTTGGCTAACAATGCACTGATAAGTTGCTTCATCTTTGACCATTTGCGGGTAACTACTGCGGTGCTGGCTCATGAAATTTAGTGTTTTATTCATGGGCACTCCGCCTAATTCAGCGGTGATATTTTCCACTGTTTGCCGTTTTTGATTGTCGTTAATCCATTCGGAAAAATAATGCAATCTGCTGCAATAACCGTTAATTTTACCGTTTAAATACCGCTGTTCTTCTATGCGATTTACAAAATTTTGATAGTCGTAATCTTGTACTGCTACGCCCCTGGCGATCGCCAAAACGGTTTCTACAAACAAAACGCAATCAAATTTATTCAACGTTACAATCAACTTTTCTTCGCCGGATTTGTCCAGCAAACCCTCGGCGTAGGGCTTTCCTAAAAAATTATCCGCGATCGCCTGGACGATTTCTCCGATCGAGCGATCGTGCAAATTTTGTTGTTTTGCATACTGTACAACCTGTTCAAAACGTGCTATGTCTTCGGGTTGTGCAGCGGTTTTTCTCTCTGTATTATTTGAGTCTGGTCGTCTCGCCAGGATCGACAGCAATTCGGAATAGGAAATTTCCGCTAAATTGTTGAAGTCCCAAAACATACTCGGGAAACTGGAAACAGTTTGCTTGTTGGTTACTTCCCCATTTTCGCTTTCTCCTGTCAACTCGGGCACTACATTCACGCCCTGTCCTTCTGCTTGTCGCGAGACAATATCTACAGCAGCAGGTTGAGACTGAAATGCCCAAACATCAGGGATCAAAAAATAATTCCCTCCGGCGATCGCAAATCCCAAAACAGCCAGACTCCAAAAATTTCTCATGTTTTTCCAAGGATTTTGCTTCCACTGAGTGCTATCCTGAAATTTTTACAATTTTTAGAAGTATAAATCAGCCTAGCAGACAGATAAAATTGGCAACAGCGGACTCGATCGACACACTTGTCATTTAGACGCCGACCTATTATAAACTGATCGTGCGAGTTTGATACCACAACACTGTAATGCAAGTAGAACGCCGACGCCGCCCAATCGGGCCCCAACGCCCAATCCAGCCCCGACGCCAAAGCAGCGAGCGTCCAGTCCCATCTCGTCGCCAAAGCAGGGAGCGTCCAGTCCCATCTCGTCGCCCAATCGGGACCCGACGCCCAATAGACTTGTTGCAAAAGTCGCTCTCAATTCTTGAAATTATCTGCGTTAATCTGCGTTCATCTGCCTTGTATCTGCGGTTGACCGATCGAGCAAAGATTCATGCAAGAGGTATAATCCAATCCCGACGCCAAAGCAGCCAGCGCCTAGTCGCGCCCCGTCGCCAAAGCAGCGAAGGCTCAGTCCCATCTCGTCGCCGAGTGAGGACGAAATTTTCTCGGCTAAAATACCGTAACATTTTGTGTTTAATTGGCGGGGCGATCGCGTTTTTTTGGCTCGTCACAATGCCCTTCAGAATTCGCCGTCCCCCAGAACCGCCAGTCATCTTGCCTCAACAGGCCATCTTGCCTCAAGAAGCACTCTCGCCGCCGACAATTCAAACATCGGAAAGTTTAGCTGAGCGTCAAAGCGAGCCTACCTTCAGCTACAATATCAAAACACCTCCCAATCCAGTTTACTCTCAAGAATTGCAAGGGATTGTTGATGAAGCTGTGAACATTGCCAGCAGCAAAGGGCTGCCCGCAGAATCGCTATCAATTACCTTAATGGATGTCAGCAATTCCCAAACTCACACCTTCGCCGGATATCAAAATCAAACTCTCAGATTTCCCGCTAGCGTTGCCAAGTTATTTTGGATGGCAGCCTTTTACTCAGCCATAGAAAAAGGCCTAATTACCCAAAGAGAATCTGCCTTTAAAGACGACCTAGAACAAATGATGCGCGTCTCCAACAACGATGCGGCCAGCAGGCTTTTAGACAAAATCACAGATACAAAATCCGGCGGACGGCTGGGAGGAGAAGATTTGCAAACATGGCTGAAAAAGCGGACTCAAATTAACACCTTTTTCCAGTCCGCAGGCTACAATGATATTCGTATAAGCACCAAAAATTATCCCATATACTATTTAAGACAAGAAGGGCCAATCGGTCGCGACTTGCAATTGCGGGGCGGTGCTTCTCAGCCGATTCGCAATCAAGTAACTAGCGACCAAGCCGCCAGATTAATATATGAAATCTATACTAGACAAGCGGTTTCTAGCGTCGCCAGCCGCAAAATGGCTTACTTGCTAACGAGGGACTTAGACCCCAAGGCGTGGAAAAAAGACCCTCTCAACTCGATACAAGGATTTTTGGGCGAATCTTTACCACCTAATATTTATTTTGGTTCCAAAGTTGGCTATACCTCCAAATCCCGCAGCGAAGCGGCATTTGTCAGAACTTTAGACGATCGCGCGATTTATATCTTAGTCGTTTTCGCAGACAATCCCGCTTATGCCAAGGACGAAACAGCATTTCCGGCAATTTCCCGATACGTTTTCGATCGGCTAAATGCTCGCGGACCCAGCAATTAAGCTGCAGCACATCTAGATTGTCAGTTATGTTCGAGGGGGAGAAGATTTGGGGGGTGGACAATAGGGAATCCAAATATACAATTTAAATGTACAACAGGTTATCGAGTAGGGCCGATGGACTCTGTTCGTATTAGGACTCATCTGATGTCAAATCCGGTTAGATCGTCCGGCTTTGCAGTGCAAGCCGGACGATCTAACTTCCGTCCTCTCTGCCCTGCAAAGCCCGGAGGCAAAACAATTATGAGATAATTGAGGGAACCGGACACAATTTAACTGGGGCGAAAGGATTCGAACCTCTGAATGGCTGGACCAAAACCAGCTGCCTTACCACTTGGCGACGCCCCAACGTCTCAACATTTACTATAGTAACACCCTGACACAGGTATCTGTCAAGCCTTTGGAGAATAAAATTTAAAAAATCTTTTTGAAAGCGATCGCCCGCTGGTTTATTTTTTGACCGCATCCGGGCGACGCAGCGGGATCTCAATCCAGAACTCTGCTCCCTGTCCGGCTTGGGAGATACACTTCAAGCTTCCTCCGTGTTTTTCCACCACAATCTGGTAGCTGATAGACAAGCCGAGCCCAGTACCCTTGCCCACAGGTTTAGTGGTAAAGAAAGGGTCAAACAAGCGGCATTTAGCTTTTTCCGCCAATCCCGGCCCGCTGTCGCGAATCCGAATCACCACAACTTGACCGAGAGACTTTCCTGACTCACCAGCCTCCGAGTCTCGGGCCATCACCGCCGTAGAGATTTTGATCGTCTTGGGTACGGGCTGATTTTCCAAAGAGTCGATCGCATTCCCCAAAATATTCATAAATACTTGGTTGAGCTGTCCGGGATAGCACTCTACCTTCGGCAAGTCGCCGTAGTCTTTAATTACCTCAATTCCCGGTATTAGCCCGTTTGACTTCAAGCGGCTTTGCAAAATCAGCAGCGTGCTGTCAATCCCTTCGTGAATGTCCACCGGCTTCATATCGGCTTCGTCGTGCCGCGCGAAGTTCCGCAGAGACAGGACAATTTTGCGGATGCGTTCGGCTCCCATCTCTATTGAAGAGAGAATTTTCAGCAAATCAGGGACTATGAAATCAACATCGATTGCTTCCGTTTTGCGGATAATTTCGTGGCAAGGCTCGGGGTAATGCTTTTGATACAAGTGCAGCAAATCCACCACATCTTTCACGTACTCCTTGCAATAAGTCAAGTTGCCGTAAATAAAATTAACCGGATTGTTAATTTCGTGGGCGACGCCGGCGACCATTTGACCGAGAGAGGACATTTTTTCGTTTTGGATGAGCTGAGCTTCTTTCTGCTGCAAACACTGCAAAGTTTCCGTCAGTTGGCGGGCTTGAGTTTGAGCGGCTAAGGCTGCCGCCCGGGTTTGGGCGTAAAGTTCGGCTTGGTCGATCGCGATCGCCAGTTGATCCACCACCGCTTGTAGCAATTCCACTTCGCTCGTCGCCCAGGAACGGCGGCCGCTGTAATGGTTGCAAACTACAGCACCCATTTGACCGGAGCGAGTCTTGAGCGGCAGCAGCAGGTTAGAAACAATCCCGAGACTGGTCAAAAAAGCTCGCGTGGCCGGTTCTATGCAGAGTGCTGTTGCCGCGTCGCCGATCCGGAGCGTTTGGCGGTGAGTAATTTTCTCCGCCAGCAGCGTTACTTGTTTGATCGGGTATTCTGTGAGCCGCTCTTTCAGTTCGGGATTTGCCGCCTCGTGGGTGATCGCAAAGCTTGGCTGCCCGTGCCGCGAAACTGAGTACCACAAAAAGTAGCACTGGTCAACCTGCAACAAGCTGCGAATTTCGTTGACAGCCGTATCTAAAATTTTGTCGAGGTCGAGGGAATTCCGCATCTGGCTGGCGATGCCCAACAGCAGCCCTTCCCGGCGGCTCAACAATTCTTCTCGGGCGGCGTGGCGATCGATCGCCACGGCGATAGCGTTAGCCATGCAGCCGAGAACTTCTAGCGCTCCCTCGCTTGCCAAAGCCCTAGTACACAGAGCCATCACTCCCACCAGCCGCTCCTCCACAATCAGCGGATAGGCAATGGCGCAGAGAGACGGGTTCGACATCAGGCACACAGGAGCCGTTTGGAGTTTTCCCGGTTCTGGTCGCACCCAATATTCTATTTCCCGTTCCCACTCTTGGCTGCTGAATCCTGAATTTGCCTGCAATTCTAACCGCTCTGTCTGCGGGTTGAACGTCCATATCGTCGCCCCTGTGGCGTCGAGGTTATCTACCAGTGCCTCGGTGCAGCGGTTGAGGATGGCCGATATTTTCCCGCCTTGTCCGAGGGCTGCACCGATTTTAGCTTGCAGGGATCCCAAGCGCGTGAGCTCTTGTAGCGACGCTGCCGTTAGTTGGCGCTCGGAGGTGTCCCGGGAGCCGGCAACGATTTCTCGGATTTGTTTGGTATCGCGAGCCTGCCGGATGCCCGCTGAATTTTCCCACAAATATTGAGATTTGCCTGTTTCCCCGAGCGTCGGGAGCTTTTTTCTTCGGTAGTATATTCTCGTGCCACTCTGTGGCGTCTGTCCGGAACACAAGCTGGAGCCGTTCGAGCCACGAACTAACTCGGAGATTTGCTCGCTGTCGGAGGTGATATCTTCTACCTCTGGCAACTGTTTCTGGGCTTTGACTAATTGCCAGCGCAGCTCCACCAAACTTGCAACTTGCCGAGCCAAAGCTTCTATTGCTTCTATCGTTTCTTTTGTCAAGTCTCTGGGCACCGAGTCCATGACGGATAGCACTCCCAGGATCTGCCCACCTGAGGTGACGACTGGGATTCCGGCGTAAAATTTCACGAAGGGGTAGGAAATAGTCAGCGGATGCTCGGCAAATCCCACGTCTGTGGAAGCGTCTCGGACAATGGCGACCGGCGGTTCCTTGAAGGAATTTGCAGGGGGTTTGATCGCAGATTCGAAAGCAAATGGCGGTTTTTGCAGGGGAATTGCCCTGTCAAATTCCGAGTTTGAGTTTGAGCCAGCGGCGAACTCTTCGGGAGTTTGGTCGATCGCGCGAGCGCAAAAATTCAGGTAACGATGGGCCAAAGTTTGATCGATACCTAACTGCGACTTCAACCAGTGGCGGTTACCGTCAATCAAGCTCAAGAAAGCAATAGGAGTTCGGCTGATCATAGCTGTCAAGCCGACCAAATTGTCTAAGCAAACCTCTGGAGCAGAGCCGAGAAGCTGATATAAGTCTATATTATGGAGCTTGAACACTTTTTTACCAAGAAACAAGGGTGATTTCATCATCTGTAACTGCCCGTGCAAGTTGCTGGCAACCGCTCTTCTCAATACTTTCGAGAAAAACCAGCAATGAATTTTGTGCCTTGAGGCGGATTGCGCAAGTTCCGCGCAGGCGGATTGCGCCGAACTCAGACTAACCTCTTGACTGACAGGGAAACTTTTGAGTTATGGGAGTTAGATCACCCTGATCTAAGACTGTATAAATTCTAGTTCTAGTTGACTATGCTTTTGAATACCTCCGGCTCTCTAAATCTAAGAGCCTCTGTTGGGAGGAAGCACCTTTCCCAAATATATGGCGATTGCTTACCTGGAATTTTTTAATCAGTTTAATTTTATTTTAACAGACTTGTCTAATCATGGGTAGCTGGCTTGCTGGTAGATTTAAATCATCGGTTTGTGCCACAATACCAGTGTCCTTTACCGAATCTGTGCCGCAGCCTGCGGTTCAACTACTGTTAGGAGATGAACTACAAAAGATTGCCAAAATGTTAAACTTTGTAACAATAGTTGCTCAAACTCGACCATCTAGGGTTTCTGGGCGCGGATGCAGATTTGGCAACTGTTGTAATCCCCGATCGACCCCTCTGGCAATCTCTTTTTTCGAGTTTGAGGTAAAAAAACAGGGGTAAAGTTTCTACTAACGCTCCAACGGGGTTGGCAATTATTGCACAGAAGCAACTCTCAAAAAATGACGGCGGGAATTATGTTTTGTATTTTCTAGAACTATAGATAAACAGGGAGAAGAATATGTCTGCAAGTAGCAGTCAAGTACCAACTATTTTGGCAGTAGATGATAGCGTCGTGATGCAAGGGCTTGTCAAACAGGCCTTAAGCAAAGAGTTTCGAGTTCTCGTGACCGACAATGCAGTGGATGCTTTGTCAACGATTTATCACGAACAAATTTCGGTTTTGTTGCTCGATGTTTCGATGCCTGGTATTGACGGATTGGAACTCTGTCGCACGGTGCGCAGCTTGCCTCAGTTTCAAAACTTGCCGATCATAATGCTGACAGCGCGAGATGGAGCATTTGATAAAGTACAGGGGCGTTTGGCAGGAGCAACGGAGTATTTAACTAAGCCGTTTGATGCTGATAAGTTGCGCGAGGTAATTGGTAAGTTTATCAAAATCAAATAATCGGACTTAGAAAAAAAGTTCAGTTTTGAGTAATTAATGAACTAAAAAGTTGGGATCGCCCGCCGGAAACCCCGACTTCTTTAACAAGTCGGGGGCGGGCTATTCTGCACTATTTGCGGGGTAAGTCCTAAATTTTTAATTTGGCCAGGAGTAAGGGAGCGATCGCACTGACGGGTAGAACATATTGGGCGGCACCGAGGGCGATCGCTTCTTTGGGCATTCCGAAAACAACGCAAGTAGCTTGGTCTTGTGCTATTGTCAACCCCCCGAGTTGGGCGATCGCCAACATTCCCTCAGCACCGTCTCGGCCCATTCCTGTTAGTAAAACCGACGCCGCCGTCCGACCGTAAAATTTAGCAACTGACTTAAATGTTACCGTTATTGAGGGGCAGTGTCCCGCGAATTTATCAGCTTGAGAATAAATAAATCGCCCTTGAGAATCCAATTCTAAATGACGTTTTTCTGGCGGTAAATAAACAATACCAGCTTGCGGCAATTCCCCCAAACTAGCTATTTTCACCTGCAGTTTAGATTCACAAGCCAACCACTTAACCAATCCCTGCAAAAATCCTTCGCTGATGTGCTGGACGCAAATTACAGGCACTGGAAAATTAGCCGGAAGCTTAGAAATAATCGCGTACAGTGCTTGAGGTCCCCCTGTAGAAGCCCCTATAGCCAATACTTTAATAGTTGGAGATTTAACATTTTCGTTGGAGAATTTGTAATTAGGAACTGGTTCTTGGTTAATTTTTAGAAATGTGTTATTATCTTCTGTTTGCACCATTTTTTGACGCCGTGTAAATACTTTCACTCCTGAAAGTATTTTAATTTTAGCTATTAATTGATTTGCCAGGCGATCGTAATCTGATACCGACCCGCCAATCGGTTTCGGAAAAACATCCAATGCACCAGCCTTTAACAGTTGAAATACCTTCTGAGTATCATCTACTTGCACTGAAGCACTAATTACTAAAATTGGTAGCGGAAACTTCTTCATTACTTCTTGCGTGAATTCTAACCCGTTCATTGGTGCCATGTTCAAATCCGTACAGATTACTTCTGGGTGAAGTTTCGGGATTAATTCTAGTGCTTCTACTCCGTTGCCAGCGGTTCCTACCACTTCGATTTCTGGCGACGACTCAAAAATTCGTTTGAGGATGAGCGTAACTACTGGAGAATCTTCAACTAACAATAGTTTAATAGGCGATAACATCAGTTTGTGGGGAAATTGGGAATAGGAAATTGGGAATGGGAAATTGGGCATCGATGTACTGGAAATTTGGCACTGGAAACACTTAGCCTTTGGTCTTGCTAATTGGTAGTAAATAAGAAATTGCTAATAACTAATGACTAATGACTAATGACTAATGACTAAACTAACCTCTTTAGTGTCTCTACCAGCACATCTTGATTGAAAGTACCTTTAGGAATATAAGCATTTGCCCCGGCATCAGCCCCTCTTTTTTTATCTTCATCTGACGCCAAAGATGTCACTAAAATTATCGGCAAATCACTGTATTCTTTTTGCTTCCGAATCTTAACAGTCAGCGCCAAACCATCCAAATTTGGCATTTGTACGTCAGAAATCACTGCATCAAAATCGCGAGTTTTCAATTTATGGAAAGCATCTAATCCGTCTACCGCTGTCACAACTTCGTAACCCGCACCTTCCAGGATACGCTTTTCTTGAGTGCGGGTGGCGATCGAGTCTTCTGCTAAAAGTATAACTTGTTTTCTGCTGACCGTCTCAATGGGCGATCGCGCACCAGAAACCCCACCCGACGAAACTTGCTGGCGTACAGATTTTATCAAATCGTGAGGATTGAGTACCATACAAACTTCCCCCGTCCCGAGAATCGTTGCACCAGAAACATTTCGCACCCGTTTCAGCAATTGACTTTGAGGTTTAATCACCACATCCTGTGCTTCAATCAAAGCATCTACAAATAATCCCACTCTTTCATCCCCGACTTTCAGAACAATACAAGACATTTTCGGAGAATTTGAATTCGGGGATTCTCCCTCTATCTTCCTGTTGAGTTCTCTCCCACTTTCCTGTCTCCACTCTCGATTTTTTGGCAGCCATTTTTTCTTGTTTAATTCTAGTACATCTGCCAAGTAAGCAACTGATAGTGGTTGACCATCGGCAAGTATAGTTGCCTTACATTCCACGGGGAAAATATCAGAATAAGCAACCTGTTTTGCCGTGTCAACAAACTCAACTGGCAGCGCGTAAGCAAGATTTTCAACCGCTACAATTAATACATTAGCCGTAGCTATAGACGTGCTGAGTAGCAGCCGCAAACTGCATCCTTTTCCTGAGACAGATTCAACTTGAATGCTACCTTTTAGTGCTTCAACATTAGTCCGAACTACATCTAAACCCACTCCCCGGCCAGATACTTCAGTAACAAATGTTCTGGTGGAAAAACCAGGAGAAAAAATCAGCGATTGAATTTGGCTTTCTGTCATGGTGGCGAGTGCTTCCGGTGTGCAGATTTTGCGCTTGACAGCACTTTGTTTAATGCGCTCGAGATTCAGCCCCTGGCCATCATCAGCAACTTCAATGACAATATTGCTAGCAGTATGGTAGCCTTTAATCCGGAGAGTAGCGACGGGAGGTTTGCCGAGCTTTTCGCGTTCAGCGGCAGTCTCGATGCCGTGGTCGATCGCATTCCGAATCATATGCATTAAAGGGTCTTTCATTTCTTCTAAAATGCGTTTATCAACTCGGATTTCCCCACCTTCTATGACTAATTGAACTTCTTTTCCTTCCCGCTTCGCCAAGTCTCTAACCGCTCGGGGAAAGAGATTAAAAATAGTAGACAAAGGCAGCAGTCTGAGAGTGCGAATTCCTGAGCCTAATTCCTCCGCAATTAATTCGAGTCTGGCAGTATCTTCATCAACTCGATTGTTCAAGCGATTTACTAGAGTTCCCAGACTTTCTAAATGTTCTTCAGTCCGCTGGTAATACTTCTGTAACTGCATGACGATCGCCTTTTGTTGAAACCCTGTTTTTTCATTTTCTATCTGATGAATAGCCAACCGATTTATCAAAGCTTCTCGGCTCCAATCTTCCCACAAAGTTGTGAGTTTTTCTAGAGCAGCAAGTCGGTGTACTACCCGAGTTTTGGTAACAGTAAGTTCCCCTGCTTGAGTCATTAAATCGTCTAAATTTTGGGTAGCAACGCGAATTGTTTCGATGCGGTAAGACGAACTCAAAGAACCGTTAACAGTGGGTTGAGAAGCAGATACAGCAGCGGCTCTAGAAGCGGCCGGCAAGTTTTGAGCTTCCAGCAGCAATTCTTGCTCGGATGGTAGCGTCAACAAAGAGGAATGATTATATAAATCAGTGGCGAAAGAAGTTTCACTGTTTGTTCCTGGTGGCGGCGTTGGCGAATCAGTAAATAGCGTTTTTACTAATTCTTGTTCTGGTACTTGTGCAGATTCTGGCTCTGCAGTCGGGGCGACTGGCTGGGGCTGGTTAGAAGCACCCATCATGCTAGCGAGTACGTAAAATGTATTGACGCCGGAATCTTGGCCGGTGACGGCTTCGTCAACAAGTTTGCGGAGGGCGTCTAAACCTTGCGAAAGTCGATCCCTAAGATCTAGATTTAGTTGAGTTTCTCCCCGCTTGACACCTCCCAAAATATGCTCTATTTGATGAGCTAAAGATGCTACATTTTTTACCTCCAGCATCCCAGCATCGCCTTTAAGAGAATGGGTTTCCCGCAGCAATTCTTCTAACTTAGCTAAGTCGCTCGGGTGTTGTTCCAAGTACAGCAATCCATCGTCTAGTTTCTGCAAGTGTTCTTGACTAGCGATTTTAAATACATCTCGGAGTTCTTCATCTTCAATCATATATATCTTTCGGTAATGGGTCATCGGTAACTGGTCATCGGTAACTGGTCATCGCTAATTGGTCATCGCTAATTCTTCATTCTATCGATTAAATCCGTTACATCCATTAAATCCCGTACACCCCTCGTTGCGGAACTTCCCTCTTCCCTCAACATCCATCCATTAAATCCATTAAGTTCGTCGTTAAATCCCGTACACCCCTCGTTGCCGAACTTCCTTATTACACTACAGACGTGAGTTTTAATGCAGCTTCGTTAAGTTTTTGAGTGCCGATTTTGACTTGAGTAATGCCCCTGACTGTTTGAAATGCGGCTTGGTTGAGAGAATTCATGGCATCACCTACTTGCTGAATAGCGATCGCCTGCTGTTGAATATTAAAATAAATTTGTTGGTTGCTAGCAAACACCCGATTGCAAGCTTCCCTAACACCCGTAAAAGCTGCTGCTGTCTCTCGTGCTGTTTTCACCGCTGCTGCTGTTTTGTGTCCCTGTTCTGTTGCTTTTACAGTCGAGTCGATCGCACGTTTAATCTCTGGAATAATACCATTAATCTTTTGCGTCGCTTCTTGGCTTTCATCGGATAAGAAAGCGAATTTCGCTTGCTACCACCGCCAAATTTTTGCCGTACTCACCAGCTCTGACTGCTTCGACGGCAGTGTTGACAGCCTGGATATTCGTCTGGCTGGCTAAATCGCTAACCAAACTTCCTAAAGTCGAGATATTGCCAATCTGACTTGTACTGTCATAAAGTCGCTGATTTTGGTGAGAAATTGCCACCACAGCTTCTCTCAAACCCAGCATTTGATTGAGAGTTTGCTCAACCATTTGAGTGCCTTCTGCCACGAGATTTAAAGCTTGGCGATGCGGCGGCAACAGCCTCAGCTTGCTCGGCTGCTTGCTCAGAAGATATGCCCAAAGTGTCTAAGAGGCTGTATCAAAAGTGGCAAAGGAAACCAAATTAGGCTAATCGCCTGACCATAAGCCGAATCATAGAGCCGATCATCCTAGCTCAACCGTCGATATTAATTGAGCCAACTAAAACTTTGTTCAACCACCGATCTTTTTTTCCGTAAAACCAAGCCTTGGATTTGTTGCGGTGGTAAAACCACCTGAATAATCCATCCCAAGCTATCCATCACCGATTGGAGAAACCGATCGCCGCTGTCACCTCGATCGACAAACGAGCAAATACAGCCGTGGAACCCTTTGTCCCATCTGGTAGACCCAAAGAGAGAACCTGTTTGCTCGCTTGACATTCAGGAACACTTGCTGCTGTGACCACCACAGCACTAAGCCGAAGCTATCAACCGCAGTGTGGCGTTTTGGGCCGGCAGGTGCCTGTTGCTTTGTCAAACCCGACCCTCTGATGCACCATCTTGCTCGGACAACTATGACTTTTGCACCCGGATACAATGGTTTTAAATCCGAGACTATACTACCATATTTTGAACGTGAATGGGTTCGTGTTAACCCAACAAAATGCCCATTTCATCCAAAAATATGAGGTGGTTCTGGTCGATTTTTTTCACCTAATCCCTATAAGGAACACCTCAAAATTTGCACTCGTTCGCTCGGCAAACTGACTACTGCGTATTGTTTTTTTTTCGCGCCAAATTTAGTTTTTTGAGTTCGCGACACATCATACTATGGCTGACAGACTGGTTGTGGCTAGATAGCCAATATTCACAATATTCTGACAATGTGCTATCAGGATATTTTTCCACCATCTCGGTCAATTGAGTTGCGTGCGAGTGTAACACACTTTTAAGGCTTCCACCTTGTTTTTTGGGTTTAACATCACCAGTAACTTGTTTTTGTTTCAATAGTTTCTGGACAAAGCCTTTACTCACATCAAATTGGGCAGCTATTTTCCGAATGGATGTATCACCTTGTTCATAAGCTTTAACTATTTTTTCCCGAAACTCGATAGAATAAGGTTTCATTTCTTGGCGCTGAGCTACTGAGTTTAGTGTACCACATTTACCTGGATATGCTGTAGATTTCTCCAAGTTTGAGCTTTCTAGTTAAGTAAAACTAACCCCTATGAGCTTAATTTTGCAGTTGGGAATCTGGAATAATTTTTATATGTGTCCCGTCATAATCTAGGCGCACTCGCTCGTTACCTTTTTCATTTATGTAACGCAACTGCATATAATATGGCTTGACTCCTATCATTGATGCAAATATGATTTGCATTCGCTCAAGCCAAATTTGATAAGTTAAATTAGTGTCTCGGTTTACTTTATTTCCCTCTCTATAGCGGTTCTCAAGCGTGGTGAGGTATGCCCACGGAACCCTATGCCCACGGAGGCCTATGCCCACGGAAACCTATGCACGTCGGAACATGTTACTGAGAAAGGCTATACATCTAATCATTTCATGAAGAGGGGGCTATTGGCGGAGGTACAAAATATCGTCACTGATATTTTTCAAACTGTTACCGCTGGAGGCGACACTTTCACCAAGGTGACTCAATGCTAAGGTTTGCAGTGCTGCTGCTGAAGAAGAAGAAATTCCCTAGCAGCCTACAATAGATACTGGAATCAAGGTACTTAAAATTAGGATCAGCAGTAGTCGGTGTTTAATTTTTTTTGAAAAATGTATCGCTCATTAAAAATTGGTAATGAATAATGGATAATTGGGAATTGGTAATTAATCTTCCTTATTCCTACACTGCTGATTTGAGATTTTGGGCTGGATTTAGGTGTTCGGTGCCGAGTTTTACTTGAGAAATGTCGATGGTAGTTTCCTGAGCTACTAGGTTGAGATAGTTGACGGCTTCAACTACATCCTGAATCGCGATCGCCAAAACAATCGCTTTAATTTTTCAAGAGTAATTAAAATTATTACTGAGCGCTCATACCATTTTAGATTTTAGATTAAAGAGTTGAATAAAGGGAAATGACTAATGAGTATTGGGGTTGGGATCATGGGCCTACAGTTGCATTTTTTTGTGAAACTATCAGAAGGACTCACACTTCTAAATAATTGCTTTTAAATCTAAAGCAGCTTCATTCAATTTTTGAGTGCCGACTTTAGTTTGAGTGATACCGGAAGCCGTTTCTGCGGCTGCTTGGTTGAGAGAGTTCATAGCTTCCACCACTTGTTCGATCGCCACCGCTTGCTGTTTGGCATTGAGCGAAACTTGCTGAGAACTCAAAACCACGTTGTTAATTGCATTAGCCACTCCGGCAAATGCCGCAGCGGTTTCTGATGCAATATTCACCCCAGATTCCACAGTTTTAGTGCCTTCGTCTGTCACCATTACCGTGGAATTAATCGCTTTCTGAATATCAGCAACTAACAGATTAATTTGCGTGGCAGATTTTTTACTGCGATCGGCAAGTTTGCGAATTTCTGATGCCACAACGCCGAACCCCTTGCCGTGTTCGCCCGCCCGTACTGCTTCCACCGCAGCATTTAGCGCTAACATATTAGTTTGATTTGCCAAATCGCTAACTAGAGTTGAGATATTGCCAATGCGATCGGTTTGCTCGCTCAACTGCATAATTTGCCCTTGCAGGTCTTCCACTTTAGTTTTCAGCGTTGCCATTGCTTTTAAAGTTTCTTCGACAGCTTTTGTACCTAAGCCAGCTAAACTTAAAGCTTGCATTGCTTCAGATGCGGCAGTTTCTATCTGCTCTGAAGTCGCCCTAGAAGATGCGCCCAATTCGTCCATCGTCGTAGTAGTTTGATTAACTGAAGCTGCTTGCTGGCTTGCCATGCGTTCCTGTTCTTCAACTGTTGCTGCAATCTCCGTGGAAGAAGTGGCTATCGAACTAATTGCGCGATCGATAGTTGCAACAATTCCTGACGAAATCAGCCAAGCTATACCCGCACCAAACAGCACTAACAGGATCGAACCAACCACCAGGGTCGATACCAAAAAGCTTAAAGCTTCCTTGGTGATTTTTGTTTTTTCGTTAACCAGATTTAATTCTGTTTCCCGAAATTGCTGGTTCACTTTCAAAAATTCATTCACTAGATTTTTGTACTTGTCTGTATTAAATACAGCGATGGCTGTCGCTGTCTGATTTTGCAGCACTAAGCGAATAATGTCTTCGTTACAACCCTCATAATATTGCTTGATTAGCTGTCGCATCCTCTGCAAACGAATTCTCTGTTCGGGATCTTTAACGCTTTGCTCTATTTTATCCGCCGACTGCTGAGCCAACTCTGCACCTGTGTGAAAATCAGTTAAAAAATCATTACTTTTATTAATTAAATACCCGCGTAGCCCCCGTATCATTTGGTCGGCACCTAGGGATATATTAGTTGTTTCTCCGAGTACCTGCTGTACCCTTTCTGTTTCTTGAAAAGTTTTCAACACCTGATGTGTAGTAGCGATAACTACTACGGGAAACCCTAAGTATATAGCTGCTGGCGCTAGATACCCGAGCAGCATCTTCTTTCTAACGTTTAAATTTTTGATTTTAGCAAACATCTTTTTTTCCTGAATTTAAGATAGCATTTCCCTTATTAATGTTGTGACCCTGCGATAGTGGTTGGGAGTGCGGCGTTGGCAACTCAAATGAGCCGGCGACTTTTGCGATCGATGCCGTGGAGTGACAGTAGAAAATAGTATCATAGCAAATTCTGTTCTATTACCCTCTTTTCTTTAGCTTCGGGCTGCGCGGACATCGTTTGTGCAGGTGGGACCCCGATTCGCCGATAAAATCATGTCCGTCTAAATACTTGTCGGCCGCGCCGCGGTGGCAACAGCACAGAAAAGCCGTCTTAGACAATAGCGATTGCTTGACTTCACTGCGTTGCGTTTGTTGGCTACGCGACATGAAACGCAATGACATATTATAAGTAATTTGCCGGATATGAGCTAAAAAAATTTCGTTTAAAACTGATATTTAGCACCATTTTGAGCAAGGGATAAAATGGTATAACATTGGTGATAGGGGCGTAAGTTTAAAAGCTAATTTAGTATATAGCGCTTCTCAAGAAAGTGAGGTATGGGGGCGAGTCCTATGCCAATGCCCTGTTTGCCCAATGCCCTGTTTGGCCAATGCCCAATGCCCTGTTTGGCCAATGCCCAATGCCCTGTTTGCCCAATGCCCAATGAGCACCTCATGTTACTGAGAAAGGCTATACATCTTTTTTCAAACCTCCTCATCAACCACAATACCCCCTTTGGTCAGCAGTTTCTGCAAGTTGAGAACAGCGATAATTTTTTCTTCGTAAAAAGCGGTAGCCTGCAGATATTCGCGGTTTGCCGAATTTAGTGCAGCAGGAATAGTCGCAAGATCAGCCACATTTAAAGATATAATATTTAAGATTTCGTCAACAACTATACCAACGACCAAATCTTCAATTTCAACAACGATCGCTTGAGAGAGAGTTTTTGTATCCGCCGACATATTTAAAACATTCCGGATATCCACTAGCGTCAGAATCTCGCCGCGCAAATTCATATTTCCAATAATGCGATCGGGAGTGCAAGGAACCGGAGTTACTTGGCGAATGTGAGTAAATTCGCGCACTACCTCTAGATTAATACCAAAGTATTCGCCGTTCAAAACAACCACCGCCAGCGACATATTAGGGGCAGAATTTTCGCGATCGCCCAATAGCCTCAAATTCTCAGCTCGCTCTCGAAAAATTGCCTTTTGTTCCGGCGTAGCATTCGGACAAAAAACGTGAGGCTGGCTCAAAATTTTAGCATCTTCCGCTAACAATTTGGGATCTATCTCTAACTGCAAATTTTTGCCATCTACCTGGCCGGATGCCGCCCAAGAGCCTGCACCGTTTGCAGAAACTGGCATTTCTGCCTCTGTTTTGTCGGGAGAATATCGAATTAAACGATCAAGATTGAGCAGCATGATAATATCGGCTTCACAGCGAGCAAATCCCGCTAAAAAATGATGCGACGCCTCTGGCTTGTCTCGCCCGTAAGATAGCTGCGGAGTTATCGCGTCTGAGGGGATATGCTTAACTTCGCTAACTTCATTGACAATGATGGCAACTTGAATTTCTTGCCATTCTATGACGATCGTACTATCTGTGACAGCATACTCCTGCCAAAGGTATCCAAAACGGAGGTTCAGATCCATCACGGGCAGAACTTCGCCCCGAAGGTCGATCGCCCCAACAATATCTTGAGGTGCTTCTGCAATTGCTGTCAACTCCGGCAGAAAGAAAATTTCCCTAACGTAGCAGGCTTCTACACCCCAGAGAAAACCGTTCTGTTTAAATATAAGATACGGCTTAATTTCCATATTTACCCTAACACTTTATTTACTAGGACTTGCGAAAAAAAATCCGGTTTCTACGATCGTATTGGGTTGGGCTGCGAGGCATCTACAAAGAAACCGGGCTTTTAGCTTTTCTGCGTCACTTTTGTTAGCTGGACAATTTTACCAATTTATTTTTCACATCCATCAATACTTCACTCGCTGTCATTTTCCCCTCCTGCCCTATCGGACTATTGGGCGGTAGTTTTTTGAGAATATCGCAAGATGAGTTGTACATTTTTATAGCTATATTTAGCTTACCTTCTTTATTGTATATATTCGCGAGTTCTAGATAAGCTGAAACAAAATACGGATCAAGATAAATGGCTTTTCTCAAGAAAAATTTAGCTCTTTCCAAGTCACCCTGTTCTTCGGCTATCTGAGCTTTCAAATAATAAGGAAATACTGACATAGCATCTGCTTTGCTAGCTCGCTTGCAGTGTTCTATCGCCTGAGAATACTTACCTAAATTTGCATAAATTTGCGCCAACAAATAATCAGCATCAAAAGTCTGGCTTTCCAGGGATAGCGCCTGTTGTGCCTTGTTAATCGCCTCAATATAATCTTTATTCTTCAAGCATTTTTTGGCTTCTAAAATTAGCATTAAATAAGTTGTTTGCGGTTTTTGGTCGGCTACAAGAGGATGTGAAAATGACCCATCCTTACCCGTCCAATCTCCCTCCACATAGCGAGTTCCCACCATCTTTACCAACCCAGTATCTGGTGTTAACCGCGACCCCATATCCGCCAAATTGCCGTTAGCAAAACTAGCTAGCACGGTTCGCCTCGGTAGCAACTGACGGCTGTCGTAGTCAACGAACCCTCGCTTTCCTGATTCCCCAAACGCCTCGGAGGTCTTGGATGCTGATGCAATCAAAGTCTCTATTTTAGCTGGTGCCTCCCCTGGGACATTCTTAGCTTGATAAACAACCGACTCCGGGAAAACCTTTGGTTGAAAATCGTGCATCACGTGATTGTGAACTTCAGCGTGACCAGTCATTAAATATCCTCCAGGTCTCAGCGTCTTGGCAAACTTTTTCAATACCTGTGAAATATATTGATATTCAAAATAAACAAAAACGTTTCTGCACAGGATCAAATCCATGTTATTAATATCTGTGGAATTATTAGGGTAATTCTCTGTCACTAAATTTACACAGCTAAAGGTGACTAATTGGCGCAAATTCCTGTTGATTTTCCACTCGAATTTCCCCTTGTCGAAATACCGCCTTTGCAGTTCCGGGTCAACCAAGCGAAACGACCACATACTGTAAATTCCTCGCTGCGCTTTTTCTATTACTTCTTGATTGATATCAGTACCTAAAACTAAAATTTTCCATTTTTCCCAATCAGGAATTAGCTGTTTTAAAATAATAGCTAAAGAATAAGGTTCTTCACCCGTCGAGCAGCCGGCACTCCAGATTCGCAGTGTTGGCTTAATTCCCGATGTCTCGTGCAATTTTCTTTTTTGAGCGATCAATTCAGGAAAAATAACTTTTTCCAGGAGCGAAAACTGTCCTTTGTCCCGCATGAAATAACTTTCGTTGGTTGTCAGCAGCAACGCGAGTTCGCACCATTCGCTTTGACTTTCCCGACTCGGAGTGGCTAACATTTGATAATACTTCTCGGGAATGGCTATTTTTACAGCTTTCATCCGAGTCAAAAGTTTTTGAGATAAAGCCGATCGATCTTGCGGGCGAATTTGTAAACCCATGTGAGTCGCTATTAATTGAATAAATAGCTGAATTTGTGCATCATTCATATCAACTTTCGTCAATGTGTTTAGGTATAATCGGCTGTTATAGCAATCCTTGCAGGAGTCGTAAATTTTTTACCCCACCCCAGCCCTCCCCTTACTAAGGGGAGGGAGTAAGAAATTCACAAATGATTTAGGATCGCTATATCTGGAATTGGTAATAGAGGATTGGCTAGGCCTTGGAGTCGATGCACTCACAAAAAAGATACCAACGTAAATAATATCATATCCCGTCGATCGACGCCACGATTCGGGTTGGGGCGAGTTGACGCTTAGCTGCTGCCCCTGTTAACAGATCGGGCGTGAACCGCCCGACAAAAATTATCTATCGTGAATTTAGCCGATATGATATTAAAGGGCAAAGGTAGAAAACAGAAGCCAGCAAAAAATTCGGCCGTTTGCCTTCTACCTTCTGCCTTCAAAGACACCAATCTCCAACTTTAAGCTGGATAAATGCGCAGGCGGCGATTTGGTTCTTCCCCAAAACTGTGGGATTTCAGGTGATAGTGTTCCACAAGTTCGTGCTGCATTTTGCGGACGTTGGGAGAACGGGGCAGGAGTTCCACGGGCTGTCCCTTGGGAATGACAATTTGCTCGACTGCCAAGCGGGTTTCTTCGAGAGCTTCGAGCTCGTCAGAAGAACCGCTGCGGGCGAATAAGGCGAGGTCTGCCACTTCCGGGGTGCCCGGGTCATCCATGTCCAACAGGCGCCGCAAAGCTCTCGCTACGTGGGGAATAGTGCCGGCCTTAATTGTGTGCAGGGGAACTTGGCGAGTTTTGGCCAAGTGCCTCAATTTCGACTGGTTCCGAACGTTCGATCGCAAAGCCAAAACCACGTCAGCACTCTCAATATCCTTTGTCAACAGCACCGGCAGGTTCAGGGTCGAAATCACCTGTTCGAGCTGGTGGCGAGCTATGCCGTAAGGATAAACGTGGAGGGGCAAATCTTCGCCGTTAGGGCCGACATTCTGGGAAAAACGTCCGGGCTGGGCTACTGGTTCGATGGCCAGGGATTCTTCGAGCAGTTGCTCGAAATACCGAGTCTCTGAAACCGGCGCGCTCTTAGCAGGCAAGTTCTGGCCTGGAGCGGGCATCGGCACCATTCTGCCAGCACTGCGCCACCCAGAGATCGGTGTGACGGGGCGGATTGGCGATACAGCAGTCGGGCCGCTGGAAGCTGACATCCCCGGAAACCGGGCGGGGGGAGCGGCCGACTCGCGCTCGATAATTACTTCTCCACTCTCGGTGACACTTCTGATTTGCTGGTGGGGTTCGCGTCCCCGCAGCAGAGTGTCGATCGAATCTGCAACTCGCTCGTGTATTACCCAGCGCTGGCGTTCCAGCATTTCGACGGCAATTTCAAAAGTTGGCGGTGCTTTGCGCTCCAAAACCGTCTTTTGAGAACCGCGGCGCCTTGCTTCGTCATCTCCCAGCGTCACCGCTTGGATGCCCCCAATTAAATCGGCCAGAGTCGGGTTTTTCATCAAGTTTTCGAGCCGGTTCCCGTGGGCGGTACCGACCAACTGCACGCCCCTTTCGGCGATCGTCCGAGCCGCCAAAGCTTCGAGTTCCGTGCCGATTTCGTCAATCACGATCACTTGGGGCATATGGTTTTCCACTGCTTCGATCATGACTTGGTGCTGGAGTTCGGGACGGGAAACTTGCATTCTGCGAGCTCTGCCGATCGCTGGGTGGGGAATATCTCCATCTCCGGCAATTTCGTTGGAGGTGTCGATGATTACCACCCGTTTTTCCAAGTCATCGGCGAGTACCCGGGCAATTTCGCGCAGGGCCGTGGTTTTGCCGACTCCGGGGCGGCCGAGCATCAAAATTGACTGACCGGTTTCCACCAAATCGCGGATAATGCCGATCGTCCCGAACACAGCGCGGCCCACCCTCAAAGTCAAGCCGATAATCTCGCCGCTGCGGTTGCGTAGGGCGCTAATTCGGTGCAGGGTTTGCTCAATACCGGCTCGGTTGTCGCCGCCGAAGTGGCCGACTCGCTCGATGCAATAGTTGAGGTGTGCCTTGGAAACCGGTGTTTGGGAAAGAGGTTCGGCCAAGGATGGAAAACGAGCTTCAGGTTGGCGGCCCAAATCCATGACAATCTCAATGAGATTGTTGCGCTGCGGGTGCTGCTCTAAGGGCTGCCGGATCTCATCTGGCACGATGTCTAATAATCTGTTGAGGTCGTCTGTAATCTGCATTCGCCTCGATGTGTTCGGTGACTTTTTCAACTTTTTAGTCAGTTGTCATTAGTCATTAGTCATTAGTCATTAGTCATTAGTCATTAGTACCAATGCCCAATTACCAATGCCCAATTACCAATGCCCAATGCCCAATTCCCAATTCCCAATGACTAAAATTCTTTGAGCTGGGAAACTAGAGAACAAGCTAAACTCACGGCTTCCCAGAGAAGTTCTGGGACGGTTTCGAGCTGAGGTAGCCTCGCGGTTTGAACGAAGGCTGTTGGCGGCGTGGCTGCCACCGGAACCGCATAGGCTCGATCGGTCTGCATTGTTTCTAATTGTTCTAAAATTGGCGATAGCAAAACCCTGGCATAGCTGCCGTAAGCTACACCTGCAATGTATGGAACAGGGGGAACTGACAAATTTTTCCCGCCATCCTTCATCAGTCCCTCGGCTCTCAGCTTGCTGACAGTGTGAGCATTAGTGCCGCCTGCAAGTTGCACGTATCCCGGCAACTGGGCAGCCAAAACTTTTTGACCGAGTTTGACCGCGGCTCTAGTAGTTCCTGTTCCGATATCTCCGCTCATTGGCCTACCGTCGGTTTGCCAAATTAGGGGACAAGGAAGGGGGGAAATTATTTGATAGAGTGTCCGCAAATAATCAATCAAACCGTCTCCATCGGGGCAACTAATTGCTATTACCTTGAGTTGACCGACCCAGGGAGCTATGCTCGACCAAAGTCGCCCAAAATCTGCCTCTCTGCCTACTTGCGTGTGGATTTCTAGGGCGTCGGCACCGGATTGCAAGATTAAAGGTGCGATCGCGGCGGGAGCAGACACGTAAGAACGAGTATAAATCAGTTGGCTCGGACAAATCGGCAGACAGCGACCGCAGCCATAGCACTGCTGGTCTATCACCCCGGAAAAACCACTGCCAGCCCTCTGAAAAACTATTGCTTCGGCTGGACATATTTTTTCGCACGGCCGCCAGCAGTCCGCCGGACAATCGGCTGGGTTGAATTCGGCTTTGCGAAAATGCGGGTCTTCCCCATCATTTAAACTCACCATCAGCCACGGCAACCCTTTGCCGCCAAACCTGCGGTTTTGAGTTCTTGCCTGTAATTCGCTGGCCACTTGTAGGGCTTCTTTCGCTGCTGCGACGGCGGCGGGATCTGCCGCGACATCAATACAGTCAGCGCCTGCTAAGGTGTAAGCCAAGGTGAGATTCCGTACAGCCGGTAGGTGTTGAAAGCTCGCCCCACAGATCAGCTTGAACCAATGGCCACCTTTTAATGAGTTTAGGGGATGATAATGTTCTGTCACCCTTATATGCTAATCCTTTCAGCTAAAAATTACTATGTGGAAATTTCTACTTAATTTTAAAATTTAGGCGGGTATAAGCTGGAAACGCTACTGATAGCAGTAGCTGTTGCGCTGTTGGCTCTATATGTAGAGTTCTGCCTTAATTTTTTTTCCTAAATTTGATTTTTTTGAGAGCGACTGCTGAGGGGCGATTGGGAGATTCGGCGATCGGCTTTAGTTACTGACAGACTTTCTATTATATCATAGTTTGGTGGTTTTGGCAAGGAAAAAGTAGGGTAGAGATTTTTTTTTAAGTTGCCGTGCAGTGGCAAGTGCCATAAAGTTCGATCGAGCGAAAGAAACCAATCGATTAACCGCAGATGAACATTCTCCTCCCTGACTAGAAGCTAAATTCATCTGCGTTAATCTACGATTCAACTAGCTATACTACTTGCTCAGCCGCTTGTAAACCGTAGCCAAAGCATTGCTATCCCCCACATTTCCCGGAAACAAAACCACAGGTAAATTGGGAAACAGAGGATGATCGGCTTCGGTTTTCACCACCGAACAACCTGCGATTATTTGACCGATTTGCCTGACACTTTTGAGCGACAAACCTGTACTCAAAACATCATTAGAAGTAATGCCGCCCTTGCTAATCAAAAACCCGATATCTGCAGGCAGTCCCCGCACGATATCCATCAATAAAGCAGAAACCGCCTCTCCAAATTTTAACCGGATTTCCGCATTTTCAAATTCGAGTTCCTGGCGGCTGGTATAAATTACAGGCGTTTTGCCATCGGCATGAGCAGTGCGGACTTTTTCGAGAATTTCATCGAGCATTTGGGTGCGATACTCTGGTGAATCTTCTAGCAAGTGAGATACATCTAATTCAATGCTAACTATATTGGGCTCTTTTAACAATTGTTCCAATTGTTCAGTTGTTTTCTTAACGTGGGAACCAACTATTACTGCACCGGGTTTGCCCTCCCTGACGTATTTTGCCATATTGTCGGCTGCGATTGGCTGCGGGCCGAGGTCAGCTAAGGATGTTAAAATACTTGCTGCACTGCGGAATAAAAACTTTTTGCCTTGACTGGCTGCATCGAGAATGAGTTTGGCAAATAGGTCTAAATCGCCTTGGCTTTGGCCGTCAACAACTGCACATTGGTTGTCTTTCATCTGCATGAATCGATCTATACTTCCGTAGCGGATGTCTGCGACTAAAATGCGCTCGACTTCCTCAGCCCGGATGCGACCTTTGGTTTTTTCTTCTACATAGTCTGGCAGGTAACTGTGACTGTAGCCGAAGACTGAATCTTTGGCAAATTCGGTTTCGTGTACTGGTGTCGGGACGCTGTTAACTATTAGGTAGTGCACGCTGTGGCGGGTAATTCTGCCTCCTTCAAAAAAGGCGGGAATTAGAAAATGGGCGTCGAAGGGACCGAGTTCTTCGGCGATCGCGTCGGTTTCGATGGGATAGTGGCCGCGCAGGGTAGAATCGGAACGGCTAACTATTATGAAGTCTGCGATTTTTTCGCTCGCGATCGCCCTTTTGAGATTTTGGCACACTTCCCGGGTGACATTGGCTGCTTTTTCCGGAGTTAGCGATCGAGTATTTGTCAGTATGAAGAAAATTGGGCACTTGTCCTGCAACCCCAAACGCAGGGTGTCTTCGTCCCAACGTGTCAGCAGCAAGCAACTGTGCACGGTTTGAGAACCTGTCGGATCGTCGTCGAGAACTATAATCTTGGGTTTGGCAGAAGACATACTGACCTGGTTGTTAACGTCACCTTTCCAAGATATCCTTACCTGCTACGTAACAGGAAAAAATTTACAATTCTGGTTGTATTTCTTAACAATTATCATGACTTATAACTTTCATCGTTTCTGTAAGGCCTGCCAGGCAGACCAGCAATTTTAAGCTACGAAAATAGTAGCAATGTTGTTGCTAAAAGTATTAGCTAACTGCCCGGACACAACAGCAAGCAAATCGTTTCCTTGGAAGATTTGGACACCGTTAGGACTATCAGTAAAGGACAAATTATTGGAGTTGGTTGCACTCAATTTAGTTGCGCCAAGCAGGAAGCCATTAATGGTGTCGAAGCCATCTCCGCTTGTCAGGGCAACTGTAGCTTTGCCTACGCCCAGCAAAATCGCGTCTGAACCAATGCCGCCGTCGATCGAGTCTTTGCCACCATTGCCGTAGATAGTGTCGTTGCCACCTCCACCTAAAATCGTATCTGCGCTGGGCCCGCCGTAGATCAGGTCGTTGCCCAAGCCGCCAATCAGTAAGTCTTTGCCACCGTTACCGTAGATGGTGTCGTTACCTGTGGCACCGAAAATCCGATCGGCTTGTGGGCCCCCGGAGATGATGTCGTCGCCAGCTTCGCCGTCGAGGTTATCATTGCCGCCATTACCGGAAATAGTGTCATTGCCAGCACCTCCATCCAGGTATTCATTGCTAGCAGTTCCAACAATAATATTACCAACCGAAGCGTTAGAGCTTTTGAAAACCTCACCCGAACTAAATCCTAGATTGTTGAAACTGGGATTGAGATATACATTGACGTTGGGAGGCAGGTTGGGAACTGCAAATGTTTGCCCTTGGTTAACGCTTGGTGCGCCATTGGTATTGACATCTAAGTACAGTGGCGTTGCTTTGGAGAAGGTAGGTTCGCTTAAAGTCAGCGCTGCTACTAAATCCCATGCCGGGTTAGGAATCAGCGGATCGTTGCCTGAAACAACTGTGAGAGCAAAGTCTAATAATTCTGATGCGATCGCACTTTCTGGAGTACCTGTAGCTTTCCAGGCGTTGAGATCGGCGCGAGAAAATCCAATTTGGTTAGTGGCATCCAGCGGTGTTAAAAATACTGGTAATCCTTTTGATGCAGCATCGAATACTTCCTTTGCTGCTTGCGGATCGACCCAGATGTTAAACTCAGAAACAGCGTTTTGTTTCAGAACTGGATCGAGGTGTTCTCTGAGGTTTCCGGGCACAAAAACAGCACCTCCCATGATGTGAACGCCGGCAATATTGTCAATAATTGTGGGGTCACGGCGGAGTGCTTCTGCAATGTTTGTTTGGGAACCTGTTGCCAAAATTACGACTGGTTCTGGCGAGCCCTTTACGGTGTCGATAATTAATTGTGCAGCATCCCGCCGATCGACGGTTTCTAGAGGGCGATCGGGTAGACTTACAAAGGGCGACCAAAAAGTATCTGTGGGGTCTCGAAATTCTGGGGGAAAAGCGTTATTTCCAGCTAAGGGAGTCTCTCTACCAACCCCAACAGGGATACCCGTCTTGCCTAACCGGGTTAACATTAGCTCGACATTGTTGCCAAATATTTGCGGGCGAGCTAGTCCTTGGGAAACAGTGATCGCCTTGACACTAAATTTGGGATTTTGCAGCATATAGGCTAGGGCCGTCATCCCATCTTGGCTGCCATCATCATCAACTATCAAAGGGACTGGTGTGCTTGAGCTGTCTGATGTCGGCATATTCAGTGTCACTTATTTTAATAAACATTATTAGTTTACTTAATCTTAAGTTGATCGACTTTTTCTTAATATTTCTTTATTTCGGGGCGAACTGTGGATTGCCGATCGCAATATGTGTACCCAAGGGTTTTTGTTTGGCATAAATCATAGACAGGCAGATTTTGAAATCTTTCCTCAAGCAGCCGCCCTCTCCCAAGAAGAAAAACCTCCTTTGATTATGGACTCGCGCCACCGTCACCTTTCTTGTGCGCGACTTTTAGACCAGGATCGACATTCACGCCAGACAGGGCTGGGTGGGCAATGCCAGCCCTGTCTGGCGTGTTAAATTTGAACCGGAGAAAAAGCAGAAAACCGCTATTTCACGTTCCGATTTTTGAGACTTCAATCAAGGAAAATTGCTTGGGGGAGCTTGGGTTCAGAATCAAAACGCCCAAAGTTAGTAACCTCGTTGCTCACGCCAGACAGTGCTGGCATTGCCCACCCTACTAATATTTTCCATTTTTTAAATTAGCAGCGTTTCGATCTTGCAACTTTTTCATTTCTGCTTGAACTCCCACGGCTACCTGCAAAGCTTCTTTGAGCAATCGCCCTTGTTCGGTGGCTCGATCGCTAATTTGCAGGGAATTCAAAGTTCTCAAATTATTGGCAAACAATTCGGAGTTAGTAGCGACAAATTTTTTGTTTTCCCTGAGAATCCTCTCGGTTTTCAAAGCTCGAACTAAATCCTCTCTGATTAGCTGCAAGGCTTGAATGACTTTTTCTCTATCGCCTATTTTGACTGCCGCATTGCCGGCATCTTCTATCTTATCATTAATTTCGATCGCTTCGATTATACCATTATAGCGATCGACATCATCAAAAAGATTGATTAAATGTTGGTTTTGCCGGCTGCACTGAATTTTCCACGCATCCTCAAATATTAAACCGACGATCGCAGCGAAGTGGAGGGCGAACAACAACAAATAAGCTCTAGGAAATATCGCAACTAGCAGCCAACAACTGATTAGAACCAAAACAATTAAACCAACTGTTTTCAAAGCTTCGCGGGCAAACTTAGTCACTGTCGGCGGTCGGTATACGCGATCGGGCCCCGTGCCTGTGAGGTGCTTGAGTTCACCGACAGTAATTTCTAATCCCTGAATGTCAGCTCGCATAAATCTTCACAAATATTTGTTAATTATAAAGTTTTGTAGTAGAACAAGGGGCTCGTCTACAATAAACCTAACACTTTTTTCAACCAAAACTGCACTATGTCCGCACGTCCTATATACCTCGACAACCACGCAACAACCCCCGTAGACCAACGGGTACTTGAGGCGATGCTGCCGTATTTTACCGAACAGTTCGGCAATGCAGCCAGCATCAGCCACGTCTACGGCTGGGAAGCAGAAGCAGCGGTTAAACAGTCACGACAAATTTTAGCAGAAGCGATCAATGCTTCTCCCGAAGAAATTGTTTTTACCAGCGGTGCAACCGAAGCAAATAACTTAGCGATTAAAGGTATCGCCGAAGCTTATTTCAGCAAAGGAAAGCACATTATCACAGTAAAAACCGAACACAATGCAATTCTTGACCCCTGTACATATTTGCAAAATTTGGGGTTTGACATTACTGTTTTACCGGTGAAAAGCGACGGGCTGATTGATATAGGCGATTTGATAAAAGCGATTCGGGCCGAGACTATTTTAGTTTCAGTGATGACGGCTAACAACGAAATTGGCGTCATCCAGCCGATCGCAGAAATTGCAGCAATTTGTCGGGGAAATGACATTCTTTTCCACACAGATGCGGCACAGGCGATCGGCAAAATTCCCCTCGACGTACAGGAGATGAATATCGATCTAATGTCCTTGACAGCCCACAAAATTTACGGGCCAAAAGGCATTGGTGCTCTCTACGTGCGCCGCAACAAACCCAGAGTGCAGCTAGCGCCCCAAATGCACGGAGGAGGCCACGAACGGGGAATGCGATCGGGAACTCTCTACCCACCGCAAATAGTCGGATTTGCCAAAGCAGTAGAATTGGCAATTGCCGAAATGGAGTCGGAAACAGAACGAGTGGTTAATTTGCGGCAGCGTTTGTGGGAAAATTTGAATGAATTGGGCGATGTTGTTCTCAACGGTCACGCGACTAAGAGATTGCCCGGGAATCTAAATATTAGTGTAGGTGGCGTTGACGGTCAAGCGTTGATGTTGGGTTTGCAATCGGCGGCGGCAGTTTCTTCGGGATCTGCTTGCACTTCGGCGAAAATATCTCCATCTCATGTTTTAGCAGCGATCGGGCGATCGGACAAATTAGCTTATGCTTCAATTCGGTTTGGTATTGGCCGATTCAATACCGCAGCAGAAATAGATGCAGTTTCCCAACACGCGATCGCAACTATTCAATCTCTCCGACAAGCTCAAAAAGTCAATCAATTTTAGATTTTAGATTTTAGATTTTAGATGGGAGAATAGAAGATTAGGAAGTAGTTTTGAGTTTTGAGTTTTAAATAATTTAACTTAAAACTCAAAACTTTTCCTCTTTTTATCACCGACTATAATTGGAACCCTTATTTAGAACCAAATACCTCGCGCACTCGATAAATCGGTTTTCCCTGCGACTCGTGATAAGTCCGCATCATCACTTCCGCCAACAAACCAAAACAAAATAACTGCACGCCAGTTAACAGCAAAACGACAGCCAAAATCAGCAAAGGACGGTTCCCGATACTTTGACCAAAAGCCAATTTCAGGAAAGACAAATAAATTCCTAAAACCGTTCCCAACGTCATAGAACTCAGTCCCAAAAGTCCAAAAACGTGCATCGGTCGAGTTAGGAACTTTTTCATAAAAGAAATAGTTAACAAATCCATCAACACCCGAAAAGTCCGCCAAATCCCGTACTTACTTTGACCGAAACGGCGGGCGTGATGCCGCACCGGCAGTTCTGCAATTCTCGCCCCTTCAATAAACGCCAAGGCGGGCAAAAAGCGGTGCAATTCCCCGTAGAGATTCAAGTCTGCTACTAACTCGGATTTATAAGCTTTCAAAGAACACCCGTAGTCGTGCAAAGTTACGCCTGTAACGCGACCAATTAACCAGTTCGCAATTTTAGAAGGAATCAACCGACTAATAGTATTATCCTGCCTATTTTTCCGCCAGCCACTCACTAAATCGTACCCTTCATTTAACTTGGCCAACAATAGCGGAATATCAGCGGGGTCATTTTGCAAATCGCCGTCTAGGGTAACAATAGCACGACCGCGAGCGCGATCGAAACCTGCCGACATGGCAGCAGTTTGCCCGTAATTGCGGCGCAAAATTACAGCACAAAGGTCATCACGACTGCTGGCTAACTGCTGGAGAAGTTCAGCAGAACCGTCCTTAGAACCATCATCTACACAAATAATTTGATAGCTGAGTCCAGATGGTTGGATAGAAGAGGCGATCGCCTCAATCAAATGAGGCAAACTTTCCACCTCATTATACACCGGCACCACCACCGAAACGTCGAGAACAACCTCAGCGCCAGCCTGCTGTCGGGCCAATTTTTCCAAAAATAATGCAGCGTCCATTGCTTTGTTAGATAACATCAGTAATCATTGGTCATTGGTCATCGGTCATCGGTCATTAGTCATTAGTCATTAGTCATTAGTCATTAGTCATTAGTTAACAGTCAACCGTCAACCGTCAACCGTCAACCGTCAACAACTCACTAGGTTGATAACTGGCTACAACTTTACCATATCCCCGCAATTGTCGGTAATAACCTTGACTGACTCGATCGCCATCCTCGGACAAAACATCGATAGCGATACCGTTGCGACCTTGTGCTTGTCCCGAACTGTGAATGTAGCGATTATCTCCGAGATACAATCCTACATGAGTGGCTTTTTCCGCTGTACCAAAAAATACTAAATCCCCCGGTTCTAAAGCAGTGATACTAATAGATTTAGTAAAAGCTTCCTGCTGATAAGCATCCCTCGGCAACCAGATGCCCGCAGCCACAAAAGCAGCTTGCATTAAGCCCGAACAATCATAATTTGGTCCGACTGTACCGCCCCAAAGATAATAATTGGATTGGTGCATAGCGGCGCGGGCAAAAGTAATTACAATTGGTAATTTTTCCTTGATTTGGGTTTCAGAAAGCACGAGAGGATGATACACTGTTTCTGCCACATCGAGCAACTCCACATCTCGAAGATCCAGCCATCCCGGATAATCATCTTCGCAAAGCCGCACCATCACAGCCGTTGTATCCCCCTGAACAACCGAGTCTATGCCATTTCTCCCCCCCGACCTAAGGGAGGGCTGGGAGGGGTCAACTACGCGCAAATGCCGCCCCAGGGCTGCTTGAGTTGCCAGTCGATCGCACTTGGGGGAATCGTAAATATTTATGTGCGATCGCGCCCGGTACTCCAGAACATCAGATAATTGATAATTGGCCATTGCTAATTGCTAATAGTTTGCTGTTAATTGTTCGCATTTAACGATAGATTGCCATTAGCTGCTAGCCGTTCACCGTTAACCGTCAGCCATTAACCATGACATTTTTCCACAAAGATGAACAATTAGAAACCCTCGGCAGTAGCATTATAAACTCCGCATTGTCAGAATTTACAGGATTAAGTGGCGATCGTACAGCGATTACCTGGATAGTCTACGATCCTCCGGTGCGAGTCAATACAGGCGGCGGCCTGAGTGCAGAAGAATTTTGGAAATATCAACCGCGAGGTTTTAGCAACCGAGGTTCCGAACGAATTTATCCAGCCAGCATTGTCAAATTATTCTACCTCGTTGCCATCTGGGAATGGGCGCAAAAAGGCATGATTAAAACATCGCCAGAATTAGAACGTGCCGTCCGAGATATGATAGTTGATTCCAGCAACGACGCCACCAGTTTAGTAGTAGACGCCCTCACCGGCACCACCAGCGGCCCAGAATTATCACCAGGCCCCTTTGAAACTTGGAAACAGCAGCGAAACATTGTCAACCGTTACTTTCAATCCTTAGATTGGCCGGAATTACAAAATATTAACGTCAATCAAAAAACCTGGTGTGACGGCCCCTACGGTCGCGAGCGAGCATTTCGGGGAGAATTAATGGAAAATAGAAATATGCTGACCACAAATGCAGCGGCGCGTTTGCTGCACAGTATAATCGGTGGCGTAGCTGTTTGGGCCAAAGCGTCGCAAGAAATGATGGGTTTAATGAAACGCAGTTTAGACCCAGCAGAATTAAAAGCAGATCCTGAAAATCAAGTTACAGGTTTTTTAGGCGGCGGATTGCCAGAATCAGCAAAATTGTGGTCAAAAGCGGGACTGACAAGTCAAGTTCGTCACGATGCTGCTTATATTGAAATACCGGGCTTGCGGCCGTATTTATTGGTTGTATTTACAGAAGGGAAAGAGAATAGCAAGAATGAAGAAATTTTGCCATTTATATCACGGAAATTTGTCGAAGCGATGAAAGGGCTGAACTAGACTAGGCAGGAGTTACACAAAAATTGCTTCACTTTTGCAACGAGGAATAATTATGGAAGCTAAATATGAAAGCCATTATTAGCCCATACTTTGAAGCTCAGGGACCTTTGCAAATGCTCTATAGAGGTCATTTTGTGAGCCATTACGATGTTGCACAAAGAGGGCAACAAATCCATTTGGGTTTAATCGAGGCAGAATGTTCTATAGAGGTTGCCTCATTACCAGAATGTGACGAATCCAATTTGCATGAATTGATCTTGTCTGTTCATGATGCCAAGTATATTGACTATCTCCAAGGTGCTTGGGCGAAGTGGTCAAAAATGCCGAGTTCTAGTGCTGAAATATTTCCTAATATCTCTCCAAACCGACATATCACCCGATTTAATCAACACCCCGTTGCTCTAGCCGGTTGGTATATCGGTGATGCTGCTGCACCAATTGGAGAAAATACGTGGCGCAACGCGCTAGGAAGTGTGTCTACGGTGATTGAAGCAGCAGCTCGATTAAAAAGTGGAGAATTAGCTGTATATGCTTTATGTAGACCCAGTGGTCATCACGCTTGCCAAGATATGGCAATGGGAATGTGCTTTTTGAACAATGTGGCGATCGCGGCTCAAGCTCTGCGTCAGCAGTTTAGCCGCGTTGCTATTCTCGATATAGATATGCATCATGGTAACGGCACACAACAGATTTTCTATCACCGTGATGATGTGTTGACAGTTTCAATTCACGGCAATCCCAGTAACTTTTATCCTTTCTATTCAGGCTTTGCACAAGAAACCGGCTTTGAACAAGGCGAAGGTTCTAACGTGAACTTGCCATTGCCGGCTGGGACGAATGAGATTGCTTACCTAGAAGCCCTCAATACCGCTGGAAATAAAGTATTGGAGTTGGGCGCAGAAGCCTTGATCGTGGCGACTGGCTTTGATACGTTTAAAAGCGATCCACTAGGTTGTTTTGAGCTTGAGTCCTGTTCTTACTATGCGATCGGAAGAATGATTCGATCTCTCAAACTACCCACCTTATTTGCGCAGGAAGGGGGATATTTTGTGCCAGCCTTGCGAGAAAACGTTCGACAAATGGTTGTAGGATTTGAAAGTATTTGACTTGGTCAAGTCATTCCAGGCTTAGATGCTATCGAGCCGTTCTTATGCAATTCGGCTCACCCAGATCACAAAAGAGGATATTCATATTCTCCCAGATAATTAATAATTGCGCTAATGATTGAATAGAACGGAGAGGGAGGGATTTGAACCCTCGAAGGATGTTAACACCCTTAACAGATTAGCAATCTGCCGCTTTCGACCACTCAGCCACCTCTCCAAGATGACAGTAACTAACTATAGCACACACATCTTCTTCTTGCCAAGCCCTAATTGAAAAATTCCTCAATCCCTTACTCTGTCTAGCATCCGCGACCTCAACCGCCCGCCCCTTCCCCAAAGCCCCTAGCCTTCAAGTGCTTTTCCCAACTAAAATTGGAACTCAAAAAGAACCTCTTAGTATACAAATATCCCAAGCGGTACAGCTTAGCCTTGCGAGCGGCATCGAGATTAAAGTCCGTCGTCGTCACCCCAGCTTCAGTCACATCAATATTAATAACCCTGCCCTTATCCATTTCCCGCTGGTGATAGCGGTCTCTTGCTTTCATCATCGTTCTGAACATCGCCGCCAGCATCGACAGCGGAGTATCAATCTTAACTTTAGTCTCAATTCCAGTATCAACTAATCGAAACCCAAAGGTAAACCAGCGGGGCGCCGCGGCAGTCGAACCGACGGATGGTTTGTCATAAATCCACAGGGGGAAATTGCTCAGAATTCCGCCATCTACAATTAAGTCATCGCCCAGTTTTCCCGGTTCAAAAAATAGCGGAATACTCATCGACAACCGAACGGCTTCAGCCACGCTAAAATGTTCAGCACTTTTGAGTTGCAACTGCTCGTACAAAGGAGGGGAATCTGTGGATTCGCGTCGGTGTAAGTCGTCGGGGATAACCAACATTTCACCGCGACTGAGGTTGGATATTACTACTTTTAATTCCCGGTCTTTTACGATTTGTTTGACATCCACAAAAGTCTGCAATTTACCTTGACCGAGCGTTGCCTCCAGCCACTGCCGAAAAGGTTGCGCAGAATATTCTCCCATCTGACGGCTAACTGTGAGGAAAAGTAGCGTCCAAGCAGGAGATTGCAAGTCGTCGGCGGGGTCGCCGTTTAAAATTAGAGGACTGTTTTTTTTAGTTAAAAAGATGCTGTAATCGAGCTGTCCTAACAACTCCTCTAAATCATCAATTGACAAGTCTGTTGCCAATACTGCGGCAGTAATTGCACCTGCTGAAGTGCCGGCCAATTTTCGCCACCGGATGCCCAAATCGCTGCAGCATCTGAGTGCTCCTAAAAACGCAACTCCGCGCACGCCACCGCCTTCAAAAACGCCGTCGGCATAGATTTCACCCTTTTCATCTGGAGGCGGAAATTTGCTGAGAATTGTTTGTCTTTCGGTGGCGGTCATTCTGACACCGGGTTCTTGCAAAATTTGCTGCGGATACCACTTGCTCATGGGAAATACCTCGGATAGATTTGGGTTTTTATATTTTAAATTGATATCTATTGTTCTTGATTTTTGTGGGCATTCATTGCTTCTTTGACGTGTTGTTGAACTTGCGATCGCACTTGTTCGTAAGCCACCGACGCGCACCAAGGCCGGAGAGATAAAATAGTTGTATCTGGAGTAATCTCGGCTACCAAACAAGTCGGGGGCGGATTCTCCAACACCAGGGGGTGAGAGTGGGCAATTTCTAATAACTCAGCCACTGTCGGACGGATTGGCCGATCGCCAATATCAATCTTCAAGTCTACTCGCCTCGTTCCCATTGCCGTGGTATTTTTCAGTGTACCGTTAAACAACTGATTGTTCGGGACAATAATTTTTATGCGATCGTCTGTCACGACGGTTGTTGAAAAAATCCCGATGCTGTCCACCACTCCCTTAACATCCCCAGCTTCGATCGCATCTCCGACTTCAAATGGCCGCAAACTAATCAACATTACCCCAGCAGCAAAGTGCGACAAAGTATTTTGCCACGCCAAACCGATCGCCAAACCCGCTGCACCCACCACCGCAACCACGCTGGTAGTTTGAATTCCCAACTGACTCAAAGCGGCGACTACTCCCACTACCAAAATCGTAATTTCAGCAGCTTGAACTAAGAATTTCCGCAGCGTGGCTTCGGTGCGACTCAGTGCTCGGCGAGTCACGCGCCCCACAACGCCGATCGCGAATCGCGTAATTAACAAAATGCCGATCGCCCACAGCAGTTGAGGTACAATTTTAAACCCCAATTCTACGAATTTTTTCGAGAATTCTTGGGCTACTGCCAAGGCTTGTGTTCTGTCTGTATTTAGCTGGGAATACAAGGTTTGACCTATTAGTATAAATGTCCCGATCCCTGTCATATCAATTGGTATTTGGTAATTGGTAATTTTTCAGTCAACTGTCAACTGTCAACTGTCAACTGTCAACAGATTTTTTTCCCACTGCTACCCGGGGCAATCGGTGTTTAAAACCGCAGAGAATCTCCCAAGAAATTGTTCCTAAAGTCGCGGCCCAATCATCAGCAGTAATTTGATATTCCCCCTCTTTGCCCAACAGCGTCACCACTTCGCCGACTTCTAAATCGGCAATATCGGTTACATCCAGCATTAACTGATCCATCGTCACGGCTCCCACTTGTGGCACGAATTGACCCCTGACTAAAACCTGCATTTTATTAGAAAGATTGCGCGGAATACCATCTGCATAGCCGATACCAATTACGGCAATCTTTGTCTGCCGCTGAGCTATAAATTGATAGCCGTAACTGACGCCGGTTCCTGCTTCTATTGTTTTCACCTGCGTGACCCTAGCTTTTACCTGCATTGCGGGCTTCAAATTGGCGATCGACTGCAAGTGAGGCGCTGGATAAAGACCGTAGGTAGCTAAACCAACTCGCACTAAATCGTAGTGCAAATCGGGTTGTGCGAGGGCGGCAGCAGAGTTTGCCAAGTGGAGGCGAGGGGGGATAATTCCTGCTATTTTAATTTGCTCGATCGCCCGTTTAAACCGCTGGTGCTGCTCTCTCATCACTGCGCGATCGGGACTGTCGGCTGTCGCCAAGTGAGAGTAAATACTGGCTAATTTTAAATTTGGCAACCCCTTGACTAATTGCACAAATTCTGTTGCTTTCTCCCAGGGCGTACCCAAGCGAGACATTCCCGTATCCAACTTAGCGTGAACTGGCAAAGATTGGTTGAGAGTAGCGAGAACTTCCGAAAAAATTAGGGCTTGTTTGGCAGTACAAATAGTCGGCTGCAAGTGCCAATGGGCGATCGCCTTTACCTGTTGGGCTGTATTGGTTGCCCCCAACAGCAAAATCGGCGCTTCTATCCCCGCTTCTCGCAATTCTATTCCTTCGGGAATTGTCGCCACTCCCAGCCAACTAGCACCTGCTTGCAATGCTGTTTGACTGACTGCAACAGCACCGTGCCCGTAAGCATCCGCTTTCACAACTGCCATCAGTTCTGTGTGGGGAGATAAGAGATTTTTAAGCTGTTTTACATTGTGAGTTAAAGCTGCTAAATCGATTTCTACCCAAGCCCGCTGGCAAAGTTCCCCGTCATCGTCCGACAGCAGCGTCTGGCGGGATTCTTTTGTCGTTGATTCTGCGGTTGTTTGTTCCCAACTCAACATTGTCGATCGCTCCTACTTGCTTGCACCATTAAAAACTGCTCGTAAATTTTACCCTAAGTCTGATTATAAAGATTTTTCCTTTAATCAATGTTATACAAGTTTAAAAAAAGAATGCAACTGTAAGCCCGTGCTGCAAACCCATATTGCATCAGTCATTCCCCATCTCAAATCTCAAATCTCAAATCTCAAATGGTATTAACTGGTGTATCATAGCACCAAAAATACCCGGTAAAAACTATGGACGGACTAGCCTACCTACATTTAGCTGAAACTTGGGAAACGGCTGCGGGTCAAACTCGATCAACCAACTCAAAAATGCACCTGAATTTAGCCTCTACTTCTTTACTTTTCTTTACGATCGCTCTCACAATTTTAAATTTAGTCAATCCCGCACTCGCCCTCAAAAAAGGCGATTCAGGCCCGGAAGTTGTCCAACTCCAGAAAACACTGCAAGCAGCAGGATATTTTGGCGGTAAGGCTACAGGATTTTACGGTTCACTCACCCGGGATGCTGTGAAAAAGTTCCAAGCAGACAACAACCTGAAAGTTGACGGAATTGTCGGCCCTAAAACCTTGTCAGCGCTGAAAGGTAAGCCGGAAGAGGTTAGCATAGAAGCTGCGGAAAAAATATCGCCAAATGTCGATCGACCTTCCCCATCTCCTACCCCCACAGAAAACACAAACGAACTCGAAGATACAACTAAAAATCAGCCCCAAGAACCTCTATTTCAAGAACCATCTTTGCCACCATTTAAAACAGAAACTCCCGAAGATAAGAAAAGTGAATCACCACCCCAAAGGCTAGTAAATCCGCCCGACAACACTCAAGGAAAAATGACCTTGAAAAAAACCATTTACGGCAACATATCGCCCAAATCAATAGTTTATTCGGGATCGGGTTTGTTTTTTGCTCAAAACATGATGTACCGCCACACAATCACAGTTTACGACAGGAACTTTAAATTAGTCAAGACTATTCCCGATACAGTAAACTTGTCGAAGTTCGGCTTTTCTAAATTCAAAGGCAATTATCAAGGCTCTCCCGTAGAAGCGGCTTTTTCAACTGATGGCAAATATGCCTACGTATCCAACTATCAAATGTACGGTTCCGGGTTTAGGAATCCGGGGAGCGACAGGTGCTCTCCAGCGGCAAAACACGACCAAAGTTTCCTGTACCGCATCAATACCCAAACTTTGAAAATAGAAAAGGTAATTCCTGTAGGTGCAGTTCCGAAATTCAATGCTGTTTCGCCTGACAATCGCTTCGCCCTCGCTAGCAATTGGTGCAGTTGGGATTTGAGCGTAATTGATATCAATAAAAATCTCGAAATCGAGCGCGTGAAACTGGGTGCATATCCTCGGGGTATTGTTGTCACTCCCGACTCAAAAAATGCCTATGTTGCCATCATGGGTTCTTCCGATATTGCGAAAGTGAATCTCATAGACTTTTCGGTAGAATGGCTGAGAAATATTGGCAATGCGCCGCGTCATTTGACGATGGATCCCAATGGCAAGTATCTTTATGCCACTTTGAACGGTGAAGGAAATGTGGCAAAAATTGACCTAAAAACTGGTAAAGTGGTGGACAAAGTTTCGACAGGAAAAGCACCTCGTAGCATGACAATTTCCGCTCAGGGAAAACTGCTTTATGTGGTCAACTATTTCTCGAATACTGTTAGCAAAGTTAGGACTAGCGATATGAAAGTGCTGCAAACAGTGAAGGTTAATTCAAGCCCGATCGGAATTACTTACGATCCGGAAACTAATCAGGTTTGGGTAGCTTGCTATTCGGGCAGCATTATGGTCTTTCAAGATTAATCTAGCTGGTTCCTAGTTAAGTTTGTAGGGTGCGCATTGCCAGACAGGGCTGAGTGCGAAGTGCGCACCCTACATCAGGGGTGAAAATACTATTTGGACAACTTTGAAGGCTTCACAACATACTCAGAAGCTTTAGCAGGTACTTGACCTTTTTCTGCCATAGCTTGGTAAATCATGGCTGCTACTTCAGCGCGAGTGGCTGCTCTATTAGGCTGCAAAAGTGTGCGCTTCGGGTGGTTGACAACAATGCCAGCTTCCGTGGCTGCTGCTACTTTGTCAACTGCCCATTTCGGCACTTTTGTCCTGTCTGTATAAATCTGTAAAGTTTTGCTTGCTTTCGCTGACCGTTTCAGGTTTAAACCGCTCGCCAATGCTAGGATGACTTCGACGCGGGGAATATTTTTGTCGGGACGGAACTCATTGTTTGGGTATCCTTTAAGAAATCCAGTTTTGACGGTGTGGTCGATCGCAGGAGCTACAGGACTCTTGTCTGTTACGTCTTTAAAATCAATTGGTTTTCGGATCGGTTCTTTGTCGTCGGACATTCGCTGAATTAAGCGCGCTACTTCCGCTCGCGTCATCGGTTCGTCGGGACGAAATTTGCCGTCGGTTAAATCAGAAAAAATTTTCCGATCGACTAAAGCTACAATGAACGGACGCGCCCAATATTTGTCAGGAACATCGGATAATATAACAGGCCCAACTTTGGCTTTACCTGCTTTGGGTTTGGTCCTTATTGGAGTGGGAGTCAATCGCCCAACTGGCTCGGGAGGAGCAACGATCACCCCCACCGGAGGATTTTGCGATAAGGTCGGCCCTAAAGGTGCCACAGGTGCGACATCGGGTTTTGAGGGAACCAGGGTTGTAGCGGGCGATGGCAAAGGAGAGCTCGGCGACGCAGGTGTTAATATTCCCGGGCTCGCGGGCGTAACAGCAGGTTGAGAGAAAACTGCTGGAAATTGCCAATTTCTGGCATTCAATCGATCGGGATTTTTACCTGTTACCCAAAAGAAAATTGCTCCTATCGTGCCGAAGGCAACCAAGATCGCAATCAATTCATCTAGTCCTAGAGGGTTTCTTTCCCCTGACGGGGGTTGTGAAGAAGACATATTGTCACCTACATACTAATGTAGAAATTAAATCACATATTTTTTTCGTCTGGGGGAAACACAGAGGGCTAAATCAACTATTCCAAAGTTCTCAGTCTCAATACCTGCGGCGGCATCGCATCGCGAGGATAGATAAAATCCAATTTTACGGATCTCAGTTGCTGATTTGTGCAATCTTCAACTCAGCGCCTTCTACTCCCGAAAGAGCGACTCCGACTCGGTTGACGAGAATTCCTGCCGCTACCAAAACTCGGACTCCGCCTTTGCTGCCGGGAATTTGAGTTGGGCGATCGCCTCAAAGTGCTGCCGCCGTAACCCGAACCGGTCGATCGATTAGCATTTGGCGGTGCTGGATTTCGCAAAGGTACGTTCGAGGTGGGCGATCGCAAGCGGCCGGTCGTCCTTAAAACTTGACGGTTTCTCACAGCAGGAGGCGGAGTTCGGTAGCGAGTTTGATATTGGTTAACAGCTTGGCCGTAAGTATTGCCATACCCGCCATATCCTGTCATAATTCCCGGCTGATAGACTGGCGGCATATAATATTGCGGTCTAAATAACAAACTGCCGATCGCCTGACCGGCCACAGCTCCAGCAAACGGCGCCCAGAAGCCTGATTGCTGTCTCACTACTACAGTTTGGGGCTGACCGGTTTGAGGGTTATTCACAGTTTCAGTCACATTGTGAACATACTCAATTTTAAAATCTTCTGTCAAATGCAAAACCGCTTGATTATTCTGCAGACTTAGATAACTTTTCTTGCCTGCCGATATTTCTTCCTCCGTTAAGCGAGCCATTTGCAAATCCGTAGTGCGGTAAACTGGGGGACTGCCGGGGGGAGTATTCAGCAACATCAAACTGTATTCGCCATTAGCATCGTCGTAGGTAGCTTGCTGTACGGAATATTGACCTTGAGCCAAGTTATTGTTTGGTGCAGAACGCACTGTGTTAACATTATTCCGATTTCCACCAGGATTTGTAGGAGGTTGTGGGGTAGGAGAACCGCAGGCCGTTGCCGTCCATAAAAAAGTTAAAGCCATTAAATAAAGTGTCAGTTTTCGCAGCATCATAAATAGTAATTGGTAATTAGTAAGGAAGAAGCAAGAAGCCAACAACTTGTCGCCCTGGTTCTGTGAATTGCCTGTCCTGAATCAAGGTAATTCGTAATTATCAAGGACTCGATTTACATCCGATCGCCAATCCCGAGCGCAGTCAGGAATTGAGTTTTTTTTATTCCCAGCTTGAGGAATTATATCAAATCCGGTAGCATCGGAATTATTCATCTCTGTATTCTCTCCCTCTGCGTTCTCTGCGCCCTCTGCGGTTAAATCATTCCGATGCAACCGGAAACGATATTACGTCATCACTACAAACATTTGTTATTTTCCCTCTTTTCTTCTAATCCGCTGGGAGTGGGGATCGTTTTTTTCAGAGCGAATTCTCTTCGCCGATGCGCCGATTCGCTTTTCAGCTTGGGATTTTTCTCGTTTTTAAAGGGGAATAAGTTCTGGGAAATTGACCAACACTTGGTCGTTGGTAAGTTCGTCTCCCAACTGTGCGGGAGAAAAATGAACTTGCACAGCTCGGAGCCTTTGCTGGTAATTTAAATTAATCAGTGCTTTTAAACCGACTTTCAGCGCGCTGATGTCAGCTAGGTCAGTTTCTAGGGCAGGAACTTCGCCTTCATAAGCAACTGTCAGCATCACTACGACATTTCTAGTTACCGGCAAAGACAAGGGGGATTTTTTATCATAAACAGAGGTGTTGTATTGAGGCTCGCTGAGATAGCGAGCGGCTGAATCCGTGAAAAGTTCATCCACATAATCGCCGGCTTCGCCTTCATTCCAAAAAACATCGCCTTCATTGGCGGCTGCTTGCCAGTAGTTGTCGTATTGCAACAGGTGATTGCAAATTTCTACAAGACCTTCTCCTAAAACTGCTAGGTTGCCATCGGCATCAATTGCTTGTCTGGCTGTGCGGTTGAGAACTCCTAACAGCGGTGCCACATCTTCGCCTGTTAGGTGAACGAACACCCGGCAAACTGCCAATCGAGTTTGACCTGTAAATTGATTGAATCGATCGCGCCAAGCATTCATAACCTATAGTTGTAATCTGTAGGGCTATATTTCCCACCTTAGCAGGCGATTTGAACTTTTGCCGTCTACCCTCAGATTGATCTCAAGAGTATTTCTGGCGAGATCCTCGGCAGCGTAATGTCTCGCTTTGAGCCATCTAATTCTTTCTTCAGTTTTCAATCGGATCAAATACAGTAGGGAGACGGGACTGCCGTGTCCTGACGGAAAGCTGGGACTTTTAATAATTGATATAAAATTGAGGATTGTAGCAAGACTTTTTTAAATTGGTATTAATTCGGCGGTTTTTTGCTGCGCCGGAATATGATATTGTGCGGTATCGATTTATCATCATTGTTTGCTGTGCTTGGCAATCGCAATGACAGGAAATTGTAGGGGTAGATAATTTCACCTCAAAAAAACCTCCAATCTTGCAAGATTGGAGGTTCGCTGAGCAAATACTTTGGTTTTAGATAACTATTTGACGATCGCGCTTTGGACTTGTTCGATCGCAATTTCCGATCTCAACTCGGCAACTGGCGAAACCGGCAAATCCAGCTCGCCGCCCGGAGCTTCTGGGTGTTCGCGAACGGGTGCAACCGCATCTGCTGACTCAGCTACAGCACCCGCCGCCGCCAAATCGAGCAACGCCGGAACTTCCAAGTATTCAGAAACACCTGTATCTGCGATCTGATCGATGGGCTCTTCAAAAACTTCAAAATTATCGCTCATCGCAGCGCAAGCAGCAGAGGCGCGCTTGCCGGCACGGTAGCTCATGTAGGCCGCACCGCCACCCAAAACTCCAGCCAAACCTAGGAAACCGAGAGCTGCTGTTTTGTAGGATTTCCACGGATTCATTCGATCCGAGCCGCCGGAACCTAGGAGCGTTGTCGCAGAACCAGATTTAGCCGCCCCAGATTTGTTGTAGGAACAGGGGTAAGCAGATGCAGCGTCACCTAGTGCGATGCTGCTTGCGATCGCGACGACGGAAGCAATGCCAGCTAACACTTGAAACTTCTTCATGGTGTTCTGGAGATTGTAAAGGATAATTAAAAAATTAATGGTAACAGCTCTTTACAAAAGTATCAACTCTGCGCGCCGCCCAAATCGCGGATCGATCACAAATGTCAACTATAGCCTCACGCAATTCAAATTTAAAGTTGCCAGCTTAAAAATATTAAATGCTGGCTCTGTAAGCGTTTTGACCAAAAAATCCATCTTTCTTAAAGTCAGGTGAGCCAAGGGCGGGGCGATCGCGCCTTCATTATAAAATCTCAAGTGAGACAAGAGAAAATTTAATGACATGGAGACCCACACTTGATGAGAAACTACTTTTAAGGGTACTTTTGAAAAGACTTAGTTATTGGAAAAACTCTTATTTTTATGACAGACAGCGGAAATCAAGGCATTGAGCGATTCCCTCGCCGATTGTTGGTGACGGGCGGAGCTGGATTTATAGGCTCGAATTTTGTGCATCACTGGTGCAGCAGCTATCCGGGCGATCGAGTAGTCGTACTCGACGCTTTAACCTACGCCGGCAACAGACAAACCCTGGCAACTTGGGAAGGAGGAGAAAATTTTCGGTTTGTGCAGGGGGATATTTGCGATCGTACCCTAGTCGATACCTTGCTTAAAGAAGAAAACATCAACACAGTCGCCCACTTTGCAGCAGAATCCCACGTTGACAGATCAATTATCGGGCCTGCAGCCTTTGTTCAAACAAATGTTGTCGGAACCTTCACACTTTTAGAAGCCTTTCGCAAGCATTTAGAAGCAATTGATGAGTTGTCTCTCAAAGCACAAATGCGCTTCCTCCACGTTTCTACCGACGAAGTTTACGGCAGTCTCGGCCCCGACGACCCAGCATTTACAGAAACAACCGCGTACTCACCCAACAGTCCCTACTCAGCTTCCAAAGCTGGTAGCGACCACCTCGCCCGCGCTTATTTCCACACCTACGGCGTCCCGACAATTATCACCAACTGTTCCAACAATTACGGCCCCTATCACTTCCCAGAAAAGCTCATTCCATTAATGTGCATCAATATGCTATTGGGCAAACCGCTGCCAGTATACGGCGACGGTCAAAACGTGCGAGATTGGCTCTACGTGCTCGACCACTGCCGCGCTTTAGATGCCGTTATCCACCGCGGCGAACCAGGGGAAACCTACAATGTTGGCGGTAACAACGAGGTAAAAAATCTCGATTTAGTAAAAATGCTGTGCCAGCTAATGGACGAATTAGCTTCTGATTTGCCCGCGCGTCCTTGCGAACAATTGATCACATTTGTTAAAGACAGAGCCGGGCACGATCGGCGTTATGCTATTGATGCCACCAAAATTAAAACAGAGTTAGGTTGGACTCCCTCAGTAACAGTTGAAGAAGGTTTGCGGCAAACTGTGGAATGGTACTTAGCCAATCGTCTGTGGTGGGAACCCCTGCTTTCGGAGGAATATCAAACTTACTACCGGAAAGTCTACTCTAATTAATCGACTCTTGGGCGGACCGGCCGCCAGAAAGCCGAACCGATAAAAAACCCGGTTTTCAAGCTCAACAGTGCGTCCAAAAAGGTTTCCGTCTTGCCTTCTTGCTTTACACTTAAACTTGTGGCGCAGAAACCGGGTTTGAAGAAGGAAAATCTTTCGTGGAGTGCGATCGCCACGAGTTAAAAAAACCGCTTTCTTTGGTCTGAGCGCCTAACTTCAGATTTAATTAGGTGGAGGTAAATATCACAAACATTCATTTTTGTCAATTTTTGTGAAGATTTAGTTAACAATCATCCCAAACGGATAAATTCAAGTGTTTCTGGCGGATAATTTGTAGAGAGTTACCAGGTTAAGTAAGCATTTTAGAAGCTTTTACTAAAAACAGAAAGTAGCAATGATCGAAATCAACTCGCTCAAGCACGTCCAAGAACCTAAATACTGGCTGTTAGGCATCGCCTCCGGTTTGATTGCCCTGCACCTAACTCTGAGTTCTAGAACAAACGACGCTGACATATTCGGCACAATGTTACTGTTTTGGGGAGTCGTGGCATTTCTCATTTGGGAAAAGCACGAATCCTTAACTTTTGAAAGCGGAGTTTTCGCCACCTTCTTTGGGGGAGCATTAATTGCTTTAATATTGATCAAAAGTTCGTCGATAACTGGATACGACTTGTTTATCAGAGTAACGCCTTTTTTGTCTGGAATCAGTCTCGCATTGCTGGCTTCTGGCACAAAAGGACTGAAACAATATTGGCAGGAACTTCTAATTCTTGCCTATACAGGCATTCCTCCCGGATTGATCGGAGTACTCGTTGATGTATCCGCATTAACAGCAAAATTTTCAGCTTTTCTCCTGCACTATCTAGGATTTGAAGTGGTGCGGAAAGGGGTTTTTCTAATGCTGGAAAAGGGAAGCGTGGAAGTGAATCACGGCTGTTCGGGGGAGACTGTGATTCTACAATTGTTAGGAATGGCTCTGCTTTTCTTGCTCATGTTTCCAACAACGGTGGGTCAGAAAATTGTAGTGCCACTCGTGGCAATAATTAGTGCATTTGTAGTGAATTCTGCGCGAGTTTCTCTCCTGGCCCTGCTGGTATCGCTATCTCAACCCGAAGCATTTAAATACTGGCACGAAGGAAGTGGTTCCGTAATCTTTTCGATGATTGCTGTATTTCTTTTCGGTTTATTCTGCTGGTTTGCAATTTTGAAAGACCAACCCCAAAATAAGGAAGAACAGAATTGCTAATGGCTATTACCTCTTGGAAACCAGTTAGGCTTTCCCTCTTGGCTGTTACTTTGGGAGGGGTTTTGTTGGTGGTCGGAAAAGTGGTTTTCTATCCATCTACCAACAAGTATGTGGCAACCCCGTTTGAGTTTCCCGAGTCGGTGCCTCTAGCCGATTGGAAACTGTACAAGAGCGCGCCGATCGAATTTAGCGACAATTCAGGATTCAAAGCTGCCAGAAAATATGAATATGAAAAAAATAGCATGGCTCTAGAAATAGAGATGCGCTATGCGGTAAACACCATTGCGGAAGTGGAAGGTATGATGAAGGGACATACAGTTCTCAAGTCATCTCCTGGTAAACTAGTATTAGTAAACACTCAAGGCGCGGGGTTTCACGGAATTTTGCAACAGAAAAATCGAGTGTATTTGAGTTCGTGTATCAATCCTAGCGGCGGTGCTACAGTCACTTCCCAACAGTTTAGATATAATCGAAATACTCGCGATTGGCACCCGAAACGCATTCTGTTTTGGTTGTTGGGTCGGGGAAATATTCAAGACAGGCGCTGTTTGTGGACCCACATGTCTGTGCCTTTGGATAAAACAACTCCAGAAGATGCCAAAAAAATTCTAGAGAATGCTTGGGTTTCTTGGTATGGGTGGTGGCAGCCGCGATTTCCCGAGCCTTGAGTCGAGTCAGTCGATTTTAGATTTGAGATTTTAGATTTACTCCACAGATGAATCTGGAAGCTTGAACAAGAGTCTAAAATTTTTGACTCTCCACGACCGGAGTCGGGGACTTGTATCCGTTTTTGGGCGGGATCAAGAAAGATTTTTCTTAACAACAATTCTGATTATTTTATGAATGACGTACAAGGCGATCAAGGGTTTTCTATCTACAGGCTGCGTTGGATTGGCTACGGTCTATTAATTTTGTCTGTATTAGATACGATTGCAACTCTTATACCAGCAAATTTTGGCAATCGCCTCTGGGAATTGCAGACGATTGGGGCTATAGTGGAACGGGTGCCAGTTCCTCTACTGGCAATGGCGCTGATATTTTTTGGAGAAGGGTACGACCGCAGAGGTTTGGAAAACCTTTTTTTGAAGCTTTTGTCTTGGGTGTGTCTGCTGCTAGGTCTGGTTTTTCTGTTGATGCTGCCTCTGGGAATTTTTGGCACTATCTACGTCAACAACCAAAACAATCAGCAAATTGAGACTCAAGCAAAGCAACAATTTGCTCAGTTGCAGCAGGTGCAAGAACGGCTGACTAAGGGTAGTCCTGAAGATTTAAGGACTTTGGCGGGGGAACTTACCCGTTTGGGGGTACAAGCGGATACGGAAAACCCAGAGCAATTGAAAGACCAAATTCTTTCGAGAATTACTCCGGCTAAGGAACGGTTGCAGACGCAAAAAGCTGCGGTTCAGTCAAGTCAGCGCTTGGGGTTATTTAAAAATGCTCTTAAGTGGCTGCTGGGCGCGCTGATTTCTAGTGTTTTGTTTTTTACGCTGTGGCGCGGTACTGATTGGGCTCGGTAGTAGTTTTGAGTTTTGAGTTTTGAGTTTGTAGGGTGCGCATTGCGCACCCTACAAACTTATAAATGCCAACAGAACCCACACATTTCAACCTCTATTATTTAAGAGTCTGCTCTTCAGGATATGCCAAAATTTTCGCGTCAGCCGTCAGCACCGGATACCCATATATTTTCGCTTTTGCTACAATAATTTGGTCAGCAGGATGGCGGTGAAAACCCGTGAGTTTGGTTGACTCAATAATAATAGGAATTGTGAGTTCGAGTTGCTGCACTCCCGGATCAGCTAAAGCTGCTGCTAACCACTCATCAACTACTAGAGACAGAGTTAGTGTTCCCAGCTCTACCAATTTAGCGACTTCCCAACAATAAATTATGCTAACTCCTAAACCTTGAGAGTGATATTGTTGTATCCAGTCCTGGTATTTTTGAGTCAGTCGCGCATTGTTGTCAACCCACCACACCCATAGATGAGTATCCAGTACCATCATTGCAGCACTTCCCAATCTTCTGAGAGTGCAGCAGGTTCAAAGGGGTCATCATAGCGCTAGACTCTACCGTGTAGAGGGTACAAAAAAGCTTTCCTCATCGTTTCGTTAACCAAATTTAGATAATCAACCAATTGTGGATATTGATTTAGTTCTGTTTCTTCTTCAGAAGTGAGAGCTGATTCTGTTTTTTGAGCGATTAAGGTTTCTCTTCGATCCTGTATTTTGTAGGAGTCCTTTGAATAGCTCAATACCGATAGACCCTGGCTCGATAAGCTGTTGGGTAAACGGTGCAGATTGAGCAGCAAATTAGTTGTCATAGTAGCTTGGTTTAAATGTTATGGGAAGGTGCGCAATGCGCACCCTACGAAGTTAAGAACTTAGGTGCTGTATGAGGGTATTTTCTAGTTTGTCGGCAATCCCTTCAACCCAGTTTTCATCTTGTTTTGTATAGCTGCGGGGTGCGTTAGCACCTAAGATTAAAACGCCTTGGCTGCCGATCGGCTGACAGATGACTCCTTGAGTATTTTCGGGCAAATAGTCAAATTCAATGCGCCCCGGATAAATATTGAGATTTACTAAATAAACTGGTTTGTTTTTGTCGAACACTCGCTGCAAAATCGGCCCTGGTTTGACTTCGGGATTGATGCCTAAAATGCCGCGCCGCAATAGGACTTTTCCTTGATACAAAATCACGATCGACCTTGTGGCGGTATTTGTCAACAGCAAACGCGACGCCCAAGCTAATTCTATTTTCACGGCATCCGGCAAATCCGGCGCAAATTCAAAACCTTCTTCGCCGATAAGTTTGACGGAATCCGGCGATCGCGCTTGCACCTGCTGCCACAGCAAACCTGTTAAAATCAGCAGAGCGCTGATAATTACTCCCAAAGCGTCCGATCGAGCCTGAGAATCTGTGATTTGCTCTGTCAGCAAGCGGTTGACCATTAGCAGCGTACCTGCTAACCCTCCTGCAACTAAGGGCAATTGCCGCAAAACTCTATTGGGATCAGATTTTGTCATTAGTCATTAGTCATTAGTCATTAGTCATTAGTCAGCAGTCAACAGTCAGCAGTCATTAGTCATTAGTCATTAGTCAGCAGTCAACAGTCAGCAGTCATTAGTCATTAGTCAGTAATCATTAGTCATTAGTCATTAGTCATTGGTAATTGGTAGTTGGTAATTTAACTAATGCCAACTCCCAACTGCCAACTGCCAACTGACTTTATCCTACTTCTCCAATTTCGACAATTCGCTGGAACAGATAGCCTGTGCCGCGGGCGGTGAGAATTAATTCGGGATTGCTGGGGTCGTCTTCCAACTTTGCCCTAAGCCGCGAGATATGAACGTCCACTACGCGGGTGTCTACGTGGCGTTCTGGCGTGTATCCCCACACTTCCTGCAAAATTTCCGATCGCGAAAAAGGCTCTCCTGAACGGCTGACAAGCAGTTCTAACAGGCTGAATTCCATGCCCGTGAGCCGAATTCGTTCGTCGCCTTTGTAAACTTGGCGCTTGTTAGTGTCAATCCTAATATTGGTGACGTGGATGACTCCGGAGCTGGGAATCCCCGAGGCGCCGTTTTTGTCAACCCTCCGCAGTACCGAACGGATGCGGGCTTCGAGTTCTTTGGGAGAGAAAGGTTTGACGACGTAATCGTCGGCGCCCAATTCTAAACCGGTGATGCGATCGGCTACGTCTCCCAAAGCGGTTAGCATGATGATGGGTACGTCTGACTCTTTGCGCAACTCCTGACAGACGCCATAACCGTCGAGCTTTGGCATCATCACATCCAAAACCACTAAGTCGGGTTCGGTGTTGCGAAATGTTTCGAGAGCTTCTTCGCCGTCAGCAGCGGTGACGACATCGTAGCCAATCATGGAAAGGCGAGTCTCCAGAATGCGGCGGATACTGGCTTCGTCATCGACTACCAGAATTTTTTCTTTATGGTTTTCCAAGTTACCGAGCACTCCTTAAGTTACATTTCAGATAATGTTAATTTTTTGTACCCTATCATAGAAGACACAAATTGATCATGTGTGGGGATCGGTCTGAAAGCTTGATAATTGCTTTAACTCAGACTTTTCTAAATGTTAGGGTGACTATTTATCATAGTAAACAATGCCTAAGCCTCGAATACAATATATTTGTCGGGAATGCGGGTATGATTCACCACAATATTTTGGCAGATGTCCTAGCTGTCAGAAGTGGGATTCTTTTGACGAGCAGGTAGAACAACCTACTGCTGGTGTGCCGCGGGCTGGTTTAACTGGGGTGACAACTAAGACAGTGGGCGGTTCGCCCCCTGATAAGTCGAAGGGTCAACCAAGGGTATCTTTCAGATTATCGCAGATTGCTGACCAAACTCAGTCTCGCTGGCCTTCGGGTTACGGGGAACTCGATCGAGTTTTGGGAGGCGGGATTGTTCCCGGATCGCTGGTGTTGATTGGGGGGGAACCGGGAATTGGGAAATCGACGCTACTGTTGCAGGTGGCGAATATGTTGGCCCGCAAGGATCGGATACTGTATGTCAGTGCCGAGGAGTCCGGCCAGCAGGTGAAGTTGCGATCGCAGCGTTTGGGCGTGGCTAATCCGGTTGAGTTGTCAAGCAATGGCGGGCATAAATCCGGCAGCAACGGGGAAGCTAAAACGGATTCCGAGGACAATTCAGCGGAGAATTTCTATTTGCTTCCCGAGACGGATTTAGAAGTAGTTTTGCGGGAGTTGGAAGCGCTGAAACCGAATGTAGCGGTGATTGACAGCATCCAAACTATTTATTTTGCTAGTTTAACATCGGCTCCGGGTTCGGTGGCTCAGGTGCGGGAATGCACTTCGGCTTTGATGCAGGTAGCGAAAAGGGAAAATATTACTTTATTTATTGTCGGTCACGTTACGAAAGATGGAGCTTTGGCGGGACCGAGGGTTTTGGAACATTTGGTAGATACTGTACTGTATTTTGAGGGCGATCGCTTTGCTTCTCATCGACTTTTGCGATCAATGAAAAACCGTTTTGGCGCAACTCACGAAATCGGCGTTTTTGAAATGGTAGCCCACGGTTTGCGAGAAGTAGATAATCCGTCCGAGTTGTTTTTAGGAAATAGAGATGAATTTTCTCCCGGTACTTCGACGACTGTTACTTGCGAAGGAACTCGACCGATTTTAGTAGAAATTCAGGCGCTAGTTAGCCCTGCGAGTTTTGGTTCGCCGCGCCGTACTACTACTGGTGTGGACAATGCTAGATTGCAGCAAATTTTAGCTGTTTTGGAGAAAAGGGTGGGGATTCCTTTATCTAAATTAGATGTGATTTTGGCGACGGTGGGCGGGTTGAAGGTGGACGAACCGGCCGCGGATTTGGCAGTTGCGATCGCCGTTGTGGCCAGTTTTCGCGATCGGGTGGTTGATGCACGCACTGTCTTGCTTGGGGAAGTTGGTTTGGGGGGACAGGTGCGGCCGGTTTCGCAATTAGAGTTGCGGCTGAGGGAGGCGGCGAAATTGGGTTTCAAAAGGGCCATTATTCCTAAGAATCAACCGGTGCCAGATTTGGGGATGGAGATTATTCCGGTGGCGAAAGTAATCGATGCAATCATTGCGGCGATTCCGGCTACTCCGGCTCAGTTGCAGTCTGTTGATTTGGAGTTGCAGTCGGTTGATTTGGACGAAGATGATTTGTTGAATTGAGTGAGAATGGTGATGTGGGAAATTGATAATAGTAAGGAGGCACGAATTATGTATCAAGTAGACTTTATTGAGGCCAAAGACAAGCTTTTGGAATTAATCGAAGCCGCGATGAGAGGCGAAGAAGTGGCGATTACTCAAGATAACCAGCCTGTTGTAAAATTGGTAGTAATTCCCAAACAAGCTAAACCCAATCGGCAAGCAGGAAGTGCCAAAGGAATGGTTTGGATGTCCGATGATTTTGACGAACCGCTAGAAGAGTTTAAGGAGTACAGGTCATGAGGTTGTTGTTGGACACTCATGCCTTTATTTGGTATACGACAGACAGTTCGAGACTCACCGCAACAGGGCGATCACTAATTGACAACGGAGAAAACTATATTCTCCTCAGTACAGCTAGCGTCTGGGAAATGGCGATCAAACATAGTATAGGCAGGCTAACTTTTAGTATGCCTTTTATGGAGTTTATCAAGCAGCAGATCGCAGTTAATAGAATTGATATACTGGAAATAACTTTCGACCACATTGAGGTTGTGGCTTCACTGCATTTGCATCACCGCGATCCATTTGACAGGCTGATAATTGCACAATCTATGGCGGAACAGATACCGATTTTGAGCCTTGATGCTATTTTTGATGCTTAGGCGATCGCCCGGGTGTGGTGAATTAAGTTAGTTTAAAAATAAAGAGGCGAAGATAAAACAATTTAAAATCATCATTGAAAAACATTCCGATGGTTATGTAGCCTATCCCCTTAGTATCAAAGGTGCCGTAGTTGGTGAAGGTGACACCTATGAAAAAGCCTTAGCTGATGTCAAGTCAGCTATTCGCTGCTACATCGAAGTATTTGGCAAAAAAACAATGGAAAACGAATCACCTGCGATCGAGACTTTTTTAGTAGAAGCAGAGGTGGCTATTTAATGTCAAAGTTTCCTGTCGATGCTTCTAAAAGACGAGTCATCAGAACATTTCAGTTGTTGGGTTTTCGGATTATTAGAGAACGCGAACATATTGTCATAGTGCGATAAAATAAGGATGGCATGGAGACTCCGTTAGTAATGCCTAACCACGATCAAATAAAATCAGGGACACTAAGAGCAATTTATGCTCAGGTGGGAATTTCTAGAGAGGAATTTTTAATATAGCAATCCTAAATCATTTGTGAATTTCTTACTCCCTCCCCTTACCAAGGGGAGGGTTGGGGTGGGGTAAAAAAATTTACGACTCCTGCAAGGATTGCTATAGCTTATGCACAAAGTTGAGTGCAGATGCTATCTACGATAACATTTGAAATATGTCAAATTAGAGATTGCCTTTTTTGAGGTGCGTTTTCAATCAAACATGAAAAAATCAAAAAGACGTAAAAATCAGTGGTCAAATGAACTAAACGACATCATTCGAGGTGCATCGGGCGGCTTTTTGTTCGGTACTCCCCTGCTTTATACGATGGAGGTTTGGTGGATCGGTTCGTATACTAAACCAGCGGAAATGTCGATCGCCATCGCAACTACCTTTATAGTCGTTTTCTTGCTGACTCGCACAGAAGGTTTTCGCAAAACTAAGGACATCCGCTGGCGAGATGCTGCAATCGATACCGTAGAAGCGATCGCCATCGGCATTGTCTGTGCCGCTTTAATCCTGTTTTTGCTGAGGGAAATTACCCCGGAGACTCCGCTGCAAGAAACTTTGGGAAAAATCATCTTTGAAGGCCTGCCGTTTGCATTGGGAGTAGCCCTGGCAAACGGTTTTTTGAGTGGCGATCGCTATCAAAGTTCAGACAGCGAAAACGAACCTACCATTAATCCTACTGTAGCAGATATCGGCGCTACTTTAATCGGCGCGATGATAATTGCTTTCAATATCGCCCCAACTGACGAAATTCCCATGCTAGCGGCAGCGATTTCGCCGCCTTGGCAATTAGCAATTATCGCCGCTTCGCTGCTAATTTCCTACGGTATTGTATTTGTAGCAGGCTTTACTTATCAAGCAAAACGGCAGCAACAGCAAGGGATTTTTCAGCGTCCCCTCAGCGAAACAGTCATGGCGTATTTAGTCTCGCTGGCGGCTTCTGCATTTATGATGTTTTTCTTCCACAAACTCAGTTTTGACGACCCGTGGTCGATTTGGTTGAGCTATACGTTAGTATTGGGATTGCCCGCGACTATTGGCGGCGCCGCAGGGAGGTTGGCAGTATGAATGAAAGTAATAACGAACAGCAACAAAAAAGAACTCCTGCTGAATGGGCGACATTTGCGATCGCCTGCTCGATCCTTTCTATCCTCATCGGACTCGTACTCTATAACTGGCTGACTAAAAAACACGAACCTCCGATTATTTCTGTCACTCGCAACACGCCTATTCGCGAAACTCAAGGGCAATTTTACGTGCCGTTTACAGTAACTAACACGGGCGGCGAAACGGCCGAATCAGTGCAAATTATTGCCGAACTGCGCGTCAACGGCGAAGTCTTGGAATCCGGCGACCAGCAAATTGATTTTTTGTCAAGCGGCGAAACTCAAGAAGGAGCTTTTATCTTCAGCCGCAACCCCAGTCAAGGTCAATTGATTGTGCGATCGAGCAGTTATAAACTACCTTAGTAGTGCTAAAGAAGTAATGATACATCGTAGTGATGTACAAAATAGCACTTCACTACTATGTGATTTTCTAGCGATTAGGAAAAAAACAAGGTTTTTCCGGTAGTGCCCTAGAAGTAATGATCCTAGATTAGCAGTAGTTCTTGCTAATCAATCCCTGACAATGCCTCTTTGTCCTAACTGTTCTTTTTGCCAGACCGTCAAAAACGGTCGCATTTACAACAGTAAACAACAGTTTAAGTGTGTTAAGTGCGATCGGCAATTCGTTGAACATCCGCATTCCTAAGGTGATTGAGCAGGAGACACGAGAACTAATTGATCGATTGTGGTTAGAACGTATTTCACTTGCCGGGATTGCTCGTGCGATCCAGATTTCTCAGCAATGGCTCCAACCCTACGTTAATGAGAAATATGCTGGGGTACCCCGAAGCGTCGATTGAAGCCGTAGGAGAAGCCAGTTATTTACCTGTCTCCTTTTTCTCCGGATTTAAATCAAATTAAAAGCAAAAGAGTCTAAGCTCAAAGAATATCTACGTTCGGTTGGTGCACGTAAGTAGTGACACCTGAGAGTCAGCACTTGTACGGATGCGACTCGCTCACTCTCAAAGAACTCAAAAATTCGTTGACTCATTGTTGTTACTGTACCTCATACAGTTGAAAACCGCTGTAAACGAAGGTGGGCGAGGCTGGTTTTAAAAGGGCAAAATCTCTTCTAGCCATGATTAGGGGTTAAACCCCCCCTACAGACCATTGATATTTTTTTGCGCCTATTTACTTCGCCACGGGATGTGCTATCATCAAACATATAAAAATTAGATAAAAATGGTGATCTATTTTACAATAGTTCAGACATTTTTAAGCTAATTAACCAAAAAACATTTTTTTCAGGGTCCACTATTAAAGAAAGAATGAGAGTTTTAGCGAAACTGCCCCTACTATTTACTTTCGCACACCATCAAATACTCTACTGTTAACACAGGTACAATATTTATGAATGTTAAGGCAAAATACAAACTCCTTGAAAAAATTAATGTGGGTTTAAATACAGTAGTTTATCGCGCAGAGAGGAGGGAAGATCAGACTACTGTGATTATCAAAACCCTTATAGCAGACTATCCTACTCTCGAAGAGATTATGCAGTTGAGACATGAATATGAAATCTCCCGACATCTCAATTTAGAAGGTATTGTCAAGCCCTATGGATTGGAAAATCATCGTAATGGTCTAGCACTGATATTAGAAGATTCAAGAGGAGAAGCCCTCAAAAACTTTTTGAAGGGTCGCCAACTTGAACTCAAAGAGTTTTTGGAAATTGCTATTCTGTTAGCAGAGACTCTGGGTAAGTTGCATGAAAACCAAATTATTCATAAAGATATTAAGCCGACAAATATCATCATTACTCCTGCTACGCTCGACGTAAAAATTACTGACTTTAGTATTGCCACGCGCTTGTCTAGAGAAACCTCAACACTCAGCCATCCCACTTTACTAGAAGGCACACTCGCCTATATATCGCCCGAGCAAACAGGGCGGATGAATCGCTCAATTGACTATCGCACCGACTTTTACTCTTTAGGTATCACCTTCTATGAAATGCTGTGCGGTGAACTGCCATTTAAGGCTACAGATCCGATGGAATTAGTTCACTGCCACATCGCTAAACAGCCTGTCCCCCTCTGGGAAATTATATCGGCAAAAGAGCAAAAGAGCAGAGTAGAAATTACCAGAGATAATCCCACATTTAAAAGTCAAAATGGTGAGATTATTAAAGCGATTTGTGACATAGTGATGAAATTATTAGCCAAAACTGCTGAAGATAGATATCAAAGTGGTTATGGTCTCAAAGCGGATCTAGAACAATGTTTAAATCAATTACAACAAACTGGCAAAAATTGTAACTTCATTCCGGGTGAGCGTGATAAGTCCGGTCAATTTCTGATCCCACAAAAACTGTACGGACGAGAAGTACAAGTAGCCACACTGATGGAGGCTTTTGAGCGGGTTAGCACTGGAACAGCCGAGCTCATGCTAGTTTCCGGTTACTCAGGAATAGGTAAATCTTGCTTAGTTTATGAAATCCACAAACCCATTGTCGGAGCAAGGGGTTATTTTATCGCTGGCAAGTTTGACCAATTCAAACGTAATATTCCCTATGGAGCGTTAATTCAAGCTTTTGAAGGACTAATTCGCCAAGTATTAACAGAAAGCTCTGAAAAAATTAAGTTGTGGAAAAATAAGATTTTAAATGATTTAGGTCAAAATACTAGAGTTATAATTGACGTTATTCCGGAATTGGAATTGATCGTTGGTGAGCAACCTGAAGTTTCTCAATTAGCGCCAAGCGAATCACAACACCGTTTCAATCTAGCCTTTAAACAATTCATTCATGTTTTTACCCAAAAAGCACATCCCCTAGTTTTATTTTTAGATGATTTGCAGTGGGCCGATTCTGCTTCTTTGAAATTGGTTCATGTGCTGCTAACTGACCTAGATAGCCAATATTTATTGGTGATTGGGGCCTATCGAGATAACGAAGTCAGCCCAACTCATCCGTTAATGCAGACCTTAGATAGTATTTATTCCTGCGGGTCAATAATACATAATATCGTCCTCCAACCGTTGACACTTAGTACAGTCAATCAATTAGTTGCTGACACTTTGGGTGACAACAGCTCATCAGCAGTCCCCTCTATTACTGGTTTTTCCGAGCAATACGGAGAAATTGAGGGAGAAAGTTTGCTTGCTAAAAACAATAACAATGAAAGAGAAAAGTGCAAGTTATTAGCTCAGTTAGTTTTCAATAAAACTCAAGGCAATCCCTTCTTTCTCACTCAACTGCTCACCTCCCTGTACGCCGAAAAATTGTTGAAATTTGACTTCAGTATTGGCAGATGGGAGTGGGATATGGGGCAAATTCAAAGTGTGCCGATCGCAGATTATAATGTCGTAGAACTCATAGCCAGAAACATTCAAAAACTGCCTCCAGACACCCAGCAAGTTTTAAAGTTAGCAGCTTGTGTTGGCAACCGATTTAATTTAGACGTTTTGGCAATAGTAAGTGAAAAATCTATATCAGAAACGGCATCTGCTTTATGGGATGGGCTTCAGACTGGTTTAATTCTGCCCATCGGGGAAAGTGCTTACAAAATACCGTTACTGTGCAAAGGTAATGAGTCCTTGATAATAAGCAATAGTCAAGGAACCCCGTCAGAAATTAATACTTACAAAGTATCCTACAAGTTTTTGCATGACCGGGTTCAGCAAGCGGCTTATTCTCTAATTCCTTCTGAGCAACAAAAAACTACCCACCTAAAAATTGGTCAACTCCTGTTACACAATACAGATCGAGACACCCTAGAAGAAAATGTCTTTGATATTGTTAACCAGCTAAATATCGGAGTAGAATTCATTACCGATCAAGAAGAAAAAGACAAGCTGGCTCAATTAAATTTAATGGCTGCTCGAAAAGCCAAAGCAGCATCAGCTTATGAAGCTGCTGTTATGCAATTAAGAGTAGGGTTAAAACTCTTAGCAGAAAACAGTTGGCAGAGTAACTACGATCTGACCCTCGCACTTTATGTAGAAGCCGTAGAAGCAGAATATCTTACTACCAATTACGAAGCGTCTGCAACTCTTGCTGAAGTTGTTCTGCAACAAGCTAGCACCCTACTCGAAAGAGTGAAAGTATACGAGCTACAAATCCAGTTTTATATGGCTCAAAATCAGATGTTAAAAGCCATTGATACCGGGCTGCAAGTGCTGGATATGCTGGGTATTTCCTTGTCAAATGACGTAGGTGACGGGGATTTTGTGGTTGAATTGCCAAAGCTCACAGACTTAGACAATATCCCAGAAATGACAGACCCTTACAAGATAGCGGCTTTAAGGATACTGATGTCTCTTGTTTCTCCTGCTTACGCTGCCAAACCCGAAATTTTATCCCTGATTGCAGTGAATCTAGTTAAAATCTGCGGGGAACACGGTCATTCAGAATTAACCGCTTTTGCTTATGTTTTTTATGGCGTGATTGTGTACGGGATCAGTGCTGACATAGATACAGCCTATCATGCAAGTCAGCTAGCTTTAAAGCTATTGGATAAGTTTAATGCCAACTTTCTTAAATGTAAAGTTTACGGTTTATTTAACAGTATGATTAGACCCTGGAAAGATCATCTAACTCACACATTACAACCGCTTCAAGAGAGTCTGCAAAGTGGATTGGAAACCGGGGATATAGAATATGCTGGCTATAGTGCTACTAGTTATTGTGCTATCGTTTTTTTATCTGGGGAAAGATTAGATTTTGTAGAGCAGCAAGAAAGGCAGTATGTTGATTTAGCGCTGAAAATAAAACAAGACTATGCTATCTATTACATTAAGATCTTTCACCAACTGACGTTAAATCTTCAAAATGAAGCTGTGGCTAAATGTAAGTTAGTGGGTGAGAGTTTTGATGAAATACAAATGCTGCCTGTTTTTATTGAAGCTAACAATCTGATTTTGCTGTTTATTGTTTATCTCGCAAAGACGATTTTATTTTATTTATTTAAAGAACCTTATAAAGCTGTTGTCAGCGCCAGTTTAGCCGCCGAACACGCAGTCAGTGTAATAAACATGGTAGTGTCTTCCGCTCACACCTTCTATTACTCGCTGGCTCTGCTTGCTCAGTATTCAACAGCTTCAAGCTCAGAGCAAGAACAATATCTAGATATTGTAGAGGAGAATCAGCAAAAAATGCGACAGTGGGCAGATCCTGCTCCCTCAAACTTCCAGCATAAGTACGACCTTGTGGAAGCAGAAAAAAGCCGGATTCAAGGGCAAATTCTAGAAGCAATGGAATATTATGACCGAGCTATAGCAGGAGCTAAAGAACAAGGATACATTCAGGAAGAAGCACTAGCATCGGAACTAGCAGCCGAGTTTTATTTCTCCCTAGGCAGAGACAAGTTTGCTCGAATCTATCTGACACAAGCTTACTACGGGTATATTCGTTGGGGAGCAAAAACTAAAGTTAAAGATTTAGAGTCTAGATATCCTTTGGTATTTTCCGAGATGCTGATGCGAGAATCCATAGGCATAGAGATTAATAGGACAACAACAACATCGACCACGGGAGCAAGTTCGGCGGTTTTGGATTTATCCACTGTGAACAAAGCATCTTTGGCCTTGGCTGAGGAAATAGTTCTTGATAAGTTGCTAGATAAGTTACTTAAAATTGTGATGGAAAATGCTGGAGCTACAACGGCTTGCCTAATCTTAGAAAAAAATGGAAAGTTAGTGATAGAAGCTACAGGTGTTATGGATAGAGATGCAGTTGTATTGTGTTCAGAATCACCCGTTGAAAACACTGAGCATCTGCCCATTACCATAATTAATTATGTAGGCATAGCTAAAGAAAATGTGGTGTTAAATGATGCAGCGGTGTCACAAAGATTCATGAACGATCCTTACATCATAAAAACCAAACCGAAGTCAATATTATCTATGCCTATTATTAATCAAGCCAAGCTCATTGGTATTATTTACTTGGAGAATAATATCACAACTGGTGCCTTTACAACGGAGAGGCTGGAGGTATTAAAAATACTTTCTTCACAGATAGCTATATCTCTTAAAAATGCTATGCTCTATGGAAAATTGGAAACCGCAACTCAAAACTTGAAAACAGCTAATGAACAATTAGAGGATTACAACCAAACCCTTGAGCAAAAAGTAGAAGAGAGGACTCTGGAGCTCAAGCAAAAAAATAGCCTGCTGAGAGAACAAGCAATTCAACTTGAACTCACCCTAAAAGAATTGCAAGCGACACAGACTCAGTTAATTCAAACTGAAAAGATGTCAAGTCTGGGGCAAATGGTTGCTGGTATAGCTCACGAAATTAACAACCCAATTAACTTTATCTACGGCAATCTTACCCCCGCTAGCGAATATTTTCATGACTTGCTAGGGTTGCTGAATCTCTATCAGGAGCAATTGCCTAATGCAACTCCTGAAATTTTGGATTTGGCAGAAAATATCGATCTGGAATTCTTAATTTCCGATTTTCCTAGACTGCTTGATTCGATGCAGGTAGGGGCCGAACGCATCCGCCAGATTGTCTTGTCGCTGCGGAATTTCTCGCGCTTGGATGAGGCGGAAATGAAAGCAGTAGATATTCATGAAGGGATTGATAGCACTCTGCTATTGTTGCAAAATCAGCTAAAAGCTAAGCCAGAAAATGTAGGTATTGAAATTGTTAAAGAATATGGAAATTTACCTATGGTAGAGTGTTACGCTGGCTTCCTGAACCAAGTATTTATGAATATTATCAGGAATGCGATTGATGCTATAGAGGAATCATGGGTGAATTATCCTATAGCATCAATCTCAAATAAAAAATCACAAATTCGTATTGGCACCAGTCTCATAAATAGTAACCAAGTAGAGATTCGGATTGCCGACAATGGAGCGGGGATGACCGAGGAAGTAAGGCAGAAGGTTTTTGACCCTTTCTTTACTACGAAACCTGTCGGCTCGGGGACTGGTTTGGGGCTGGCTATTAGCTACCAGATTGTAGTAGAAAAACATCATGGTAGCCTGACTTGTATTTCCGAGCCTGGACAGGGAGCAGAGTTCGTGATTGAGATTCCTCTCAACCAGGGATCTCAGCAAAATTGAGATTGATTTAGCTTGTGCTTGCTGCTAGGCATTTACTTTCCTTGTGGCATTAGAAAAGCGACGGGGCGAGCGAGTAAAAATTTTCCTCGCTCGCTTCAAAAGCGAGATTAAATAGTGACCTTGCTCACTAAAACACCCCGCTTAAGCTATTTAATAAAATAAGGCAATTAGGTGAGCAAAGGAAAAGTCTACCGCAGCTAGGTTTATTGGGTCGTTGCTCACCACTCTCACCCGAATCTGGCGGCAAATTTATTTAAATAATTTAAGCTTTTTGGCAAGGACCCGATCTTAAACTCCGCAACATTTATGGGAACCGAGCAAAAAACTCAGTATTGCTTGCTCGAAGGAAGAATAAAATGCTAGGTAATTTTCAAGATACGTGCATCTACCAGCTATTTGAGTTCCAAGTAAAGCTCACGCCTGACGCTATTGCAGTAATTTTTGAAGGGAAGCAGCTAATTTATCAGGAGTTAAACTCTCAAGCTAACCTGTTGGCGCATTATCTGAAGACTCTCGGTGTCGGACCAGAGGTATTGGTCGCAGCCTGTGTGGAGCGCTCTTTAGAGATGGTAGTAGGTCTATTGCGTATTCTTAAAGCTGGCGGAGCTTACGTGCCACTAGATCCGCATTATCCGCAAAACAGACTGGCGTTGATGTTGGAACATTCCCAAACGCCTGTGTTGCTTACACAATAGCATTTAGTTGAGTCGCTTCCGGAACATAGAGGACACGTCATCTGTTTAGATGGGAATTCAGAAACAGTAGCTTGCTTTAGCGAGGAAAACCCAGACAGTGGGGTGACACCGGATAATTTAGCTTATGTGATTTACACATCCGGCTCTACTGGTCAACCCAAGGGAGTAGCGATCGCCCATAGCGGTGCCGTAAACCGATCCTCGATATTAACCACCGCTTTGAAGTAGCAGCAGGCGAGATCGCGCTTTGATCCGGATCGCTTACCCTTGCTCTTTCGGAACTTACGCTTTTGAACCCTTAACCCCCCTTAAAACCCACCGGAATTACGCATTTTAGTTCATTAGTCAAAACTGAATCTAATAGACCTCTTGCGAAAGTGCGATCGTTCTCGGTAAAATAAAAGAAAAAATTAGCTTAATAATATGAATTACGAACAATTACAAAAGTTAATGTCCAAAGACTTTAAACGCTACTGTGGAGTACATCCAGAGACATTCAAAGAGATGGTAAAGATAGTCAAAGCGGAAAAAATACTTCAAAAAAAATCAGGAAGACCAAGTAAATTGTGCGTAGAAAACCA
>Ga0247770_1000098_pt1 | contig 73891 bp, 59 predicted proteins | sample UWRJL136409B6_FD_179943 | JGI IMG/M metagenome (GOLD analysis project Ga0247770, IMG submission 179943) | Plant litter microbial communities from Arlington Agricultural Research Station in Wisconsin, United States - UWRJ-L136-409B-6 | ecosystem: Environmental > Terrestrial > Plant litter >...
TGACAAGCATCACAAATTTAAGAGATCCAAGTCACTTGGCATCAAAGTCTTGGTCACAGATTTTTAACCAAAAAATCACACCGTGTCAATGTGTTCGATCGCCTTTGAAGTCACTCCTAGAGTGCATAATACAAATACAACAAGCCTGTTAAAATTTTATCTGTCTCAATCAACTAGGAGGTTTATCATGTCAGTATCCCAAATGACACTCGAAGAGTTATTTGGTCAGGTCATGTTCTCCAGCGTCGTGACTCGCCACGACCGGAGACAGCTCAGATCTGCACTCTTAGAAAGAACACTGAATGAAGATGAGTATGCCATCATCAACCGACTGCTGTACAACGTTCGCCGCGGTTGGGTAAAAATTGTCGATTAAAGACCTGGCAGCCACTCTCCGTAAAGGAGTTAATACCATTTTCGATTTTCGATTTGCGATTTTCGATTAAAGAATTGGTGATGACTGATAACTATCGGGGTTGAGAGCACGGGCCTAAAGTTACATTTTTTGGGAACTCGTTACAAGTAGAACTTGCCAAGTCGGGAAGTTTTTTGTGTTTAATAGTTGGCTCAAAAGTGTGATGTGTTTGACCAGTGTGTTAATTATCAAAATCTCGCTACACATCAGCCTATAGGTAGAGATAATTATAAAATAACAGGTTTCGGGTGCATCTCTACTTGTTGAAAACTTGTGAGTTTTGAGTTGTTAACTGAAAAGTTATAATTAACTCAAAACTCATAATTTTTTGGATTTGAGATGGGAGATTGGATAGTGGGAAAACTGATGAATATCAGGGTTGAAAACCGCTATAAAGTTAATATTTTTTAAACTGATATTAAGAATCAAAACTATAGGCAGTTTCCGGTTGAGGAGGAGTGTGCGATCTTTACCAGCACAGCCAGTCGCATTGGTCGATCGACCATTCCGGCAATTTGAGCCCGGAAGTGTCAAAATATTAACAACCAGTTCATCCCCAAAATATATGGCTCCCGCCGTTTTAATTGAAAATCTTCAGAAACGCTACGGCACTGTAGAAGCCGTTAAAGATGTTTCCTTCAAGGTAGAACCGGGGGAAATATTTGGTTTGCTAGGCCCCAACGGTGCAGGCAAAACCACAACCCTGCGGGTACTTTGTACTTTGAGTGCGCCCGATAGCGGACGCATTGAAGTGTCTGGCATTTCTGCTGTCAGCCAGCCGAGAATTGCCAGACAAAAACTCGGCTACGTCGCCCAAGAAGTGGCTCTCGATAAGGTGCTGACGGGGCGGGAACTCCTGCAACTGCAAGCAGCGCTTTACCATTTGCCGCGCAATACGATTAAAGGGCGGATTGACAAAATGGTGAAACTCCTCGGTTTGGAGGAGTGGGAAAATAAAAAGACGGGCACTTATTCCGGCGGTATCCGCAAACGCCTTGACTTAGCTGCTGGATTGCTTCACCAGCCGGATGTTTTGGTGTTAGACGAACCGACTGTCGGGCTCGATATTGAAAGCCGGGTGGTAGTGTGGGATTTCCTGCGCCGGTTGCGGGAGGAAGGTACGACGGTTTTGATTACGAGTCACTATCTCGAAGAAGTTGACGCTTTGGCCGATCGCGTGGCGATTATTGACAAGGGTACGGTGATTGCACAGGGCACGCCGGAGGAGTTGAAAAATCGGGTTGGGGGCGATCGGGTGACTCTGCGGATTCGGGAGTTTTCGCCGATCGAAGAAGCTGAAAAAGCTAAAAATCTGATGCAATCTTTGCCTTTCGTGCAAGAAGTAATTGTCAATACGGCTCAAGGAAATTCTCTCAATTTAGTAGTAACACCGCAAAGCGATGCGCTGGTGACTATTCAGCAAGCTTTGAAAGATGCGGGATTGCCTACTTTTGGGATTGCTCAATCTCGGCCGAGTTTGGATGATGTGTATTTGGCTGCGACTGGTAAGACGCTGTTGGATGCGGAGTTGGCTGCTGCTAGCAACCGCGATTTGAAGGCGGAGCAAAAACAGGCGATGCGATCGTAGTTTAGTTTAATAAACCACTCCAATAATTATTGTGGAACAGGCATCTTGCCTGTTCTATACTAGCTTTTTTGGAGATGTCTGAAGCTCCGCGCGCGGGGTCAATCGATTTTAGATTTTAGATTTTAGATTTTAGATTGACCCCACGGATAAATGCGGGGGCTTGAGGATTTTCTATTTTAGATTTTGGATTGATTCCACGGATAAATCACGTGGCGGGTACCATCAAGAAATTCTTGGTCAGAAACCCGGTTTCTTGACAGATTTCTGGTCGCCAAACCAGATTTTCCTCAGAAACCGGGTTTCTTTGGCCTTAGTCCTATTTAAGTTAATGCGGGCGATTCTCTTTGGGGATAGCTCCGCTTCACGCACTTTTTGATTCACCCAAGGGGCGATCGTTTTTTTAGCTACAATCTTAAGAGTGGAGCGAAAAAATAAGATGGTAATTTTGGGGATATTAATAGATGAATCTTGTTTTAGAAGTTGAAGCGCCTCCTTTTCGAGAAGATGCAACAGGTGCTATTCGGGTGGGAAACTCAAGAGTTTTGCTGGAATTGGTGATTCGAGCTTTTCAGGATGGTGCGTCGCCGGAATCTATTGTGCAGGGTTATTCAACTCTGTCATTGTCGGATGTCTATAGTGCGATCGGCTATTATCTCCGACACCAAGAAGCAGTAGAAGCTTATCTCAATTATCGCGAGCAGTTAGCAGATTCCGTCCGTCAGCGTTTGTTAGGCATTCAACCCGATCTGGGCGTTGTGCGATCGCGCTTGTTAGCCCAAAAAAACGCTCGCTTTTTAGGTTCGTAGTTGCGCTTGGGCGCCTTGAGGGGGTGGGTTTATGAGACGATCGATTTCAGGCATAGATTGTTTGTAAAACCCGCCCCTACAAGACCTTGCATTATATAATAACGGAGCGAGCTTACTTGATATCATACATCCAATACTTGCTCTGCTGTCAGCGCTAATTCTGGGAAAGTTCGGGATATAATGCGATCGCTCCCTCGGTAAGCAGTCATTTGATAAACGCCATTTTCATCAAGCAGGTAAACAAAAACAGTCGGTTCTTTCGGGTTGCCCAAATAGTTTCTGCTACCCAAAGCTAAATAATCGACAATCCAATATTCAGAAATTCCCAGCCGCTGATATTCATCCAGCTTGTCGATATAATCATCTTCCCAATTTGTTGAGACAATTTCTACAACTAATTGTGGTGGTTCTGTTAGGGCTGAGTAAGCGAAAGGAGCTGAGTCCCAGACCGTTTTATCTACTACACTCACATCTGGATTGCGGCCTTGTTCTTTACCATTTGGAGTTAACGTCCTCACCACAATTCTGCCAGATACCCAGTAGTTGAGCTTGAGTCTTTTTACCTCGTCTTTGAAAGCGTCTGAAAGAAATTCAGCGAGGGTTTCGTGCAGTCTGATTGGTAATATTCTCACAATTTCTCCATTCACAAGTTCATAGCGGCCTTCTTCATCGGGAAGTTGCTTGACAAATTGCTCGAAACTGAGAATCTGCTTAGGTTGGGTAGGAGTTGCTGTCATGGTTTGCTCTCATTTAGCTAGATATTTAAGACTATTCTGCAACCAGTTTAACATACTGTTTTAACAGAGGTGGAATCGTGAAAACGGTTTCAGTTTCACAGCTCAATTTTTCGATCGTTCCCCGTCTGGCTAAAGATTGAATTGCTTTGAATAATTCGCCTTGTGAGCCTTGACATTTTGCCATCCATTGGGTAATCAAAACAGGCTCTGTTTCATTACTAATTAGGCTGATCGCCTGTATCTAAAATAATGAGACAGTGGCGATCGCTCTTGGGGTTTGGGGTTATAAAACTTACTAAGGTGCTTCAGAGTGTGTTATTATTTGAATAATCGAGCCTCTCGCAGCTAGTGGCGTTCACCAATACTCTCAGAGTCGTCGATGCCGATCCTGATGATATGGTTGTAGAGTCTGCGAGCATTGGAAATGCCAGCTATATTGTTACGGGCGACAAGCATATTCTTGAAGGAAAACTTAACAAAGATAACTTATGAGTTTAACATCACTCTTGTCGGGCCGAAATAATCAAGAACTTCGAGAGAAATTCAAGACAGAATTTTTAACACCATCTTTTAATTTAAAGGCGGAACTTAAAGCACCATCATTGACCAATAATTATGGAATCGTTGGGACAGCTTTTGACTATTTACTTCGCTTTTATTTAGAACACCACAATAAAGATACTTTTATTCACAGACGCTTTTGGGTGGCTGATGCTGTATTTCAATTGCTATCTAAAACATGGCTAAATTCAGGAACAGAAGTAGCGACAGGCTTTCAGCGTGACAGAGTATTCAACACAAAACACCTTTTAACAATTATTACTAACCAATATGAACAGACAAAAGTTAATTATAAAAATTATGTTAACAATGGACTGATAACTGATGAATTAATTTGTAATACAATTTTTCTGGCAAAACTCGATCTGCGTTATAGAGCAGGTATGATCGACCAAAATTTTGACAATTATAACCCTGAAGATATCAAAGACATAAAACAACTCATTTCACTTGTTGATAATAAAAATTTCCAAGCAAAAGAAAAGTGCTATTTAAATCCAACGTTTGGCGCGGGCTCATCGTTAGTTGGTGGTGCAGATGCTGACCTGATTATTGACAATACTCTAATTGACATAAAAGTAACTCAAAATCTTAAATTAGACAGAAACCATATCAACCAAGTTCTAGGCTATTACGTTTTATCACTTATTGGTGGTGTAAATAGTAATCCAAATGACAGACCCATTGAAAACATCGGAATATATTTTGCCAGACACGGCGAATTGTGGACTATTCCTGTTGTTCAATTTGGCGACAAACAAAAATTTGAAACTTTCAAAGAATGGTTGATTTCTTATGTTGATAGTAAGAACCAGACAGTAAAATTATTAAATATGGCGCTACTGAAAGAAGAAACACAAAAAGCAGACAAGAAGATAAAATTAGATGTAAAGAAAAAAACTTCAACTAAAAAAACATCAACTGAAAGCAAAAAAACTAAGACCGTGACCAAATCAAAACGAGCGATCAAAAAAAAAGAGGAAAACAGCTAAAAACAAAGAGCTATCGCCCTTTATAATTGACCACTAATACTCTAATTCTTGCCATTCTCTATCTTCCTGGTAATGTTGCAACATTACCTCAGCTTGTTTTGCTAGAATGTTTCGCCTCTCTTCTAACGGCAATTGCATAAATTCTCTGCGACTGGGATAGTCGGCTAGTGTTGGTTTTTCTAAATCTATATCGGTCTGCAAGTTTTGAATTTGACGATCGCAAATCAATGCTTCTATTCGATCGGCTTCTGCTGCTTCCGCTGCAATGTCAGCATCAATTTCCTCTCGGTTAGCATGGTAATAAGTCAAAGCTGCATAGACTTGGGTGAGAGTTAAATGCCCGATGCGATCGGCAATTTCTTCTGCACTCAAACTTTGCTTGTACCAAACAGCAATGCGCCGGACTGTAACACCCGTTCCGGCAATAATTGGACAGCCACCATGTATGTCAGGCTGACGGCTAATTAAAGTTCCTATATCCGTGATAGTTGACAAGATTTTTTCCCCGCCAATTTCTGATTGTTCTCTTATCTAGGATAGCACTGTCAAATGTAGTTAGCAGACGGGGGAAAGTTTTAGGCAGAGGGAATTCTTCTAAATAAAGTTCCGTTGCTTCTTTGAGATTGGCGATCGCCTCTTCGATCCTCTCTCCTTGGCTAGCCGTTCCCACTTCAGGACCCTCGGCTACATAAACATCCTCTTCCCAATAAACAATTGCCGTGAAAGTACAAGACATTTTTGTGGCAAATTCTTCATACTCAATGTAGCATATCTAGCACCGTTTTTCAGTCGCATCGCATTTGACTTTCCTCTAGATGATATAATTAAAACTATTGCAGCCAAAAGGTGAACGGCATGGTACAACAAATCGCCCCCCAAACAACACCACAAATCATCTACCCCGACAGCGACGGTCAACCAATGGCAGACAACACCAAACAATTCCGCTGGATTGTCACAATCAAAGAAAACCTAGAAATATTATTCGCTACTTCCCCTGACGTATTTATTGCCGGCGACTTACTCTGGTATCCCGTCGAAGGCGATAACAAAATTCGCAAAGCGCCAGATATACTCGCAGTCTTTGGCAGACCCAAAGGAGACAGGGGTTCTTACAAACAATGGGAAGAAGATAATATTCCGCCTCAAGTAGTATTTGAAATATTATCCCCAGGAAATAACCACACCGAAATGATTAGAAAACTATTCTTCTATCAAAACTACGGAGTAGAAGAATATTATATCTATGACCCAGATACCTTAGAATTTACAGGCTCTCAGCGAGTGGGCGATCGCCTAGAAGAAATCCCAGAAATCAACGGTTGGGTTAGCCCCCGCTTGGGCATACGGTTTCAAATGACACCAGAAACCCTCGAAATTTATCGCCCAGACGATCGCAAATTCCTCACTTCCGTAGAATTAGATCGACTTCGAGAACAGGAAAGCCAACGTGCCGATCGCGAACAGCAAGAAAAACAACTCGCTCAACAACAGCTAGAAGAAGAACGCACTCTGCGACAACAGGAACAGCAGCGCTATCAAGCTTTAATAGAATTGCTGCGAGAAAAAGGGATTGACCCCCAACAGTTGTAAGCTCGATCGCCCGCCCAACACCACCAATACCTTCAGACTTGCTACCCTAAAGAGAGTTCGATTTAACTCACCCAAGAGCAGCATTCTCAAGAACAGGCAAGATGCCTGTTCCACAAAGAGTCAATTTTCTTCTTGTGGGCCGTTGCTCCTAGCCCGCCCTTTAGGGATGATTGCAACTGGTGCAATATCTCAGATTTAATCAAAATCAACAACAAGCAATTATGAGCGGTACTGTTACATCCCCCAACAACCTCAACCAGCAGCGGCCACTCTCCACGGCATCCGCTGACACCTCCAGTTCCCTGCTGGGCGACTTCATCCAAGAAACACTCGCCTTAACCAAGCGCCTGTTTATTCAATTGCAGCGCCGCCCCTCGACGCTAGTTGCAGGCATTATTCAGCCCCTGATGTGGTTGGTTTTGTTCGGAGCTCTGTTTGAAAATGCACCCGCGGGCTTGTTCGGCGAAAGCCAGAATTACGGACAATTTCTCGGCGCTGGCGTTATCGTTTTTACGGCCTTTGCCGGGGCGCTGAATGCTGGTTTGCCGATTATGTTCGATCGCGAGTTCGGATTTCTCAACCGCTTGTTAGTCGCGCCGCTGGCTTCGAGATTTTCCATCGTCCTGGCTTCGGCTATTTTTATCGTCACCCTCAGCTTTATCCAAACCGGCACAATCGTTACAGCGGGCGCGTTTTTGGGCGCGGGATTCCCCGGAATTGCCGGACTGGGGGCGATCGCCCTAATTGTCCTACTATTAGTTTTGGGCGTCACCGGCTTGAGTCTGGGTTTAGCCTTCGCTCTTCCCGGTCACGTAGAATTAATAGCGGTAATTTTTGTTACTAACCTGCCGCTGTTATTTGCCAGCACAGCCCTCGCGCCGCTGTCATTTATGCCAGAGTGGCTGCAAGTTGTGGTGACTCTCAATCCTCTGAGTTACGCGATCGAACCCATCCGCTACCTGTACCTGCACAGCGATTGGTCCCTAGCCAGTGTCGTGATGCACGCTCCTTGGGGTACAGTCACCTTTGGAGGAGCCCTATTAGTGCTGCTGGCGTTTGATTTGGTGGCGCTGCTGAGCATTCAACCGCTGCTGCGACGCAGGTTTGCTTAGTTAGGGCCTCCGCAAATCTGCGGGCGATGGTTTAACCCGATCAATTGTAGGGACACGGCATTGCCGTGTCCTTAGCCCCAGCGAAGTAATATAATATTTAGTCACAAGTCAGAATATTGTTTAGATAGAATTGTTTTTTTGAAAGTTCAACAAATAAATTATGAACACCAAAACTTCCAAATCCGGCAAATTGACGATCGGGATTGCTGCAAGCGCGATCGCATCCTGTGCTCTGTTCTCGCCTCAAGCAAGCTTCGCCCAAGCCAGCGGTTTAAATAATGCCCAACCGCTGCAAGACTTTCAAACTCAAGACAATGCCGACCCATTTTCCGGCCGCAGCAGCGGCAGCGGAATATTTGATTTAATTCACAGATCCCAATTGGGAGGCGGCCGCAGCATGGAAGAATTTACTACCGAACAGCGCCAAAATTTGAACGATGCCGCCGCAGAATTTCGGAACAAACAGCGCCTACTACTGGAAAACCAAGCTGTACCTACACCAGGGGCGATCGAGCCAGCAGAAATTACCGCCCCCGTCCCTTAAATTGACAAGTTTTGTTTGCAGCAAGGGCTTTAGTTTTTATTGACTAAAAACCTCCGACATAGAAAACGGATTTCTTAGTCTCAAGCGAGAGGGACGAAAGTTTGTCTAGCAGCGATTTCAAGATCCCAATCTTATCTATAGCAACCGCCCAGACGGTTAGGACATTCTTAACCGCTAAAACCATTGCTATTAGTGCTTCTTCCTTCTTGCTTCTTCCGACTTCCATCGGACTTCTGCTATAAAAACCATCGCCCTTAATCCCGTTCCAACCACGCCCGCATTTTACCCGGATTAAGCAAACCGTAAGGATCGACCAACTCTTTAAACTGCAACTGTTCCACATTAATACTTTTCATCCCTCCATCTTCCAATATATAAGTGTGAGGATTAGCAATCATTGCACCTTGCTCTTCGTGATAGCGAATAATTTCATTGAGCCGTGATTCCGTAGTGTAGCGAACTATTTGCAAAGCCGCGGCGATCGCCCTGCCATTAATCCGCAAAAACTCCAAGTGCATCAACACCTCATCCCCATAATAATTGTACAGTTCCTCAATCAATTTTAAACCTCGATCGGGGGGAAAAATCGTCTGCAAATAAGTCAGAGACGGGTCAGCGCTGCGAGCGTGCAGAGTTGTATGATTCCAAGTAAATTCAGCAATAGCTGCACCTTTGCTCGCTGCTTGCGCGTTTTTTTGATAGCAAATTGTACCGCCATATTCGCGCACCAAATCTTGCAGCGGTTCCAGACAAGATTCAGCTACCATTAACAAAGCGCAGTGCTTACCTTCAGGAATCTCCTCGCGGAAAGCAGCAAAATAAGCAGGAATCGGCCAAGCACAAACACAAATTAGTTTTTTGATAATTCCGTCAGCATCGCCCAAAGCTTTACCGAAGTTTGCCGATGTCATAAAATCGTCAAAAGCGACGATGATTTCCGCCCAAGCATAAGCAGGGGCGAGGGGAATTTCTAACTCAGTAATAATCCCATTTGTGCCGTAAGCGTGATTGACTTTTTGCACTTCATCGCCGCGCAATTCGAGGACCCGGGGCTCGTCTTCCATTGTAACGACTCGAACGGCATGAAGATTTCCCCGATCGCGCAATTGCCCGTAAGTTATCGAACCAATTCCGCCGCTACCGCCGCCGATAAATCCCCCAATCGTTGCGGTGCGATAGGTTGAGGGAACCATCCGCAATTCCCAACCAGTTTCTCGCGCTTGTTTGTCGAAAACCGACATTTTCACCCCCGGTTCTACGCAAGCTAAACCCGGTTTTATCCAGCGGATACTGTGCATTTTGGTGGTATCTAAAATGACGCCGCCCTTGAGGGGAATGCACTGCCCGTAATTGCCCGTTCCTGCACCTCTGACAGTTAGCGGAATTTTGAATTTGACGCAGGCTGCAGCAATCCGCAAAACTTCGGCTTCGCTGGCGGGACGAACTACTAAGTCTCCTGTTTTATCACTTAAGAGAGGTTGCAAAACTGGACTGAAGTGATAATAGTCTTGAGATAGCTTGACAACTTGCGCGCGATCGCTAATTATTTCGATTCCCGAGAGTTCCGAAGAAAAAGCATCCCAGTCAATACTTTGAATCGCAGTTGCAGTCATTTTTTTTCCTCGCTACTCGCAGTATTATATATTTTCTCAAGCCGAACTTAGTAACATAAAATACTAACTGCCATCTTTATTTAAGCAGTAAGGTGCTTATTCGCGCACCCTACAAATAAAAGTTCTGCCTGCAAGACTGCTTTTTTCAATTAACAAATCCCCCAAACACCGCCATACCGTAGTATTTCCAAGGAACTGCAACAGTCTCAAATCTAGCTTTTACCAGCATTTCCAACTGTGCCGAAAGTGTAGCTAGGCGATCGGGATTAGAATATCCGTAAGAGACACTCTTCCCCACATTTGCGCGAATTTGTGCTAAGGTTTCCCCCTGACTTAGCGCCCAATCTTCTCGCGCCGCTTGATAAATATCTTTCATTGCTGGTGATTCTGCTAAAAGAGGATCGGCATTCCAAAAACAGCCACCAGCATTTAAACTTTCGCCAATGCGTTGAAACAATTTCAACTTCATCTCATCCTCAAGATGATGAATTGCCAGAGATGAAATGCAAGCATTGAATTTATCGCCCAAGCCTGAGAAATGTGGATTGTTCGCCCATTCTCCAAAATCCATTTCTAGGCCAGTCCACCGGGCTGCGTATCCTGCGGACTCTATTTTGGCGCGGGCAAAATCAAGCATTCGCGGCGAGTAATCGACAGCCACTATTTCCGCAGACGGGTAGCGTTTGAGAACTTTTAAAGTGAGTTCCCCCGTACCGCAGCCGAGTTCTAAAATGCGGTAGTTTGCGCTAGCAATGCAGCCTGCTAATACATCCAGCATTTCGTCATATTTAGGTAAAAGTCGCCGAATGCCGGTATCAAAATTGGCAGTATTGACGAAAACTTCTCCCGGAAAAATTTCGTTGCGCGCTGGTGAGGCAGTAGAGTCAGAATTCACGATCGCCAACCATAAACTACAATTGCTATCCTAACCGAGATAGAACAAAAAGTGCGTGAACTAGGGACAGAACACGGCGCCGTGTCCTTACTCGATCATCTATACTTCACTCAACAGAAAACCACTATAAACTTATGCGTATTTTTACGGATAACCGAAACACTCGCAGTAAACAATAATTAACCCTCCGTTGCACCCAGAGAGTCTTGCTTTACCCCGGACGCCAGCAAAACAGTCTGAACAAGCAGTGTTATGTTAGTAGTGCATAAATTGAAATAAAGATTCAACCTCAGGCTTGAGGATACCATGCGCCAGTTGATTTCTCGCAGTCGGGCTGCCATCAGCCAATTTATTTACAAGGGAATTCTGCTTGCGGTGACAATTTTATTTTGTGTAGGTGTAGGAGTAGCGATGGCAAATATGTCTCGTCTTTCCTCCTCGCTAATCGAATCGCAAGCCCTCCAAAATGCCACCCTCTATGCCCAAACTATTAAAGAAGCCCGCACCCTTTACAGTTCCGATGTTATCACTCCTCTAAACACCGCTGAAGCAATTAACTTTACCCACGACTACAACCCGACAAAAGTAACTGTTCCCGTACCGGCAACTTTCTTAATAGAACTAGGCAAAAAACTCACACAAAAAAATCCCGAAGTATCACTTCGTCTCTACAGCGACTACCCGTTTCCCTGGCGGCGAAAAGAAGGCGGAGTCCGAGACGATTTTGAACGGCAAGCTATTATTTATTTAACGAAAAATCCGACACAAAAATTTTTCCGAGTTGATAATTTTCGCGGCAAGCCAGCCTTTCGATATGCTGAGGCAGATCTTCTAAGTTCTAGCTGTGTTAACTGTCACAATACTCACCGCGAAAGTCCTAAAACTGATTGGAAAGTGGGAGATGTGCGGGGGATATTAGAAATCACTCAACCTCTCGATACCATCACTCAAAATACTCAAAGTGAGCTTAAAAACCTGTTTTTACTGTTAGTAGGACTTTCATTTTTAGGGGTTACAGGATTAACTTTAGCTATCAGCAGGTTGCGCCAAAATGCTAAACAATTAGAACAGCGCGTCAGGGAACGCACGGCACAATTGCAAGAAACAAACATAGAATTGCTCAAAGAACAGGAAAAGAGCGATCGCCTGCTGCTCAATATTTTACCCGAATCCATTGCTGCTAGGTTAAAAGACGGTCAAAGTTGTATTGCTGACCGCTTCCCAGAAGTCACGATTTTGTTTGCGGATATCGTAGGCTTTACCGTGCTTTCAGCAAAAAGCTCTCCCGAAGAATTGATCGAGTTTCTCAACGAAATTTTTTCAGCCTTTGATTGTCTAACCCAAAAGTACGGCTTGGAAAAAATCAAAACAATTGGAGATGCTTACATGGTAGTGGGAGGTTTGCCAAACCCCAGCACCAACCACGCCGAAAGCATTGCGGAAATGGCTTTAGATATGCAGGAGGAATTAGCAAAATTTAATGCCAAACATCATGCAGGAATTAACATCCGCATCGGCATCAATACCGGGCCTGCAATTGCGGGGGTTATTGGCACTAAAAAATTTATTTACGACCTCTGGGGCGATGCCGTCAATACAGCATCCCGCATGGAATCCCATGGGATTGCCGGCGCGATTCAAGTCACACAATCAACTTACGATATCTTGCGAAATAAGTATCTGTTTAAAGACAGAGGAATTATCCACGTCAAAGGCAAGGGCGATATGAATACTTATCTGCTTGCAGGCAGGTTAGCCAGCGCACTTTCCGTTTAATTTGTTTATTATATTATTAAGGGGTCTGCTAGTTAGTCAGGAGTCAGTCAATTTGAGATTTTAGATTTTAGATTTACTGCACAGGTGAATCTGGGAGCTTGAACTTTGGTCTAAAATTTTTATATATCCACGAGTTAAGTTGGGGGCTGGTATCCGTTTTTGGGCGGGTCATCATTCATTAGTCGTTAGTGGTCAGCCAAGAACTAACAGTTAATGGTTGCTGGCTGTTGACTGCTGACAATTACAGGAATTACACAGGGGATGTGAGAAACGCAGTTTCTGCGCAGTTGCTTTATTGACTAACCCAAAATTTATTACGAAAAACCTGGTTTCTTTTCCTATTCCCTAAACTAGCCATTTGCCAAATAGTAAATTTTATGTCATTGCGGATTTTATCATTCTTGAGTTTTTTCAAATCTCGCTTGTCTAGGCAAATAGCTTTGTGGGTATTTGCTAGCATTCTTGTCATAGAGGGAATTATTTTAGTTCCCTCTTATTTTCGGCGCGAAAATGAACTTTTAAGTCAACTGGAACAGGTATCTCGATCGACTGTTGATTCCCTAGAGTTTTTGCTCCAACAAGATATTTCCGATCGCACTTTCTTGCAAGAAGAAGTGAAAAATATTATTAAGGATTCTCAAGTAGTGTTAGGACTGTCTATTTACCAAGCTAACGGTCAGCTAATATATACACTTGGCGAACCGCCAGAAATCAGTTTACAGCAACTAAAAAAAGCTCGTATAGTTCACAATCACAATTTCGATGGCCAGAGGTACGATATTGCTTGGACGGAGCGACATTTTGGAGGCGATTACATCTTAATTGTTCGTCACGATGCTTCCACCGTTCAGCCGGAACTCTACGCATTTATCGCACGGGTTGCTGTTCTAGTTATCATTATATCAGCCTTTGTCACTTCTGTGACTATGTTCTTTTTAGGGGTGACAGTAATTGCACCTATCTTGAGATTGCGCGATGACTTGATCGCTGCTGGAGACGCTTTGAGCAAAGATCGAGAACAACCTGATTTCTACTCTCTGTCTGTCAAGCGCGATGACGAGTTGGGAGAACTCATGGTCGCATTCAATCAAATGTTTCACCGAGTATACAAGGAAATCGCACAGCGGAAACAAGCTGAGGAAGTATTGCGCGCCGAACAAGAAAAGTCGGAACGTTTATTACTAAATATCTTACCGGCAATGATTGCCGATCGCCTAAAACAAGGTCAGATAAATATTGCGGATGGATTTGCCGAGGTTACGGTTTTGTTTGCTGATATTGTGGGCTTTACCGAAATATCTTCGCGCACGTCTCCTGAAGAATTAGTCAAGTTGCTTAACAAAATATTTTCATGTTTCGATAGCTTGAGCGAGCAATACGGCTTAGAAAAAATTAAGACGATAGGCGACAATTATATGGTAGCAGGCGGTTTGCCGCTTCCCTGTACAAATCACGCCGAATCTATTGCCGAAATGGCCCTGGAAATGCAGCAAGAAATTATGAAATTCCGCGACGAATGCGGTGAATCTCTCAATATCCGCATTGGCATTAATACTGGGCCTGTTGTAGCAGGTGTCATCGGCACGAAAAAGTTTATTTACGATTTGTGGGGAGATGCTGTAAATACAGCAAGCCGCATGGAATCTCAGGGGCTTCCGGGTAAAATTCAAGTTAGCAGCTCAACTTATGAGTTGCTGTGCGATAAGTATTTGTTGGAAAAGCGCGGTAAAATTAATGTTAAAGGCAAAGGAGCAATGACGACTTATTTGCTGAAAGGCCGAAAATTGTAACTGACAAATTTAACCATGGCTGGGGAATAGGTGATAGGGCGGCAGACGTTGCAGGGCAGCCGCCTTCAACTCCCAACTAGATTTTTTCAAACGAACCGCGAAGACGCGAAGGACACGAAGGAAGAGAAGAAGAAAGAAGATAAAATAAAAAGTTCACAGGGGAGTTATTATTGCTATATTAAAAGGCAGGTTAATATTAGTGATCGGGGCAAAAATGACGGGAAAGAAGGAACATAATTATTTAATTTCACCGATTTGGCAGCCCTTCACGCAAATGAAAACTGCTGCCCCGCCGCTGAAGGTAATTCGCGGCAAAGGATCGGTGCTGGAATTAGCAGACGGGCGGCAAATTCTTGACTGCATTTCTAGTTGGTGGGTGACTGTTCACGGACACAGCCATCCGGTTCTGGCTGAGGCTCTTTACGCACAAGCCCAAAAGTTAGAACACGTAATCTTTGCGGGATTTACTCACGAACCGGCCGAGAAACTTGCTAATAAATTGCTAACTCATACGCCTGCTTCTTTAACGCGGATTTTCTTTTCTGATAACGGATCGACTGCTGTTGAAGTTGCTCTGAAAATGGCTTTTCAATATTGGCGCAATCTCGGAGAAACTAACCGTACTAGCTTTATTAGTTTTGAGGGAGGTTATCATGGCGATACTGTGGGCGCGATGTCTGCTGGTAGAAGTTCGCTGTGGTGGGAATCTTTTGCACCTTTAATGTTTGCTGGGGATGTTGTTCCTTTTCCGGCGACTTTTGATGGCGATGAGGAGGTGGAAAGCAAGGAGGCGGCGAGTTTGGAGAAATTGGAGTTTTTGTTAAAGCAGGGTGGCTATGCGGGTATTTTTATCGAACCTTTGGTGCAAGGTGCCGGGGGAATGCGAATGTGCCGCCCTGAGTTTTTGCAGGCGATCGCACAACTTGCCCGCCAGTTTAATGTATTGTTGATTTACGATGAAGTAATGACGGGTTTTGGCCGCACGGGCGAACTGTTTGCCTCTGTTAAATCTGCAACGAAGCCGGATATCCTGTGTTTGTCTAAAGGATTGTCTGGCGGCTGTTTGCCAATTGCTGTCACAATGGCATCGGAGGATATTTATCAAGCTTTCTGGCGAGATGAATCGGACAAAGCTTTTTTTCACGGTCATTCTTACACCGGAAATCCCTTAGCTTGTGCGGTGAGTGTAGCATCCTTGGAGCTTTTGGAGCAAAACCCAAATGTGTATCAAGGGATGGAAAATTTGCACCGCCAATATCTGAATCAATGGCTGAGAAATCATCCTAAACTCGAACGGATTCGGACTTGCGGCACCATCGCAGCAATGGATGTGAAAACGGAAAGTTTTTCCGGTTATTTTAATGACATCGCTCCTCTATTGAAAGCCAAATTTCTCGAAGCGGGTTTTTTGCTCCGCCCCTTGGGAAATACGCTTTACTTGATGCCTCCCTACTGCATTTCTCCTGATGAACTAGAATCGATTTATCGGGTAATTCGTCAGGTTTTGGATACTCTGTAAACCTTTTAATTTTAGTAATGAATTTACCCAATTGGAACGATTTGGCTGACGACGCACTGGCGGGAAAATGTCTCTCTCGCGAGCAATCTTTAGCCGTATTGCGCGCACCGGATGAGGTTTTGCTGGAACAACTAAACGCAGCTTATCGGGTGCGCCGCCACTACTGGGGAAACCGAGTCAGGCTGCACTATTTGTTAAATGCTCAAAGCGGCCTTTGTCCTGAAGATTGCCATTATTGTTCTCAGTCAAAAATTTCGACTGCGGAAATTGAGAAATATCCGCTTTTAGCTAAGGAGAAAATTCTGGATGCGGCCCAACGCGCAGCAGAGTTAAAAGCTGGTACGTTTTGTTTGGTGATTTCGGGCCGCCAACCCAGCGCATCTACTTTCGATCGCGTTTTGGATGCTGTTGAGACTGTGAAGGCAAATTATAACCTGAAAATTTGCGCTTGTTTGGGATTGTTGAGCGAGGAGCAAACTCATCGGCTGGCTAAAGCTGGAGTCGATCGCGTAAATCACAATCTCAATACTTCCGAATCATATCACTCCGAGGTTTGCACGACTCATACTTTTGGCGATCGGGTTGAAACCGTCGAACACGTAAAAGCAGCGGGAATCACAACTTGTTCCGGCGGAATTTTGGGGATGGGCGAATCGGATGATGATGCGATCGATTTAGCGCTTTCGCTTCGCAAGTTGGGCGTTACTAGCGTGCCGGTCAACTTTTTCATTCCGATTCCCGGCACACCATTTGCAGATGTGAACAGGTTAACTCCCCGCCAATGTTTGCGAATTCTCTGTTTGTTCCGATTTTTGCTTCCTAGCCAAGAAATTCGGATTGCTGGGGGACGGGAGGTGCATTTGCGATCGCTGCAACCTCTCGGACTGTACCCGGCTAATTCTATCTTTGTTGGCGATTATCTGACAACTCCCGGACAAGCTGCCCATCAAGATTGGGACATGATTAGAGATGCGGGATTTGCGATCGAATCCCCCGAAGGTTCTCTCTTAGAAGTTGATTCAGCAGTTACCCTATCGCATCAAAAAACCCTGGTTGTGTAACTCTTATAGCAGTTTTCAATCGGATGAAATAGACTAGGACACGGTAATGCCGTGTCCCTACGCAATATCTCTACTTCACGCTTACGCATGGGCGGATAGAAACCGGGTTTCTGACGTAGCAAATGCGTCAGCCGTAAGTTCTTAGATTGTATCCAGAAACCCTTATTCTGCGGTTGACATTCTTCAATCTCAAATCTCAAATCTCAAATCTAAAATAATATCAGAGGGGGAAATTGTGGACAAACGCGAAGAAATTACGATCGCAGAATACCAACTAACTGCCGAATCTTTCCGAGAAGGAACTTGGCATCACGACGTATCCCAAAATCGATCCGCACTGACGGCTGCTATGCCCCGCAATCCCGGTAAAATTCTCGATATAGGATGCGGCCCGGGACGAGATTTAGTAGCCTTCAAGAGCCAAGGACACACAGTTGTAGGCTTAGATGCAACTCCGGCTTTTGTAGAAATAGCTAAGAAGTTATCGGGATGCGAAGTTTGGCAGCAATCTTTTCTGAATCTCGACTTGCCAAATGAAGAATTTGACGGTATTTTTGCCAATGCTTCCCTAATTCACGTTCCCAGCGACGAGATGGTAAAAGTGCTGCAAAATTTGCACAAAACCTTAGTTGTTAGCGGTGCAATTGTCATGTCAATGTGCCGGGGAAACTGGGAGGGATACGACGAGAGACCAACGGGAAAACGCTATACTGCCGGATGGGAATATCATACTTTAGCGCCTTGTTTAGAACAAACAGGATTTGCAATTGTCAATCACTACTATCGCCCCCCCGGCTTACCCCGCGAAGCTCAATCTTGGGTAGTAATAGTGGGCAGAAAAATCTAACGTAAATGGGAAATTGGGAATCGGTAATTGCGAATCATTCCCCTCTCTTCCTCTGCGTACTCTGCGCCCTCTGCGGTAAAATAAAAAAAATAATTCACCAATTGACCGAGGATTGTCGTATAATAATCCACAGTCAAATAAACCAATTTCTGCACCAATTAAATCAAAATTGATATGACAGAGAAATCCCACATTTTTTTAGCTGGTGCTAGTCGAGGAGTCGGCTTAGAAATCGCGAAATGTCTGGCAGCACAAAAGATGCAAATAACAGCACTTTTGCGATCGCCCGCAACCAGCACCGAATTAGAAGCAATGGGCATCAAAGTCGTGACTGGCGATGCTTTGGATGCTGTCGCTGTGGAAGCTGCGATGGCTGGCGGTGAGCCAATTCATGCCGTAATCAGCACAATTGGCGGCTTGCCAAAAGATGGAGAAAGAGCCGATTATTTGGGCAACAAAAACTTGATTGATGCGGCTGTCAAAGCAGGCGTGCAAAAATTTATTTTAGTTTCATCCATCGGTAGCGGTAAGAGTGCCGCTGCTTTGCAACCGCAGGTTTTGGAAACTTTGGGCCCGGTATTAATTGAGAAAGAAAAAGCCGAAAATCATTTGATTGAAAGCGGGATGATTTATACAGTGATTCGTCCCGGCGGACTTAAATCGGAACCTGCCACAGGCCACGGTATTTTAACAGAAGATTTTCGAGTGGCTGGAACTATTCACCGGGCGGATGTAGCGCAGCTAGTTTGTCAGTGTTTAGTTTCTGATGCTGCTAACAATAAAGTTTTGTCGGCGGTAGATAAACAGATGGTTTACGGCAATCCAGAATTTGAGGTATTAAATCTCTCGGGGCAGGTTTAGCGCCAAATAAGCTGTCTGGCATCTAAATTGTATTTTTTGGGGGGGCTAGAAGCCCACCCCACAAGAAAATTGAACTTTTGTGGAACAGGTATCTTGCCTGTTCATAAAAATACGCCCGACAGGAAAATTGAACTTTTGTGGAACAGGCATCTTGCCTGTTCATAAAAATGCTGCAAGATTTGGCACTCAAGAATCAAAGGGCTTAATCCACGATCGCCCCATCGCCCAATCCAAAACCAAACCCGCGATCGCAAACAATACAACACTCTCGGCACCGCGAACAGCAAACGGCAATAACTCCTGTAGGGCGGGCATCTTCCCGGGTTCAAAAAACAATCCAGCATCCAATTGTCCAAAAGCCCGCACCAACCCAAAAGCCAACACCGCACCAGATTTAAGCTGCGGGTTAACATCTCGGCGAATCGCATAGCGGTAAGTCACGCCGAACAAAAAACCGCCCAAAAGTGCGATCGCCCCTCGGGCGGCAAAATTTAGGTCAATTTCCCTTACCTGCAAACTCGCCAGAGAATCCAACCTATCCGCTAGAATTAAGCTATTACCAAGGGCGATCGCCCCAAAACCCAGCAAACAAGACAAAGCAGCAACACTCCCTGCCTTCAAAGATTCTACCCGTTCAGCGGCACTAAAATTTGACAAGTCCTTCACGGCGCCCTCATTCTTAAAATGGCTCAAATTGATTTATCATCAGAAAATTGGGTAGAAACCTCGTCCTTTTAGGACGGCTTTATATTACAATATAATTGGTCAACGACCCACCCGAGACGATGGATCAAACAGCCTATACGAGCGAAGTTCAGCCTTGTGCTGGCGGCGAAGCAAAATCGGTAGACCGGGAAAAGAGGATAGGGCAATGGTAAACATCCCTAGAATCAAAACTACGAAGAATTCCGTTTGGTATTTGATACGTAAAAACCGCAGGGCTTGCGGGGTTAGTCTGTGGAGCGAACATAAGACCAAATCTCTTTTAGGGTGGAGGCAGTGGCGAAGAAGCAGAAATTCAAATCGTGAGGTTTGGGAATCCCCGTACCTTCAGGTCGGGGTGGATGTCAAAAGGTTTGGAGTCACTTTGTACAGTTTGTTCAATAAATAGCTATGGATATTTTGTCACTCGGTTGGGTTTCGGTGCTAGTTCTGTTCTCCTTCTCAATTTCAATGGTCATTTGGGGACGCAACGGTTTCTAGATTCCACAATAGCTTGCGGGGCGAGCTTTTTAACTGCCCCGCATTTTTGGGAAATCCTATTTAACCAAATCAAAATAACACGAGTTGTAAACATGACTGCCAAAAAAATATTAATGCTAGTCGGCGACTTTGTAGAAGACTACGAAGTAATGGTTCCTTTCCAAGCCCTGCAAATGGTAGGTCACACCGTCCACGCCATCTGCCCGGACAAAGCAGCAGGCCAAACAATTCGCACCGCAATTCACGACTTTGAAGGCGATCAAACCTACAGCGAAAAACCCGGTCACAACTTCACTTTAAACGCGACTTTTGACGAAATCAACCCGGCCGACTACGACGCTTTGATTATCCCGGGAGGACGCGCCCCAGAATACATCCGCCTCAACGAACAAGTGCTGCAAATTACCCGCTACTTTGCCAACAGCAAAAAGCCGATCGCATCTATTTGTCACGGCTTACAGGTTTTAACTGCAGCCGGCGTACTCGAAGGCAAACGCTGCACCGCATACCCCGCTTGCAGCCCCGACGTACTCCGGGCCGGCGGCAAATATACAGAAGTTCCAGTTACCGAAGCCGTAGTCGATGGCAATTTAGTCACCGCCCCCGCGTGGCCAGCACATCCTAACTGGCTGGCTGAATTCCTGAAAGTTTTGGGAACGAAGATCGAACATCCAGAAACAATCCTCGTTTCGTGAATGATAAATAGGAATTAGGCTGTAAAACCAGGTTGATACGCAAAAGGTAATTGGTAATTGCCAATTGTCCTTTATTCACGCTGGACTTCTTCCCTCAAAATCCCTCATTTAAATGGGTTAAATCCCGATTCACTGCGCGTTGCCGAACTTCCTTCTGACGATGAAAATCTTAACAGTCAAAGTAAAACCTAATTCCAAACAGCAAAGCATCGCAGAACAACCGGATGGCAGTCTTACAGTACATCTCAAATCGCCCCCAGTCGAGGGTAAAGCCAATCAAGAATTAATCATGCTGTTGGCGAAAAAGTTTAAAGTGCCGAAATCTGCGATCGGCATTAAATCCGGTTTTTCCTCCAGAAAGAAACTTGTGGAAATACCAATCTAACCTGCAACTTATACCAATTCTGAAAACTAGCGCTCAACATAGATGGTACGCCAGCATCTGTAGGGACACGGCATTGCCGTCTCCCCACGGGGAGTAGGGAGACAGCAATGCCATCCCTATGGGATATTTGAAAACTGCTATAAAGTTAACCACAAATCTATCTAAAGATGGATTCAGACTCAGCTTTGAATTCATACAGTAGTAGTTGTAGAGTTAGAATATAAAATTATGACCATTGAAAATAGAGTCGAAGCAACAGCGAAGAATATTGAAGGCAAAATCCAAGAAGCTGTTAGCGAAGTTACAGGCAATCAGAAAGATAAATTAGAAGGTCAAGCCAAGCAGGACGAAGCATCAGCAATTCACCTGAAAGAAGACCTCAAAGATAAAGCAAAAGAGATTGTAGACCAAGCTTAGTAACAGTATTAGCTACAAGTTTCCTGCCTACTAAATCCCGCAAACACACAGTTTGCTGGTTTTTTTTATAGGGAGCCTAAATCATTTGTACCAATATGTAGGGGCGGGTTTTACCCACCATAATTGCCAAAAACTAACCATCTCATACCAGTTTCCTAAAATAGTGCTACAGTTAGTAGATGTCCTTTTTATAAGTTAGTACCCAAATATAAAGAAGAAAAATGTCAGGAGTTGTCCTGATTGAAATTCGGGAAACAGAATCAGAAATGAAAGCTATTCTGAAGAAAGAGAAAGATGCTCAACGCCACGAAAAACTGCAAGTTCTGTATTGGCTCAAAACCCAAACGGTAGAAACTGTATTGTCTGCTGCTGTGCGGTTAGGGAAACATCGTACCACAATACAAAGATGGTTGTTTAGTTACCCTTAAGGGAGGAATAGAAAAATTATTATTCCAGAAACCTCGTTCGGGAAGACCAAGAATAATGAATCCAGAAACTAAGGAGAAATTATCAAATTAGTTGCAAGAACCAGAAGGATTCAGTAGCTACAAAGAAATACATCAATGGTTGACAAGCTGCTGTGAAGTAAAGGTGGCATATCGGACAGTACATCAGTGGGCTAGGTATCGGCGATGAAAGTCCCGCGAAGGCGTGAGTGAAAAACAGAAAACTTGCGGGTAGTAGAAGAATTTAAAAAAAACTGTCATCTCTAATTAAAGACAGTCTGAGTAAGAGTGAGAGCTTTTTAAAGCAGTCGAAAAAAGTGCGATATTGGAGTGAAGATGAAAGTCGGATGGGGTTGCATACAATTCCAAGAAGAAAGTTAACGGGTCGAGGAATAAAACCGTAAGGAAAAGTGCAAGGTAATTTTATTTATTTGTAGCAGTAGGTCGCAGTAGAGCCGCTAACTGGAGAGGGATTTTTTTACGAGTTTACACATCTAGACACGGTGTGATTAGAAAAAATTTGAGAGCTATTTGCCAGTAATTATCCTATTGATTTACATATAATTCAAGTAAATAAGGTCGGGTTTCATAACTCTTTAAATCTCAGTATACCATCTTAATGTGATTTTACTATTTCAGCCTGCCTATAGTCCGGAAGTAAACCCGATAGAAAGACTGTGGGGGTATATAAAAGAACAATTGAAATGGTTGAGATTTGAACAAATAGAAGAGTTGAGAGTGGCATTGCAAAAAGAGTTAAAAAAGTTGACGTTGGAAGTCATTGCTTCTTTGACGGGATGGCCATTCATTTTAGAAGCGATATCTGTAGCAGAAATTTAGGAAACTGGTATCATAAACCCGCTCCCACCCAAAAATTCAGAATTAATTGAATTTAACGGTTGGGCGACGATGCTTAATCGGGGTTATTCGTTGGGTGGGGGCGGGTTGATCAACATTATTGGTGCGTAGCAAAATTCATCGACGAACCGCCCCTACAGATTCTAGTAATTCATAATGCAAAAGCATTAATTTTGTGGCGGGAATTGTCTCCATTGCATAAGTTGTGCCATCTTGATGAGAAAATTCTACCTCAAAAGCACTGCCCTCAAATTCCATCACAACTGTTCCTACTTGTCAGGAAAGATAATTTAATGATTTGTTTTGTTTAAAAATGGGTTGCTTCTAAGTCTTCTGTTAAAGCAACAATATCTAGGTCTTTAATTGTTTTCATTATTTTTACCTCACTTTTTGACTTGGCTGTGGGCGGGTCGATCGAGATTAGTCCTGGAGGCAGAAACCGGGTTTTTACTCAAATACTGCATCTCGGCCTTTAACTAGGAGTGAAAAACCCAGTTTCTTTAGTTCTGATGCGTCAGTTATAAAGATTATTGGCGCGTGGCAAAATTCACCGGTGAACCCGCCCCATGCCCCATGCGATTTGAGATTTTCGATTAAAATTACCAATCAATCGAAAATCTCAAATCTCAAATCTCAAATTGCCCCATGCTGATGCCCACAAAAAAGCCAGGGATGGATATCCCCAGCTCGAAACATACCACAATTAGTTTTGAGAGTTGGTAGGGCGATCGTTTCAGAATCGACCCCACCCACTTTTACCCAAATTATTAAATCAGGGTAATGTCAGAACCTGTAATGGTCGGTTTGTTATTCAGAATTGCCAGGGTAACGCCTGGGTTAGAACCACCAAAACCGTCAGAGTCAAATCCTAGTCGTCCGGTTGCATTTTCATAAAAGAGGAACGGATCTGACTTGGCCGCGCCGGCTGGACCAAAACCGCTAGGGTAACTCCCAGTCTCAAGCACCAAGAACGACCTCGCAGAAAGTCGATTCGTACCTTCCACTGCACTTAAGCCGGGGAAGCCGTCGAACTCGAAGATAAACTTGTCTTGACCGACCGTAAAATCGCCGATTTGGTCTGGCAGACTACCCAATACGCTGCCGGTGGTGCTGCCGACGGTGACGCCCTCGCCGAAGTTGTTGTAGTAGAAGCTGTCATTGCCACTGCCACCAACCAGCGTGTCAGCGCCAGGCCCGCCACCGAGAGAGTCGTTACCGTCGCCGCCGATCAAATAGTCGTTCCCAAAGCCGCCCAACAGCGTGTCGTTTCCGCCACCGGCATCTAAGGTATCGTCCCCGTCAACTGCTGCGGGGATAGGATTAATGGGGCCGCCGAACAGTATGTCATCGCCAGCACCGGTAGTGATGACATCAGTGCCGTTGCCACCAGTGATGAAGTTGCTGCCTAATGTATCGGTAATCAAGTTGACGACTGTGCCGCTAAAGGCAACATTACTCGCATAGGAAATGATGTCGTTACCCGCAAAGTTGCCGATCACGCGATCGCGCTGGCTGCCAAAGATGATTGTGTCATTGCCCTCGCCACCATTCATGAGGTTGGTGACGGTGAAACTGCTGCCAGTAGGATTAGTGTAGCCAATTAACCGATCATTGCCCAGCCCGCCGTCGAGAGTAACCAAACTAGTACCAGTACCAACAAAAATGGCAGCGGTAGCATTGAGAGTATCGTTGCCCTCTGCACCGGAGGCTTGAGTAAAGGTACCGCTCAAGCTGTCATTGCCTTCGCCGCCGACCATTGAATCCGTCGAAAAAGCTGCAACGATCGTGTCGTTGCCCACTCCGCCGTCGAGCAAGTTGCGACCCGCGAAGCCTGGAAATGAACTCGATGCGCCTACGCTCGAAAGCGCAGTCACCGTCGCCGACACGATGAAGTCGTCGCCTGCACCTCCCTGCGCGGTATCAGAATTAGCAAAAACCCTGATCGTGTCGTTGCCGTCGCCACCGTCAAAGAAGTTTCTGCCGCCACCAAAGTCGCCGATCCCGCCGTAGAGAGAATCGTTGCCACCACCGCCAATCAAGGTGGTTCTCTCAATGCCGAACGTGATGACGTTCGGACCAAACGGGTTGGTTTGCGTAGTGTTGGTAATGACTAAGATGTCCTCGTCATCATCGCCGGACAGGTAGCTGCTGTTGGCCACACCTCTTAGCGTGTCGTTGCCTTTACCGCCAAAGAGACTGTCTCTTTGATTGATACCTACAACCAAGTCGTTGCCCAAATCACCCCGCAAGTAGTTGCTGCCTTCATTGCCAGCGAAGCCTCCGGTTAGGGGAAGACCGAGGTTGTTGCCACCGCCTGCGATGAAGAAGCCTAAGAAGTCATTGCCCTTGCCGCCGTAGAGGGAGTCTCTTCTCTGCGCCCCTCCCAGCAAAGTATCTATCCCCTCATTACCAAACATGAGGTTAGCTTCGACAGTACCTTGCATCAAGTCTTCTCCCAAGCCGCCGTACATGGTAGCGCGGGCTTCAGCGACTATGGTGTCACTGCCTGCGTCGCCAAACAGCAAAGCCGGAGTCCGCTGGGATCTGATTGAGTCTTCGTTCTCACCGCCGTACAGGGTATCGTTCGGGCCAACTGAAAGCAGAGTATCGTTATCGGCTTGGCCAAATATTAAGCTGCCGCCCAGAGTGGAAGTTCTAACGAAATCCGCCCCGGCTCCTGCGAAGATTGTATCCGGGCCCAGTCCCGGAAGGTTTAAATCTAGTTGATTAGAATCGTCATTTAACGTTGTCATACAGCTTCACTCCTCTACTTGTTGGTCATCGCTTGTGCGACTACAGACACTGCCTAGAACACCGAATGTTTGGATGCCGCTGTAGTTTAACCTGTTTGCCAGCCGCAAGTCTAGCCTACTGGCATTAACCCTGTCTAGACTTTCTCCCTCGCGGACTTTTTGCTTGTAAGCTTTTATTTTCAATGTCTTCACCCTTTAATAACCCTTTTGCACAGTCTCAGGTGCTCACCCTCCAGAAGACGCGGCTCATATTCTTAATGTTCCATTCTGGATTGGCGGTGGGGGATCGCGTCCGGGGGAGGAAATTAAAGATTAAAAAAGGCAGATCTGGGTGATCGGGAAGACAAGGAAAATTGGGAGATTTGTTATTTGGTAACAACGCTTTGTGGCAATGGACGGTTTTCCAGGCAGGGCCGTAATTTAATAATTCTGGCCCGGATCGAACCGAGTACCGCTCCGGGCTTTAAAAGTCTACGCCCCGCTTTAGTTCTACGCCCCGATCGCCGTAGTGTTTGTGACAGTATACCTCGGAGTGTACGCTTGCCAAGTCAAAGTAAGCGTGGGGTTTGTGGCAGCGCCCGGTGATAATAATTTCTGTATCCCGCGGCTTGCGTAGCAGGGCTTCTACGATCGGCTCTACTGGCAGCAGTTCTAAGTCTACTGTGGGATTGAGTTCGTCGAGAATAATCGTTTTGTACCAGCCACTGGCGATCGCACATTTGGCGATTTCCCAGCCGCGTTCTGCTTCGATGCTGTCTAACTCTTGCTGTTGTCCCCGCCAAACTATAGCATCCCGGCCGCACCGCTGGTGGTCTACTAGCGAAGGGTAGCTTTGCCGCAAAGCGGAGATCGCCGCATCTTCTGTATAACCAGTGCCGCCTTTGAGCCACTGCACGATTAACACGCGGTGAGATTGGTCTTGACTGATACCCCTACCTATTGCCTGTAAAGCTTTGCCCAAAGCACTCGTAGACTTGCCTTTGCCCGCTCCCGTGTATATTTCGATACCTGAAATATGATGCTCGGCCGCTGCGGGGTGATAGTGGGGCTTCATTTCTGAGTGCAAGTCGGCAATATCCAGCAAAGCTTCGGGGGCCGCTCGGCCTGTGGCGATTACTTCTAAATATTCTGGTTTGTTTTTGAGGGTTTGGACTACTTCGTCAACTGGCAGCAAACCCAAGTCCAATACGGGGTTGAGTTCGTCTAGTACCACCACCGAATAGAGATCGCTGGCGATCGCTCCTTTGGCGATATCCCAGCCTCGCTGAGCTTCTGCGCGATCGAAGCGGGTGATTGCTTCGGTCCCAAAATATTCGGCACGGCCGGTGCGCACTTGGTCGATCAAATGCGGAAATGCCCGTTGCAAGGCTTCTATTGCCCCGTCTTCGTCGTAGGAGCGGCCGGGGCCTTTGAGAAAGCGCAGCAACAAAACTCGCGTGGGCGAGTCAGAATTGATACCCAGCCCGATCGAGCGCAACACTACTCCCAAAGCTGCCTGAGACTTGCCTTTACCAGCGCCGTCGTAGACGTGAATCTGACCTGCAGCGCGTTCCGACCGGGATGAGGCTGTCCGAATACCAATGCCATTCCTTACCATAATCAGCAGTTATTTGAGTCTGTATCGGGGTGGGTATTCCATCACGCCCCTTGAATGTTTAATTTTTCCATTCTGTTGGCGGATCTCAAAAGATTATACGATAAGTCCTAACCCCCAATTTTTTAAGCAGGGATCAAACGCAATCAGGGACTCCTACCTGCCGTTAAGATTATTCCGCTTGTGTTGTACAATTAAAATTTAACACGGACTGATATACCTGAAGGCTTATGATTGCGAGTGTTTTCCCATTTCGGACTGTTTTAGTGCAAATTTTAATTATGTTTTTGGCGATCGCAATCGAATCGTGGTTTCTGCAAAAACTACTTAAACTCGGCCCCAAAACCAGCGTTGAATATACAGCCATCCTCAATCTATCTTGCGCTTGCGGAGGCTGGTTAGTTTTCTTCGGCATGGAAAGCGTTCTTCCCAAAGATTTGCGGGAACAGGTTATTGGTTATATTTTATTAGGTCGATGGCAGGATGTTTACGCTCCACTAACTATGATAGCAGTCTCAGTATTGGCAGTAAGTTTTATAGCTAAATGGCAGGGACTAGAAACCATAGAAAACATGGTTTTAGGCAATAAAAAAGCTTCCAAACCTCAGTTTCTCGGACCGCCCACCCTCACCCGCCGTCCTCCCAAAAGAACTTTTCAAGTAACTACCCAGTTTGGGGGAATTTTAATCGCCCACACTGTTAGCAATCTCGTTATTTTAACCGTGTTGTTTTTGCAAAGCATCGATTCAAATCTATGATGAAGCAATTTATTGATGTCACTCAGCAACTCACTAAGCTGACGAACAACCTTTGGGAAACCAATAAAAAAGTCCAAAAGGCGATAATTCCGCCTAAAGTTGTCCACTGGAAGACGCCTTTACTGCTCAGCATCTTTTTAGCTTTGCTGACGGTGGCAGCAGTCACTGACAGGGGGACGAGAACTCTGCTTTTTGATATGAGCTGGTTATTTTTTACACTTTCAATGGGTTTGCTGACCAGCCAGCAACCTTTTGTGATTAACAGAGTAAGTCTGAGTCCGTGGGTGACAAGCATCTTAATTGGCTTGTGGTTGCTGATAAGATTGCCGTCGGATAAAAAGGAAATAGCATGGATATCCGGCCCACTTATAGCAGTAGTAGTTCTTGCTATCATAGATATTTGGAAGAGCGAGTCAAAACGGGAAGGTATCAGGTCGTTGGTGCGCCCTCAGTTTTTGATGATAACCCTAGTTCACCTCCTGTTTTCCTGTTGGTTTGGATTTCACTTTTTAATTCAAGGTTGGATACAACAATATCCGAGCGTTTTATCGCAGGATTTTAGGAAAAGCGATTATGTTGTGACATTTCAACAGCCAACTATTAATCGCTCCCGAGGGGTTGTCATCCTCAATGCAATGGAGCGATACCTGCAAAATGAAGCCCGCACAAAACCGTGGGCGCAGGTAGAGCAAATGTTAATAGATATTGACAACGAGCGATTTTTTCTGCGGAATCAAGCCTTACAAACAACTGGGTTAGTCCCAGAAGATGCGAGCTGGGATGTCAAAACTTCGATCGTCCAAGGAGAGTCCCGCTATCAGTTAGAGATGCAGGCAACTTGGCTGGGGCTGGTTTTTAGACCGGAAATATATTCGTTTACCAAATCTTGCGAGGTGTTGGAGATAGCCAATAGGGCGAGTGTAACCTGCGATGCGATCAAACGCTCTCAACCCGGACAGAAAAAAGATGGAACTGCGGGAGACAGCCAAGTTTGAGCCTGTCTCTCGCAGTGAGGAGACTGTCCCATAAGAAAGGGTCCGAGGGGGAGATGGGGAGAGTGTCCGAACCCGAAAGCGGGAGATGGGGAGAGTGTCGGATGGGGGAGAATCTTCCCTCGAACCTCGAACTTCTTCCCTCAACATCCAATCCATTAAATCCGTTAAATCCCGATTCACTGCGCGTTGCCGAACTTCATTCTTCCTTATATTAAAGTATGGCGAAAGTTTCGAACGGGTTAATAACTAGATGAATTTAAGAAGAATCTTGACAGTCGCGACCAATGTATTTTGGGAAGTAATTCGCGATCGCATCCTTTACTTAATTATTATTTTTGCTCTGTTGATGGGAGCCTCGGTACGGTTGATACCGGAATTGGCTGCGACAACCGAGAAGAAAATTATCTTAGATGTCGGTTTGGCTGCTATGAGCATTCTCGGTCTAATTGCCACAGTTTTTGTGGCTACCGGATTGGTCAACAAAGAAATTGAAAAGCGCACTGTTTACCTGTTAGTTGCTAAGCCGATAAGTCGGGCTGAGTTAATTGTGGGCAAGCACTTAGGGCTGTCGGCGGTGCTGGCGGTGCTTGTAGCGGCAATGACTGTTATCTATCTGGCTATTCTGAGTTTGAGCCGCATTCCTTTCCCTTTGGAAAGCATTTTAATCGCTTCGTTGTTTGTCTGGTTTGAACTGTGTCTCATGGCCGGTGTCGGGATTTTATTTGGGGTTTTTAGCAGTTCGCTGCTAGCAACTTTACTGACATTTGGCGTTTATTTGATGGGACATTCGACGCGGGATTTAGTAGCTTTGGGTAAGTTAACTAAAAATCCTGGCATTGAACAATTGATGATGGGACTTTATCTGGTTTTGCCGGATTTAGCCAGATTCAATTTGAGAAATGATGCTGTTTACGGACAAGTACCTTACTTAGCGGGTTTGATTACAGATGCTGGGTACGGTTTGCTGTATGTGGTGCTGCTGCTGTCAGTTGCGATCGCCATATTTTCCCGTAGGGAATTTTAAAGCGCGCATTCCCCACTTTCAGCCTAATTGTTTGTAGGGAGGACTAAAGTCCTTACTACAAACCAATTTTATTATCGACTTAGCGCGCTAAGATATAGAGAAGGTTATCGATCGCCAATCTCGACTAAAACTAAAACTTTTATTGGTAAAATGAGGTGACTTATGGCTACTGTAATTCACAAACCGATATCGCAGCTCAAGATTACTTGGCCTCTGCTACCCGATGATTTCATCCTACCAGACGACCCCGTGGAAAATATAGAACATCCTTTAATCTCTAACGGTTTGCGCCAGTCTGTAGTGGATTGCCCGGAACTAATGCAAGATGCACTAATAGTTTCTAATTTTGCTTTGTGTGCTGCTGTTGACGATCGCACTATTTGCAAAGCCCCAGACTGGATGTACGTGCAGCCAGTTCAACCTTGGCCTCACAACTATCCCCGCCGCAGTTACACGCCTCATACCGAAGGAACAGTGCCTTTTGTAGTGATGGAATTTCTATCAGCTACTTACGGCGATGAATACTCTGTCGAACACACAGAAGAAATCGGCAAGTGGTTTTTTTACGAACAAGTAATCAAAGTTCCTCGCTATGTCATTTTTCGGCCGCATACAGGCAGAATAGAAGTTTATGCGCTAGAATCAGAGCGTTATAACAATCAAAATCCTGATGAAAACGGCCGTTATTTAATACCTGGATTAAATCTATTTTTGGGAGTGTGGCAGGGAACTCGCGAAGGTATAACAGGATATTGGCTGCGCTGGTGGACGGAGGGCGGAGAACTGCTTCTGTGGCCGGAAGAAAGGGCAGAAAATGAACGCCAGCGGGCCGATCGCCAACAGCAAGACAAAGAGTTAGCCCAGACGCTGCTGGAACAGGAAAGACAGCGAAATCAAGAACTTTTGGCTCGATTGGCAGCCCTCGGTATCGATCCAGAATAGCATTAGAAGTCCGATGTCCGTCGGAAAAACGAACAGGTTCGAGGGAAAAAGGGAACCCGATCGAGATATGCTTTCTTCATCCTTCTTTCTTTAGTTTGCTTTCTTCCTTCTCGGTTTGTAACAAAAAGTTGTAATTATGTTAGTAGAAAAACTAGAACAATTAAAAAATATTTTCGCACAGATGGAACGGGCTTTGATTGCCTACTCCGGCGGAATTGACAGCACTTTGGTGGCAAAAATCGCTTTTGATGTGTTGGGCGATCGCGCTTTGGCAGTGACTGCAGTTTCCCCATCTTTACTGCCAGAAGATTTAGAAGATGCACGCATTCAAGCAGCAGAAATTGGGATTGCCCACCAGGAAGTACAAACTCAGGAAATGGCAAATCCCAATTACACTTCTAACCCGGTTAACCGCTGCTATTTCTGCAAAAGCGAACTGCACGATACTTTGAAACCCCTAGCACTAGCAAAGGGTTATCCTTATGTGGTGGATGGGGTTAATGCTGACGATTTAAAGGATTACCGTCCCGGAATTCAGGCTGCGAAGGAACGCGGCGCGCGATCGCCTTTAGCAGAAGTAGGTATGACTAAATTGGAAGTGCGGCAGTTGGCCAAAGAATTGGGTTTGCCTTGGTGGGACAAACCGGCTCAACCTTGTTTGAGTTCGCGCTTTCCTTACGGCGAAGAAATCACCGTTGGAAAGTTGCAAAGAGTAGGGCGCGCTGAACGGTATTTACGACAGTTGGGACTGAAAAATTTGCGAGTGCGATCGGATGGAGATACGGCGCGGATTGAGTTACCAGCCCAGGAGATTAAGCAGTTTGTGTTAAATGCGGATTTGCCTGCATTAGTCGCGGTGTTTCAAGAGTTTGGTTTTGTTTACGCGACTTTGGATTTGGAGGGGTTTCGTAGCGGCAAATTAAATCAGGTTTTGCAACCTGAGCTTTTGGGTGGGAAAGGTTGATTAATTTTCGATACTACAAAAAATTTCTCATGATTGATGTAGTTGGGGACATAGACACAGAGGATCAATCTCAATCGAACATTTACCTTTGAGGTAGCAACTTATAGCTTTCAAGGCTCGAATTGTTAGGATTACAAAACTTACGCAAAACTAACGTATTTCTGTCGCCGGGCCAACTCAGTGAAGCAATCTCAAAGTCTTGCTACACCCTCATAATGCGTAAGTCCTGATTAATTATCAACTTAGAATTTTGAATACTGTGGAGGGAAACTCCCACAGCAGGTTTAGTTTTGAATTTTCAGGGGAAACCATCCGATCGATTTTTGCAAGAGTTTCATGGTTCAAGTCCATCCTTGCTAAGATTTTAGCCCTTCCGCTTCATCTCACCGTCGCGATCGCACTTCCCAAAACCCTACTCTCCATCTCTCTGGTCAAAATCTCACTCAAGTTGAACTCAAAACCCTAATTTGGGGGAGATTTAACTTTTCGCCATGCAGCCGTAATACGCGATTTACCTGGCACAAGTTCTATAAGATTATTTTTTTTCATACGGTAAAAAATATTTTTCATAGCTTGACCTGAATCAATCCCAAGGAGTTTTCGACCAATGCTATTAGTAATTTCTTCGTGTTCTTCAAGGTAATCCATGACTAATCGCTCATACTCCGAATACATTTCATAAGTTGAGATCGCATTTTCTGAATTTTCATCAATAGTTCCAACTCTACGCCAAGCTGCATTTCTTTTTGATCTTCTAGGAACAGCTTCAATAAGTCCGCTATCTCTTAATTTGGTAAAAGCATTCTTGATACTTAGTTCTGACTGAATTCCAGTTTCGTTTCTAGCAATTTCATTAGTTATTTCTTTGTGCTTCTCTAAATACGACATTATTTGTGCTTCTATTGAAGCCAGAGGTTCGTGTTTAATGTATACAATTACAGAATTCTCAGTCTCTTTTATGTCAGGGGGTTGTAGTTTTAACTTAGCCATTGCCTGAAAAGCAGTATTGAGACCTTCTCCTACATCTTTATTAGGTGGATTGGGAAATTTGTTGATTATACGAACAATAGCTCCATTCCTGGCATATTGTTCTTTCAAAATATTTTTTACTGTAACGTGACCTGGCAATTTTCCTGGATTTTCAATCTCAATTCTATTGTCGAAAATACGGATGTGAGTATCAGAAGCTATACTGTAATCTCTATGCAGTAAAGCATTTGTGACAATTTCATGAATAGTTTCTTCGGGATATTGGATATTTTCTAATCCTTGCTTCCCCATTTTAGGTATTTTTTCAATAATTTCTCTTGTTGTAGTTACAGTTTTCTGAATTTGCTTATACAAACAACCTTCGATGGTTATTGGGTCAAAATCAAGAGTGTCTCTTGTTCCTTCTGAGTCTTTTGTTTTATATCTATAAATTTTAACGCCACAATACTTGGGAAAAACAGCTTGAGGTTCATCTGCAAATAATAAAATTCCGGCAACTGTTGGTTTTTGTCTTTGAATTAATTGTTGCTTTTTCAGCCATAACTCAGCTTCGCTAGTTGGAACTACAGCGTTAATAAATTCGCTCATGACTTCGGAATCTTTGATTACTTCAAGCTCTACATCAATAGTTTTTCTTTCATAGGACTCTATACCTTTGTCTAGTTTTAATCTTTCTAAAGCTGCTGGAGTTGTAATAGGGAAAGTTCGTGCGGAACGTCTTAAATATGGAATACCGTCTGAAGCTTCCACTACTCCTCGTGATTTAAGAATAGTCACTTGCAAAACTAGACCCGGATGGCATTCAGAGCTAAGAAATGTATATGAATAACCATCACCAAGTGGGAAAAGTTCCTCAAAAATTTGTAAATGCCCATTTGCGGATTCTTGATCGGCAAAACCTCTCCAATATCTTGTTTTTGTATTGCCTACAGTCTCCTCATTAATTCCGATGTAAAGCTCTCCACCATCAGCATTGGCAAATCCAGAAATAAATTTACATAATTTTGCTGGTTTTACCTCTATCGCCTTGAAGTCGAGAAAATGACTTTCTTCTTTTTGAAGTATCTGATTTAATTGCTCTGAAGTGATTGGAACTACTTCAATTGACATATAGTTTAGTTGCTTACAGCTTAATAAGTTTTAGGATGTTTGCCCTATATTTTGGATGTGCGATGTAATAGCAAATCCGGGTTTAATACCCCCTTTATTTCTTAGTCCGCGTGGACTTCGTTTGACTCTAGGCAGCGGTTTCAACCGCCGAGTCATAAAGAGGGTGGCTAACTTTCAACGCCCGAGTCTTATTAAGGAGTAGTTGGCTGAATTTGCTGTGGCTGCATTTGCTGCTGCTGCTGCTGATTCTGGAGCTGAAGTTGCTGCTGCTGGATCTGGAGTTGCCGATTCTCAAGATCTATTTGCCGCTGTCTGTCTTCAAGTTGCAGCCTTCTGTCTTCTGCTTCCCGCTGTCTGTCTTCACGTTGTAGCTCTCTCTCTAGCTGTCTGTCTTCACGTTGCTCTTGTCTGTCTTGACGTTGTTCGCGAATCTCTCTGAGCTGATTTCGCCGCTCGAAATCCCCTCCCAAAAATAAGTTTTGAAAAGCGTTGATAGTTGTTTGAAACCCAGTAAAAACGCCGCTAACAGCGGTGATCCCATTTACAGCTCCTGCGATCGGCTGCAAGAAACTGTTGATATTGTCGGCAACCCTAGTATAACCCGATCGCGCTACAAGAATCACATCGTTGTTGCGGAGAGTTGGGTTATTATTAGGATTCAACCCTTGAGCAAAATCTACCTCGATCGTGCGACGAGAAACAGTACCGTTGGGGTTCAAACGCAATAGTTCTACCTTGTCTTTCTTAGCCCGCAATTGATTGAAACTGCCTGCAGTCAGCAAAGCTTGGTGCAGGGATGTACTAGGCCGCACCTGCAAAGCCCCAGGCCTGATAACTTCCCCCACAATATTGATGCTAATTGCGTTCGGAGAAAAACTGCTAGTTGCGAGTTGAGAAACTTCAGCTAAGTCTACAGTAGCTGCTGTGGGGATAATCACGCTATCTCCTTCTTGCAGCAAAATATCTTGAGTTGCGTCGCCTTTTTGCAGCAAATCCCAGAGATTTACCATGATAGTTTGTTCGTTGCCGCCTCGGACTCGGCGGCGGATTTGCACGCGGCGAATGTCAGCTTCTGTAGTGATACCACCAGCAATTTTCAGTGCTCTAGTTATCGTTGGTAACCCCACAACCGCTCCTTGCTGTTGCTCGATAGATACAAAACTCAACTCTGTTTGTTGGTTGGTCGATCGCACATCCGAAGCAAATACAGTATAAGGCCCCGGTCGATTTACTTCCCCGACAATTACCACGCCAATTGGTTTAGTAATATCAGCGGAAAAATTAGCACTGGCTCTTTGACGGACTTCTTCAGTATTAAGGGCACTTGCTGTCGGTACAAAAATTGTATCTCCATCTCGAATGGTAACGTCTTGACGCAAATTTCCCGTCTCTAAAAAATCCTGCAAATCAACAGTAGTAACTTGCTCCGGCCCGCCTCTGCGGGGACGGCGAATTTGGACATTTCGCATATCTCCTGCTGATGTCACCCCTCTTGCAAGTTGCAGCATTTCCATCAAAGTCGGGAATTTTACTCCTCCTCCTTCTCTCGTGGGATTAATCTTGTAGGAACCCGGGCGAGTAACTTCACCGGCCAGACCTATATTTAGGGGGCGAGCGACGATCAGAGTCACGGTAACAACGGGAACATTGATGAAGGGTTCGTATCGCCTGGTAATCACGTTTGCGGCTTCTTGCAGCGTCAACCCTTGAATTGGGACGCTGCGAATGATTGGCAAATTGAGCGTCCCGTCAACTAACACTTGATATTCCTTGCTGAATTCAGGGACGCCGAAGATCTCTAAACCAATGCGATCGCCCGATCCTAAAGTATAAGCTGCTTCTTGTGTCAGCGAACCAGAATTGCCGATCGGCGGCAAACTCGAACCCGGAGGTGGCGGTACTCTCGGCCGGTTTTGGTTCCTAGCGGGCGCCGGATTTCTGATGGCAGGCAACTGAGCTATACTGGGCAGCGAACTCAATAGCACCAGGAGTGCTGACAAACTCAGACTTGTAGCGGTTTGAACGTTATATTTCATCTTTCTTCCCTAGTTGCAGCCTGGCAATGAATAAGAGCAATTTAGCTAGTTGATTTTAGTTTATTTTCCCTGCTGTCCAGTGTAGCCTCGGTTCGCTGCAAAATCCACAGGTGGAATCATAAAAATTGGGCGATCGAGCGATTTTAGATTTTAGATTTTAGATTTTAGATTGGGAAATTGAAGGATTAAATTGATATAATCATAATTATCTGCTCTTATTTGCGAGTAAAAAATACGTGGGACTTAAGCTTGATAAGGTGATTCCCTGGGGACGCTGCTTGGATGAATACATAGGAATGTTTAGCTTGACATCAAGTGACCTCAAGCTAGCAATTCTTGATTGTGCCGGCGGCCCGGCGAGTTTCAATGCCGAAATGACTCGCCAAGGTAAAAAGGTAATTTCTTGCGATCCAGTTTATCAGTTTACTGCGGTGGAAATTGGCGATCGCATCCAAGAAACATATCACACTGTCATTGATGCTGTCAAGGCAAATGTAGACGGCTACCTGTGGAACAATTTTGAATCGCCGTACCAGCTAGGCTCCATGCGAATGAAGGCGATGCAGGAATTTTTAGAAGATTTTCCATCAGGCTTGCAGCAAGGCCGCTACATGACTGCTGAGCTGCCCATCTTGCCTTTCGAGAACGGTCAATTCGATTTAGCTTTGTGCAGCCATTTCTTATTTGCTTATTCTCACCTGCTTTCGGAAGAATTTCATCGGTCAGCAATTACAGAAATGTGTCGGGTTGCGAAGGAAGTCCGCGTATTTCCTCTATTGCAGAGTTTCAGCGGGGAGGAATCCCATCACTTAAATCCGATCGTCACCGAATTGAAAAAGAGAAGTTTTCGTGTAGAAATTCAAGAGGCTCCTTATGAGTTTCAAAAAGGCGGAAATAAGATGCTGCGAGTTAGCAAAAAAAGCTCAGCATAAAAGTAAGCATAACTTATTATTCTGTTATGGAAACCAAATAACAGCCATTAATTCGCCAACTATTATCAAACTGTTTTTCCATGAGATAAATGGCTCTAATTGGGATGCCTTCCGAGTCCAGCAACAGCACCGGCTGAGCGGGAATTCCTTCTACAGTGGCGAGGTTTTCAAATAATACCGATCGCGGACGGTAGACAGCTTGATAGGCATTTTTTACCATGTACATAAAGTTTTCGGCTGTGCCAAACTGCTGCTGAATTCCGGGACTGGCGAAGGCAAAAGCCCCAGCAGCATCGTCTTTTTGAAATGCTTGCAGTTGCTGTTCTACGACTGAGCGAATGGTAGCGCGATCGCTTTCACTTATGAGCATATTTTTAATAATTTGTCAAGAGATGGGAGTGTCGAATAGTTACTATTATAGCGCTCCCACTTAAAGGCGATTTTGTGGCGGGATGGCTGGGAAGCTGTCAGGGCGATCGGGGTTTATTTAAACCCCCGGGGCACTACAGACATTAGTGGTAAAATTGGTTAAAGACTTTAAGAATTGTCAAAATGCTAAGCAGCGCCACATAGAGGAAAACAGGGTCTGGGTGGGAATTTGCAAATGAAGAAGCGTTAGAGGATTTTGTCGAAGTTCACTTGCAAATTTTGCTCGGTTTGACGGTCATCAAGCGGCAATTCACTGTCAACGAGCAAAGATGCGATATTATAGCGGTGGACGAGAATAAACGGTTAGTTGTGCTGGAGCTGAAAAACGGCGAAGATAGATATGTCGTTCAGCAGTTAACCCGTTATTACGATGCGTTGTTGGAACACAAACCTTTTGCCGATCGCGTGGATTACGATCGACCAGTTCGCTTAATAGCCATTACGCCAAAATTTCACAGAGATAATTTTACAGATAGGAAGTATCATCAGCTATTGTTTAAGTTTTTTCAATTGGCAGTTATCCAAAATCAAGAGAAATTTTATTTGCATTTGAAAGACATAGATACACAGGAAACCGCGCAAATAGAAATACCCTATCGCGAGATAGATTATAGGAGAACTGATGAAAGTATACCCCCTCCGCCAAGATTAATTTTAGATTGGCTGGGTTCATGGACTACGGAAGATGAAGATGATTTTCGGAAAATTCGCGAGCAAATTCTCAGCTTCGACAATCGAATGCAGGAAATAATCGAGCCTAAAAGCATCAAATATGGAATCCCAAAAACTAAGCCATGTGCAGAGTTGTATTTTCAGAGAAAGTCGAAAAAAATTATTTTGTTTCTCTGGTTGCCTATTCCTAACCGTAAGAAACAAGCTATTGCCAGGATGCAAGTTCATACTAATTGGGAGATCTACTGGCAGTTTAGTCACGTACCAGAAGGGTTATACAAAGACACCAAACATACAAGTTATTTTCAAATACGCGAATATGAAAATGAGCCGAATGTAAGAATAATCACAGCAAAAGATTATATTTGTGAAGATTTAGATGGGCTAGTCGATCAAGCTTTGAACACATGGCTAGAAAAACTTTAAAGTAACAAATACGATCGCACCCCATCACCCCTTACCCAATCCACTATCCATCTGCGTCTATCTGCGTGCATCTGCGGTAAAAATAATCTCATCAATAGCTTCGGAACAAATCAAATCAACAAATTTTGATATAAAATTACACCTAGAAGCAAAACTCAAACCAACTCATGCCACAAACAGTCTGGATCGCACGACACGGAAACCGCATCGACTTCGTTAACCCCGACTGGTTTCTCACGGCAGAACGCCCCTATGACCCCCACCTTTCCGAAGACGGTCACGTTCAAGCTAAACAACTCGCCAATCGCCTCAAAGGAGAAGGAATTTCTCATATTTTTGCTTCCCCCTTTCTGCGAACTGTCCAAACAGCAAATCACGCGGCCGAAGCTCTCGATTTGTCAATTAAACTAGAGTGGGGACTGTGCGAATGGCTGAATCCGGAATGGATGCCAGAAATGCCAGAAACTGAGTCCGTCGAAGCTTTGTGCAGGCGTTTTCCCAGGATTGATGCTTCCTACAAAGGCGGTATTGCTAATTATCCCGAAACAGCGGAAGCTTGTTTCAAAAGGGCGGGGGAAACTGCTAAACGCCTCGCGGCTGAGTTTCCCGAAGATATATTATTGGTAGGTCACGGTGCGTCGGTTTTAGGAACTGCGATCGGGCTAGCGGGCGGTGCTGAAACGGAAATTAATGCTTCTTTGTGCTGTTTGGTGAAAGTGGTGCGGGGTGAGGGAGAATGGTCGATCGCACTTAATGGCGATACTTCTCACCTGAGTGACTCTGAAGCCGTTATCCGGTTTAATTAAAGTTGAGATTCGTGCGGAAAATGGCATTCTATGCTATTTGTGTAAGGTGCGCGACCGGGCGCACCCTACGTTAATCTGATCTGTGAGAATCTGGGTGTTATTGTTTAATGTCGATCGCAAATTTTAAATCGAAAATCTCAAATCGGTATGGCTGGACACAGTAAATGGGCGAATATTAAACGCCAAAAAGCTAGAGTTGATGCCGTTAAAGGCAAGGTTTTTGCGAGAATATCTCGCGAAATTATTGTCGCGGCCCGCAGTGGAGTTCCCGATCCCGCTGGCAATTTTCAACTGCGGACGGCTATTGAAAAAGCCAAGGCGGCTGATATTCCTAATGAAAACATAGAAAGGGCGATCGCCAAAGGTGCCGGCTTGGCCGGGGGAAGTTCGGAATTAGAAGCTATTCGCTACGAAGGTTACGGCGTTGGCGGGGTTGCTATTCTGATTGAAGCGCTGACAGACAATCGCAACCGCACAGCGGCTGACTTGCGAGAAGCTTTTACTAAAAATGGCGGCAACTTGGGCGAAACTGGTTGTGTGGGCTGGATGTTCGACCACAAAGGAGTTTGTACGGTACGCGGCCCGATTGATGAGGAACAATTGTTTGAAGCGTCGCTAGAGGCGGCTGCGGAATCTTATGATTTGATATTAATTGATGAGGATACTGAAGGTGCAGAGGTATTTACAAGTGTGGCTCATTTGGAAAAGCTTGCTGATGTTTTGAAACAAAAAAAATTTGCAGTTTTGCAGTCGGAAAATCGCTGGATTCCGAGCAATACAGTGGAAATAGACACTCCTGAAAAAGCTCGATCGCTCCTTAAGTTAATGGATGCACTGGAAGATTTGGACGATGTGCAAAGCGTGACGGCGAATTTTGAAATGACAGATGAATTGATGTCTTTGAGTATGGTGTAACGATCGCGCATCACCAGATTTTTGCCATCCGCAAGACAAATCCCGGTAACTCTGGATCTGCGCTCACTGTTTCAGGATTATCTAAGATTTCAGGTTCGCGATCGGGACGGTAGATGTAGACTTTTCTGTTTTTGCGATCTAGCAAAAAGCCGAGCGATACACCGTTCTCAATATATTCTTGCATCTTGTTTTGCAATCCCTTGAGAGTGTCACTAGCCGACCGCAATTCAATCACAAAGTCTGGACAAATCGGTGCGAATGAGGCTTTTTGTTCTTCAGTTAAGGCATTCCAGCGCTCTAGTTTAATCCATGAGGCATCGGGGGAGCGGGTTGCTCCATTCGGCAAGGTAAAGCCTGCACTGGAGTCAAACGTTTCACCTGTGCCATCTTGTTCTGCCCAGTTCGCCAGTTGCTGAGCAATTTTAATGTTGCGGTTCCCTGTATCTGAAAAGGCTGGTGACATGATAATGACTTCCCCACTGGCAGTACGCTCAATTCTCAAATCGCGATTAACTAGACAGAATTCATAGAACTGTTCAACAGTCATCGATTGGATCGCAGGGAAATTGACCGTCAGTGGGACGCTTTCGGTTTGAATTAGCAGCGTCGTCATGGTTTTTCCTCAGTTGGTGCAGGGGTGATAGAATACCTTGAGCTTATCATATCTTAGCTTGGCGATCGAAAGTCTTAGTCGATCGGGGAGGCGGAGTGTTGTATCGATTTTTGTCCTGGCTCAATACTCTTTTTTCCCAGTCATCAAATAAGTAACCATGTATCCTTTGCCCTTAACTTGAATGGCGCCGCGCTTCTCAAAAGTGTATTTATCCTTTAAGAGCTCGTAGGTTTCGGTGGTGACTTGAATGCAGCCGGTAATCCCGTGGGATTCCATGCGCGAAGCAATATTTACAGTGTCGCCCCAGAGGTCGTAAATAAACTTTTTTAAGCCGATGACGCCGGCAACGACAGGGCCACTGCAAATCCCGATCCGAATGCTGAAAGGCTCCGAATGCTCTAAACTGAGGATCCGAATTTCCTGCAGCATATCGATCGCCATGTTCGCGATCGCCTCGGCGTGATCCTCTCGGGGCGTAGGCAAACCGCCGACAACCATGTAAGCATCACCAATAGTTTTAATTTTCTCCAAACCGTGGCGATCGGCCAAGTGGTCAAAAGCCGAAAAAATATCGTTGAGAACTTCCACCACTGCAGTCGCTGAAATTCTCGACGAAAGCTCTGTAAACCCCACAATGTCCGCAAACATCACAGTTACTTCCGCAAAACTTTCGGCGATATTGTGTTCATTGGCCTTCAAACGCAGGGCGATCGCAGCCGGCAAAACGTTCAGCAGCAGTTGCTCGGATTTAGCTTGTTCGAGTTCCAACTGTAGGTAAGCAGCCTGCAACTTTTCGGCTTGGCGGATTCTTTCTCCGGCTAGCTTTTCGATTTGGGCGGTGCGGCTCAAAGCTGTCAGCATATATGTCACCGGAATCAGAGTCCACAGCATCCCCATCGTCAGAGTTCCCCAAGAGCGCCAGTGCTTGCGAGTTTTGCGAATTTCCGGCGTAGCCGACACGTACAGAGACCACTGGCGGCCGCTAATTTTCAGCCGCCTTTTGCAAGCTGTATAATCAGGGCCTGGATTGTCAAGAATCGGGCAGTCTGGCCGGAGGGCTCGTTCCACAGCGGCTGATCCTGGAAGCACTTGTTGGCTGGCGGAGTCGAACAGCACCGCAAATTGCTGAATTTGGCCGTCAGCAGGCAGATTTTTGAGAACCGGGTTTTCCCTTGGCGGTAACAGCGACGGTGCTTCTTGCTTCTCTAGAGCATCGCTGGCGAGATAAATAGTGAGGTAGTCGGTATTGCGTCCTTTTAAAGAGGTTTGGAAAATATCTTTGCCTCGAAATACGCCCACAACAAATCCTTGTAGCAGTTGGCGACGGGATTCCAGGGTAGTCGGTTTAATGCTGTTTCCGTAAATCGGAACTATTGCCAAAAGACCTAGTTCCGGGGAATTGCCCTGAGTCAGGCCAGTGTAGTTGGTGACAATCATTTCTCCAGTATCGCGCCCTCGATCGAGCGCGGCGCGGATTTCTGGGTGGGAAGCGAGGTCAAAGCCCAATGCTGTCTCGTTCCCGGCTGTTGGTTCGACGTAGATAGCCGGGAAGTATTCGGCACGCAGGAGGGCCGGGCGCAGTCCTCCTCGGGGGTCGCGCTCTGTAATATCGAAGCTGGGGTCGGTTTCGGTTCTGGCTTTGGCTTCGTAGTTGCGCCGCTCGGAATAGGGGACGCGGGGAACCCAAGCCAGGAGTTGCAGGCTGGGGTGGACGGCTAGGGGACGGGCGACAAACCTGGCAAAAGAGGAACGCTCGACGGCGCTGAAGGCTTTCATGTAGTCGCTGAGGGCGAGAACACTATCTAAGTCGGAGTTGAGCTGGCGTTCGATGCCGATCGAAATATCGTCGATGCGGCGGTGCATTTCGTAGTCGCGGCGGTTATCTTCCCAGTCCCAAACCAAGGCGAATGTCAGCAGCGACAGTCCCACACCGAAAGCCAGCGTCAACCCGGCTGGAATGTAGCGAGACCAGGATAAAGGTAGTTTTTTCAGCATAATTGCCTAGCGAATAAGGGCAGCAGATTAGCACACCGCTGAATGCGATTTATTTCGGTCTCTGAGTGCGTTTAATTCAAAACCCTGATAACTCAAGCACCGACGGCAATTGGGAATTAAAAGTTATATCTTGAAACTTTTAAATTAATTTCCGATCGCTCAGCAGGGGATTTCAATCCAGAATTCCGCTCCCTGTCCGGGCGCTGAGATGCACCGCAGGCTTCCCCTATGTTTTTCTACCACAATTTGATGGCTGATGGATAATCCCAAGCCGGTTCCAGACCCTACGGGTTTGGTGGTGAAGAAGGGGTCAAATAGGCGCTTGCGAACATCTTCGGTCATTCCCGGGCCGCTGTCGGCGATGCAAATGACGATGCGATCGCAATGACTGAGCTGGCTTTTACTATGACTTTTCAACTCCGCTGTTTTCATTTCAGTGCGAATTACGATCGTCCGAGGTTGCGGTTGGTTTTGTAGAGCGTCGATCGCATTGCTGATAATGTTGAGAAATACCTGGTTTAACTGCCCCGCACAACAGTTAATTTTCGATATTTTTCCGTATTCTTTAATAATCTCAATCCTACTTTTTCTACTCCCCTGGTGCAATCTATGCTGAACAATTAATAGCGTACTGTCAATTCCTTCGTGAATGTCTACCAACTTCATTTCTGACTCATCCAGTCGCGAAAAGTTCCGCATCGACAACACAATTTTACTAATTCTTTCTACTCCTACTCTCATGGAATTTAGCATTTTTGGCAAGTCTTCCTTCAGAAACTCTAACTCTAACTCCTTAATTTTGTCAGCAATCTGAGGAACTGGGGACGGGTAGCATTGCTGGTAGAGATTCAATAGTTCTATTAAATCGTGAAAATAGCTGGATGTGTGAGAAATATTGCCGTTAATAAAAGTTGCGGGATTGTTGATTTCGTGGGCGATGCCAGCCACCATCTGACCGAGGCTCGACATTTTTTCTGATTGAACTAATTGGATTTGAGCGTGTTGTAGCTGTTCGTAGGCTTCTTGCAATTGGGCTGCTTGTTTTCGCAATTGAGATTCCGAAGCTTGGAGTGCTGCTTCGGAAATTTTGCGATTGGTAATATTTTCAATCATCCCTAATCTGTAAATAGGTTTTCCTTCGCCGTCTCGAATCAAAGTAGCTGTCACGTTTACCCAAACAATCTTACCTGTAGCGGCCATCTGGCGGATTTCGAGTTGATAGCTCATAATTTCTCCCCGATCGAGAGAAGCAGCAACTTGGAGATTTTTGGGATTATCTTCGGGATGCCCAATTTCTATAAATGTTTTGCCCAGCAATTCTGCGGCGGTATATCCCAGCATTTCGCAGTAAGTCTTATTGACTCGCACTAACTTGTTATCGTCTAAATTGGCTAAGTAGATAGCGATGGGTGCATCTTCAAAAATTTTGCGAAATAGTTCCTCGCTGGCCCGGACTTGAGCTTCTAGGGAAAGCCTATCCGTGATGTCTTCAAACGTAGACAAAATGCCGACAACATTGCCGTAATTGTCGTGTAAAGGTATTTTATTTGTATCCAGACAGCACTGGGTGCCGTCGGCTTGCATTTTGGATTCTATGATGTGATATTCTGGGGTGTTGGTTTCCATGATGCGGCGGTCGCCAGCTCGAAAAACTTCTGTTTCTTCGGGCTTCCAGGGCATATCGAAGTCGGTGAGACCGGCGATTTCACTGGGGTGATTAAAACCTGCGACTTTGGCAAAGTTTTTGTTGCCTCCCAAGTAAACTAAATCTCGATCTTTCCAGGCGATTAACTGAGGGATGTTGTTGATTACCAACCACAGCATTTTTTGGGATGTTTGCAAGGCTTCGGTACGTTCTAGGACGCGCTTTTCAAGTTCTTGGTTGGCTTGTTGCAGGGCGATTTTTGACTGGCCTAGGGCGATTTCTGCTAGCTTGCGATCGCTGATGTCGATTGTCACCCCCTCCCACAGTATATCGCCGCCCGGTTGCACTTCGGGGCGAGCGATGCCGCGAATCCATTTCAGTTTTCCCGATCGGGTTACGAGTCGCCCTTCATATATCCAAGGTTTTAAAGTTTTGCCTGAAATTGCGACTGATTCTAACAGGGGTTTTAGGTCTTCTGGATGCACCGTTGACCAGATTAAATCGGAGTTTTTTTGAACTTTTTCTGGATCTAATTCGTAGAGTTCCCAACAGCCGGGACTGACATAAATGAATTCATCGGAATTGTCGGGATGCAGCAAGTATTGATAAATCATTCCCGGCACGTTGGCGGCCATTTTTTGAAATCTAGCTTCGCTTTGCCGCAGTGCTAATTCTGCAAGCTTGCGATCGCTAATGTCAATCAACAAGCCGTCCCAAATAATCTCACCTTTTTCGCCCGGTTCTGGTCGGGAAGCCCCGGCAATCCACTTGATCCGACCGCCCGGACAAACTAATCTGCCTTCCCACCGCCAAGGTTCTAAAGTTTTAGCTGAGTTGGCAACAGATTCCTGGAAGCTTTGCGCATCCTCTGGATGAAGCATTTCGATCGCAGGAATAGCTGAATTTTGGAGTACCTCTGGTTCTAATTCCCAGAGTTCGCGGCAGCCAGAACTGACGTAGGGGAATGACACAGTGCCGTCTGCTGCTAACTGAAATTGATAAATCATTCCGGGAAGGTTGGCGGCTAGTTTTTGAAACCTCGCTTCGCTTTGCCGTAGTGCTGTTTCTGCTTCTACGCGATCGGTAATATCGTAAAATGCCGATAAAATTGCTGCTTCGCCGTCAAAATTAATCGATCTCATCGAAAGTTTTACCCAAAAAAAACTGCCGTTTGCTTTCCTGAGGCAGATTTGTTCGCTGTCGCTAAAGCCGTTTTGTTTGACTAATTCTAGCAATTGACTGCGGTCGCTGATATTGGCATAAAATTCATAGTTTTTGCCAGCGATAAGTTGTTCATGACTCAAACCTAAACTTTCCCCAAGGGCAGGATTTGCATACAAAATTACGCTGTCTTCTAGGCGCGTAATTAACATGGGAACGGGAGTCGCAGTGGCGATCGCCCGCAATCTTTCTTCGCTTTCTTGCAGGGCTGTTTCGGCTGCTACTCTTTTGCTAATATCGTTTTGAACTCCGATAAAATGAGTTATTTTTCCCTGATTGTCTAGGATGGGGGAAACGGTTAATTCGTTCCAAAAAGGAGTTTTGTCTTTGCGGTAATTTTTGAGAACTACCTTACTTTCCGTTCCCGATCGTAAACTGCTGCGGAGTTTGTCTAATTCAGCGCCATCGGTATCGGGGCCCTGCAAAAACCTGCAGTTCCGTCCAATAACTTCTTCGTTACTGTAACCAGTTAGTTTCTCAAAAGCAGGATTGCAGTAGATAATAGGTATGTCAGGCCTGCTAGCATCAGCGATGAGGATGCTGTTGGTCGATGCTGCCATCGCCCGCTCTAGGAGAGACAGGTGGAAAGAGTCTGTTGTCATCGGTAGCAATATCCAAACTCCCAAGGAGCGGACAGAACAATATAAAATTATAAACAGGTTGAGCCATTCTTATTCTATAATTTTATTTGTGAACAAACCAGACGGTCAAGGTCGTACCGTTAGACCGCAGGCTTCTTTTTCCCTCGATGCAAGGGATTTTTTCAGTGACGTAGAACCACCGCCACTTTCGTAATTCAGCGCCATCTTTTTGATAGTTTGTCCAGACTTAGAACCCTTAACTCTTTTAGCTAACTTTGCTTGAAGTGTTGTCAACTTTTCAGCAGATGTTCTCAAAAATCTCGGGTTTTTAACTCGTTCACCATTGGATAGGTAGGCGTAGTTGGTAAGTCCTAGGTCTATACCGAGACTTTTTTTTGCGGTGGGTTGAATTTCTGCAACCGTTAGTGGTACTGTTTGATTTTCTAGCGTTAGGGAAATATACCATCCCTCTACTTCTGGGATAACCCTGCCAGTCTTAACCTTGAATCCTTTCCGTATTGATCTACGGAATACGATTGGCACTTGACCTACTTTCGCGGTAGTCGATACAAATCCTCTGATATCGATTCCGGCTGCACCGTCCGCATTGTTGACTGTTGACTGTTGACTGTTGACTGTTGATACCATGTCCGATCGATTAACCATAATATCCCGGTCGGGGCGGGTTTTTGAGATGGTCAATTATTGGCAGGTATTGTTGGCGAACCCTCCCCTACAAAAATCGCGGTTGCTCGACCTGACATGATATGACTGATGACTGATGACTAATGACTAATGACTAATGACTAATGACTGTTGATATCAGATCCAACAGAAACAGAAGGTGAAAATACTAATATTTTCACCTTCTGTTTCTTCTCCTCCTTCCATCCCGCTCGCCAACCCTTTTAAATTGACAAGCTGATGCAAGAACCCTGAGCAGTTTTGCTTACTTCAATCCTGGCTTGAAAAGCTTCTTTGAGGTGGGGCATATGGGTAACGGTGAGAATGCAGGCGAAGTCGGAGGCGATCGCATTAATTGCAGCAATCAGCCGATCGCACCCTTCAGCATCCTGAGTCCCGAACCCCTCATCAATAATCAACATTTGCAAAGCCGTACCCGCCCGCTGAGACAGCAGTCTCGCCAGGGCCAGCCGGATCGCAAAATTAATCCGAAAAGCTTCACCGCCCGAGTAAGTTTCGTAGGCGCGAGTACCGCGAGCATCAGCAATTAAAATGTCTAAAGTGTCAATCAATTTAGTTGCTTTTTTAGAAGCAGCAGCCCGCTGAGTAATAAATTGAACGTGCAATTGATTCGCGCTCAATCTCGCCAATATCTGATTGGTTTCAGCTTCTAGTTGAGGCAAAACATTTTCAATCATTAAAGCTTGAATGCCGTTTTTACCAAATGCTTGACCCAACTCTTGATAAACTCGCTGCTGGCGTTTGGCAACTTGCATTTGCTCTTTTTGAGCTACTAGCTGAACTTGCAGAGTTTCCAGATTTTGCTGCTGCTGCTGGAGGCGTCCGAGACTTCCCAAATGTTGGTCAAGCTGCTGGCGGCGGCGACTGATTTGCTGTTCGATCGCGCTGATTCGGGCTGTGGGATCGGGATATTCTTGTAATTGCTGGTTCATCGCTGAAGTTTGAGCGCTGACAGCTTGCAACTCTCGATCGCGCACAGCGATAGAACTTGCTATTTCATTAACCCGCTGCTGCACTTGCGGGTACTGCACAGTTGCCGATCGCAGTTTTTCGGCACGCGCGATCCAAAACTGCGATCGGCGCATTTCGTTCCGCACCTGTTCGTGCTGTTCCAAATTATAGCCAATTTCCGCAATGTATCTATCTAAAGACAGAATTTGCTGCTGTATTTCCGAGCTATTTTTTTGCTGTTCTAACTGTTGCTGTACAGTGGCTAATTGAGTTTGCAAATCCGGGCGGCGGGCATTAATTTTCTTCAGTTTCTGTTGAGCGTCTTTGATTTGAGCTTGCTTAATTTCGGCCCACCGCAAGCGCTTTTCATCGCTGCGGGCGAGGGAGTGGCTGCTATCGCTGTAATTGAGCTGTTGCAGTTGCTGTTCGATTTGCTGGAGTTCGGCCAAATCCGAAGCTGCATACTCGCCGGTGCGCAGCAACCGCTCAATTTCCGCAGCGTCTTGACGCATACTTTGCAGCCGGTTTTCGTCTTGGCCCAGGCCATCTAATTGTGCTTGCAAATGGCTGCGGCGTTCCCGCAATTCTTGGTAGGGCGCTAATTCCTCTTCTAGTTCGCGGTATTCATGTCTGAGGACTTGAATTTCGCGCTCAGAGACGGCCAACTGTTCGCGGACTACCCACAGTTGGTTCCAGATTTCCTGCTGTTGGGAGTGGTGTTTTGTGACTACCAAATTCCAGTAGTGTTCGTCTAAAGGTCGATCGCACAAAGGACAATTGCCAAAATTTCCATCCCGCACCATTAAAGGCGAATTAGATGGCTCGTTTTCCGCAAAATTCGAGGCTTTACCTTCGCCTGCGGTTTTTTCTCCTTCATGTTTCCGCAGCAGTTGCAGTTTTTGGTCGATTTCGGCGAGTCTGGTTTGATAATCGCGGCTTTTGGCTTGCAGGTTTCCTAGAAAGTCGTGCCTTTCTTGACCTTTTTCGCGGACTCGCTGCTGATAAACTCGCTTATTTTCCAACTGCAAAATTTGATTGGCGATCGCCGAGATTTCCTGCTGTAATTGTGGCTGTCGCTGCTGCTGCTGAACTTGCACCTGTCGGTTGATTTCGTCTAAGCGGGCGGTTAAACCGGCGCGGGCGCGATCGAGCTTTTGTTGCTTTTGCTGCTGCTGTTGTAGCAGCGGCGAAACTTGCAATTGCAGTTGCTCTAGTTCATTGAGACGTGATCGAACTGCTTGCAACTGTGCGAGTCCTTTGTCAACCTCCGGCTGCTGTTTGAGAATCTCCAGAACATCTTTTTCATCCTGTTCTAAAACATCTAATTGAGCTTGCAACTGCTGAATTTTGCTTTGCAAAAAGCTCAGTTCTTGCCGCTGCTGTTCTTGCAGTTGCTGACGCTGATTTTGGGCTTGTTGGTTAGCTTTGAATTTGCCAGAGAGACTCTCTTCTGTGGCTTGCAAGCTGTGGAAATACGCGATGCCTGTTGTTATTTCATTTTCTTGTTCTAGGAGGGCTTGCAGCTCATTTTGCTGCTGTTTGGCTGCGCTGAGTTCTTGCTGCAAGCGGCGGCATTCTTGAGAGATATTGTAGTGCTGTTGCTGGTAGCCTGCGAGGAGTTTTTGCCAAGTTTGGCGGTTGTGGTGCTGGAGTTGCAGTTGCTGCAACTCGGTTGTGTCGGCTTGCTGCTGTGAAGAGAGCAAATCCGTTGCTTGCTGCAATTGAGTTTGTTCGGAGGCGATCGTCTCTTTTTGTTGCAGTTGCTCTTGTACGGTTAGCAAACTCTGTTTGAGCACTTCGACTTGAGCTTTAAATTGTTTGGACGTATCTTTGGCTTGTTCGGATAAAGTATCGTAGGAGTCGAGTTTGAGCAGGTTGGCTAACACTTGTTTGCGTTCGATCGGCTTTTTGAGCATAAATTCATCAGCTCGCCCCTGCCGCAAATACGCCGAGTTGATGAAAGTATCGTAATCTAGTTTGATGTGTTCGAGGATTTTTTGCTGAGTTGTTCTCAGCCCCTTGTCTGTGAGGGTGCGAAAATTTACCCCCCCCGACCCCCCCTTACTAAGGGGGGGAGAAGAATTCACTTCTTCGGGATCCCCTTTACCTTGGGGGGGGAAGGGGGGGTTTGTTGCTACTTGAAATTCCAAACTTCCCGATTGTCCGCGCCGCCGGTTGCGAATCACCCGGTAGATTTGGCCGCCGGTGGAGAAAGTGAAATCAACGCGCACATCAGTTTCGCCGATATGGATGATATCGTCTTCCGTATCGCTGCGGCAACAGCCCCAAAGTGCCCAGGCGATCGCTTCTAAGAGGGAGGATTTGCCAGCACCGTTAGGCCCGCAAATGCAAGCGGTGTGCAGGCCGCGAAAGTCTAAACCAGCTTCGCGATAGCTGAGAAAATTTTTGAGTGTAAGTTGTATAGGAATCATTTAGGCCATCGCGCCATACAATCTATCTATAAATAACACTATTTGTGCGCTGTTGCCTAGTTATTCAATCCAGATCCAGAACAATTGTCAATGCTTCTGCAATTTCTTCCATAATTGTCTCGGACAAGGTTCCGAGTTGTCGGACAAATCTTTGTTGGGAAACGGAAGGGACTTGAAAAGCCTCGGCCGCGGAGACTTTAGCCAAGCCATTTTGCCACTGGGTTCTAGTCGAACCATCCAATCAAGTGGGGAAAAAAGATCGTTCCATGCTGTAATTGGAACAATTACTTTGAGCCGCAAAATTCCCACTTCATCATCGCTGACAACCACAACAGGCCTAGTTTTGCCAATTTCATCTCCCACCGTTGGATCTAGTCTGACAAGCCAAATCTCGCCCTTACGCATTAGTTTCTACTCCTGCGCTGAGGTATTCTTCCTCTGAATCGAAATACGGTTCGCTGTCGGGCGACCACAAATCGTGAAGTGGCCCCCCTGGTTCATACAAGGGGACTGCTGCTTCTGCTGCGGCTCTGAGTTTCCGTTTTCTTTCAGCTTTGCGCTGGGCTTTTTCTTCTATTTCTTCGCGCATCATCCGCGAAGCTGTTTCGATGATTTCTAGGCGTTCTTCTGTTGTCAGATTTTTGAGTGCTGCTAAGATTTCTGTTTTGGTCACGGTTTTTTCGGGTGCTTGGTGAGAAAGTGCGATCGATCCAACCATGATTATATTTCACAAAAATCGATCTCGCCGATCGCAGTTAATTTTCCACCTCATCCCCCGAGTCAGGACTTAGCGTGAGTCCAAGGCGTGTCAACTTAAGCAGTTCACCCCCAGATTTCTTAATAGTAACCAACCTTATCTAGATGTCGCTTACGTACTTGTTTAATCAAACCCAGCATTTTATGAAGCTTAATTAAATAGGTAACTATAGATAAAGTTCCCCTCGATTATCTACTCATAAATATCTCAGCTTTCTGCGATCGCAATCCGGTTACAAAAAACTTTTCGGTATCAGTAAACCCATCAAACCCAATCAAATAAAAAAATCCTAATTCAAAAATTAGCAGCCCCCCAACAGGTAATAACTCTCACACTTCTTCAGTCCATGTCAGAGCGTCAACAGCACTATTATTTGTGTACCAAGTAGCGAGGGGCTGGTGGTGAAATGCCTCTACTATCATCAGCATTCGACCCCCCTTACTTATTGTTGACCCACAGCAAGCTTTAAGTTTTTTGCGAGCAGGTAGGAGTCGGTTGAACCATCGGCAAAAAGGAGCGCACGCTCAATTTTGGTACACCGATTCCCACCCGTACCACCTCACTCAAACCGTCCATAGGCTGGGTAGACCAAGCTCCATACTACTGCCATCATCACCCTGTACCTCAATAGTCGATCGCCCAGTTTTTGTGATCCAGGAGTTAAGCATAACGACTTCAAGCTTTCAGGAGTCGGTCAATACAAAACAAGAGCTTCTATTTCTTCGCCTTTGCCCACAGCCCGAGTTGCATGGCTCGACGCAAGTCTCGATGACCTCAAAAAGCTAGGCGTTTTCGGCCAGGCAAATTTGATCGCGATTCGACACGCAGCCCATACTTAGTCGAATTGTTACCCCACAATCCGGCGAGTGTGATTTTTGCTTAACATCGCGTGGTAGAGGTTAAGAACGTGAGCCGAGTTGAGGGCTAAGCATCCTTAACTTGACACCAATGTCCGGGCTATTACCCCCTCGATACCTACCAACCAGCCAATTAGCTTCCTATGCTAACCCCAGCCCTCTTGATGCCAGTTAGGCTTGCCACCTTTACCATCATTGAATCGCACAACACGCACCAGAGGAGACCCATCACGAGCAGGATATTCCCAGTAGCGAGTTTGACCGGGGCGAGTCGCTTTCTTTTCTTGAGGACGGGCGTAGTAAGTTTTGCCATCTTTATCAGCCTTGCTTGTGTTTTCCCAACCAGTAGCGGGTGGTTGGTCGGGGTTGCAGACAGAAAGCTCGCCGCTGGAATAACACCAGTCTGCTTTGCCACAGTGCCGGCAAGGATTGATTTCGGTGACTTCGACAAGATTTCCACAACCACTTGAAAGTTAACCATCGATCACAGTATCATTGTTGTACCAGATCATTTTACGGCGTTATTGATTTATGGTATGAAAGGCTAAGTATAGAAGTCATATAAACCAGTATCCACAAAGATTCTAGATTTTCAACTGATTTTTTTCATACCCTGATTAAGCAACGCCCACCGAGTTTAGCAATCCCCTTATAATGGAAAAATTTAAGGCGGTTTCAACCGCCGAATTGTTTACCATGAGCGGCTTTAAGCCACACTCGTTCCCCACTTACCAAGCATTTTCATGAGTCACATGATATTCTCAGACACTCTTATTTTGCTTCGACCCTACTACCTCCCTAGTAGCCATAAAGGAAACGAGTCTAAGGATAAGTTAACTACAGTAATCAATCTGCTCCGGCAAGCTTTAGCTGAAACTTCGCAACAGCGTGCTCTCACTACTATCAACCTGGCATTGGACATACTCGGCCCAGTGGAAGTCATTGAGACTGGAGAAACCCTCCCCACCAATACATCCCTAAAAACATGGCAAATCGACGATTTTGATCAATTCTTCGGTTTAAAGCATGTGCAGGCCAGAGACCCTGCTGAATGTTTAGTTGCAAGTGTTTTAACAGCCTATCGAGCTTGGCTTGAGTTAAATTCCTGCACCTCACTCGAATCAGCAAAATTGGAGCTAGAAAGTCAAAAAAATGGTTTCAAAAGCTGTGTGAGCCTATTAGCCAGAGTCTTCAACGTGGATTGAGAATAAAAGTTATGACTAATGTTGAGGCCATCGAAATTTGGAAGAAATCTCATTGGATATTTTCTGTTTACACCCAGAGTCTGATCATCTGCCTTCGTCGCTTTGAAATGGAGATAGAACTTGGAAACATAAACAATGCAGGAATTGAGCTAGAAACTGCTGCAGAACTTATGCACGCATCAGCTATAGCGATGGAGCTAGCCGGAAGTTTTAGTCAGCAGGTGTTCCAAGATCAGGTTCGTCCGATGATGATGCCCCCTAACGTTAAGTCAGAAGATTTTAGTGCACTTATGCACTGGGATCATGCTCATCTTATGAATGTATTGAAGACTATTCAGCCTCTTTACAAGACACTGCCTGTCTCCCTTCAACCTCAGCACAACAAATTTATCTCAGCCTATAAAGTTGTTTGTGCTTCCCACAAAACTGTTTGTGAAAAATTTGGGGGCAGTGAGGCGGGAAGCTTACGAGCGCCCGAACACACAGCAGTAGATATGCTAGATAAATTCGAGCGGAACCGCTTGCGACTTATAGATCCAAATGGTCAAGCAGGGGGTGGGTGTCCGTTTCACAACAATCAATCCTCAGAGTAGAAAGTAATGGTTGAGATTTAGTTGGATAAGACCATTTTTATTCCACTTTCCGGTGCTGGGTTGTAATCATAACTAACGTCAAAAACCACGGCAGAACGCTAGACATTGAAGTTATGCTAAATTGTACTGTTAAGATGCCAGCACACAGATGACTTTTTAGCAATAGGTGTAAGGAGATTCCTCAATGCAACGAATTCTTGAACCAGAAGTGATGGATACGTCGGAAGAGGCTATTGAGTACGACGCGATGGACTTCACGGCAGTAAACACGGCATTTGCACAACGTACTAGCGAGTTGGCACCACAATCGGGTCTCGTTCTCGACGCAGGTACAGGTACTGCCCGCATTCCCATCTTAATTTGCCAGAAGTGTCCACAGTTGCAGATTATCGGCAGCGACCTGTCAAAAAATATGCTGCTGATTGCCTCAAAGAATGTAGAACAGGCTGGCTTACAAAAACAGATTTCTCTGGAATTAGCCGATTCCAAGCAGCTTCCTTATCAAGACGGGCAGTTCGATATGGTTATTTCAAATAGTATCGTCCACCATTTGCCCGATCCCCTACCCTTCTTTCTAGAAATAAAGCGAGTGCTAAAGCCAAACGGAGCAATCTTCATCCGCGATTTATTTCGACCCACCGATGAAGCAACGATGAATGCCTTGGTTGCCAGTATTGGTGATGATTACGACAAACACCAAAAGATGTTATTCCGAGATTCCCTCCATGCAGCTTTTACATTGGATGAGGTAAAAGAAATCGTACAAAATGCTGGTCTAAAAGGGGTAAAAGTTTATCAGTCATCAGAGCTTCATTGGACAGCGGAAAGAAAATACTCAGGAGTCTACTGAATCTAACCTTCCAACGTTTCAGTGTGTTCCGAATTATGTTAAAGTCTAGCTTGGTATGCATATAGTTTCTGCCAGCTAGGAAATCATCAAATAGTCAAAAGTGGAGATTATAGACAAAGGTTTACGTAAGTAAATTTCTTGAGGAATTTTTTAATCAATGCAATTAGCTGTATTTTGCGTTCCTATTTCGCTCCTAGTTGCTTTGGTAATTAGTCCTAAAGCAGAAGCTCAGGGAATGCGACTGCTAACAGAGGTTGACCCGTCCACCTTTATTGAAACGACAGGGATTGATGATTTCGTAGCACCGACACCGGAAACATTTTCTAATACCAATTCTCCAAAGTCATGCAATAGTAGCCCAAGCTGATAAAATATAATCCCATCCGCTTATAGATGCTATTGTTAAGAGTAAAAATTATTCTCGATCAACGCGAACTTTTTTTTTAAGAGCATCTAAATTATCATATATAAATTTCCCAACTCAATTCTTGTTTTATATAGTGCCAGACTCTCTCAATCCGATTCACTTCCGGGCTGTATGGTGGTTGAAAGATTAGTAAAATATTATCCGCGATTTTTGACTGCTACTATAATGAAACCTACCATTCCTTAATTGAACAATATTTAAATGTTCTGGATATTCAGATGCTAATTGATACCAATATTTAATTCCTTTTTTTGCTGCATCTGGGGTAGTAAACTCTAACCACAAAGCTGTTTTGAGCAAATTTTTTAGTTTTTTTTTAACTTAATAGCTGCCGAAGCATCTTTTTTGTTACTACTACAGCATCTTGGTACTTTTAATTTGGCTTTTATTCGATAGCGTACTTGCTTGTGTAATGTTTGATATTTGACTGATACTTGATAGTTGTCTTCTACCCAGGCCACAATTTCTTTGTAACTCTTGAATTCACTGGAGTCCTCACTGATTTTTTTTGATATTCTGGCGATTACGGCGCTGGGAATTAAGGAGGGATCTACCAGTTAATTGTTGTATTTTTAATAGTGATGAGAGACTGCCAGCATTATAGTGTTTTAACCATCTTTGTACGATAACTCTATGTACTCCTAAACGTCCTGCTACATCTGTAACGCTTTGGCTAAATCCTGATTTTAATCCATAAAGTGTTGGAATTTTTTGTCGAGCGGGTTATAGTTAGCTGCTCGGACAGAATTATTTTTTGGTAATTTACTTTCATATAATTATCCTTAAACTCTCTAATAGTTATAGCAATTTTTTGGATAAATACTATAATTCAGAATTTTTTTGACCCTTTATTTACTACAAAACCTGTCGGCTCTGGCACAGGCTTGGGGTTGGCTATTAGCTACCAAATTGTAGTAGAAAAATATCATGGTAGGCTGACTTCTATTTCTTAGTCTGGATAGGAAACAGAGTTCGTGATTGAGATTCCTCTCAAGCAGGGAACTCTGCAAAAGTGAGATTGATTTAGCTTGTGTTCGCTCCCAGGAATTTATACAACAGCATTTAGTTGAGTCTCTTCCCCAACACCAAGCGCATATCATTTGTTTGGATGGGAATCCAGAAATATTCGATCGCTTCACACAGGAAAACTCTGAGACAGGGGTGACACCGGATAATTTAGCTCATCGATATTAACCACCGCTTTGAAGTAAAAGCAGGCGAGATCGCCCCGATCCGCATCGCTGACTCTTGCTCTCTCGGAACTTACGCTTTTGAATCCTTAACCCCCTTAAAACCCACCGGAATTACGCATTTTAGTTCATTAGTCAAAACTGAATTTAATGTAAATTAAACTACAAAATTCTGAATTGTAAAAGTTGTAGTACATCTTAACAACTATGTGATTATTCTGAATAATCTATCGCCTTGAGAGGTTAGCTAAGGGGTAATGCCCTGCAGGGGTAATTTCCTGCAGGGGTAGTTTCCTTCAGGGGTAATTTCTTTCAGAGGTAACTCCCTTCAAGGCTAAGACAAATGAGGGGTGAAGGGTGAAGGGTCTCCCAAAAAAACTCTGCTAGATTAAACGAATCGCACTTCCAAAAAAATCACATGAGGAAATTATTGCTAACTGGTACTTCTGATTATTTACGAGGTAAATTCTGGCAAATGGTGCTGAAAGGTATCAGGCATGGGGTAATTTACTCTCTGGTGTAAAGGCAGGAAAAAACCTCTTTTACAATACTTTCAAGATGATTTTCTATAGCTACTTTAAGCAGAATGCTGAGGCGGCCGTAAATTTCAATGAGTGGAGAAAGGAGAAGACAAGGGAGTGGATGATTCCGCTTTTTGAAGCTTAGGATTTTTCAGAAGTTAAAACAATTGTGGATGTGGGAGGAAACATGGGCACCCTAACGGCGGTTATTCTTAAACCCAATCCCAAGATGCAAGCCATTTTGGCCGATAGCAAAGATGTTGTTGTCGGTGCGAATCAGGTTTTGGAAGTGGCGGGAGTTGTAGATAGTAGGTGTCAAATAGTGGGAGAAAACTTTTTTGATTCTCTTGGCCGAGATCGCTATCTTTACTTACTCTCTCGCGTCCTCCTTAATACGGAATGAAGTGATTTTTTTTCGCAGTGGGAAGACCCTGTGGCAAACATTGTTGAATTGATTGGCTCAAACTATAAGCACTAAAAATATGTATACTCAGAATCAATTTAGTTGTTTTCTTATTGGAGAAGGAACTTTACCTATCCAATGTGCTGAACTTCTTTTGGAGCGGGGTCATGAGATTTTAGGCGTCATCTCCTCTGATGCATCGATAAGTAGCTGGGCGAAAGGAAAGGACATACCTTACATCCAGCAAACAGATAATCTCGTAGCCTTTTTAAGCCAGCAGCCTTTTGATTACCTGTTCAGCATTGTCAACTACTCCGTCTTACCCAAAGAAATTTTGGAGTTGCCGCGTCAATTAGCCATCAACTACCATGACGCCCTCCTGCCAAGGTATGCGGGAGTGAATGCTACCTCTTGGGCTTTGATGCATGGGGAGAAGACTCATGGGGTTACCTGGCATGTGATGACCGCTATGGTTGACGCGGGTAATATCCTCAAGCAGATTTCCGTCGAAATTAACTCAGACGAGACCACTTTTACCCTCAATGGGAAGTGTTATGAGGCTGCCATTTGTTCATTTGCTCAGTTAATTGACGAACTCTCAAGTGGTCAAGCCTTGGGGAGAAAGCCAAACCTAGATGAGCGAACCTATTTTGGGCGCTACAAAAGGCCTCGTGCTGGAGGTGTACTCTCATTCAATTGTTGTGCCCATGATATAGATGCCTTCGTTAGGGCTTTGGACTTTGGTCCATACCCCAACCCATTAGGTCTGCCCAAGTTGGTGATAGGGAACAACTCGATCGTAGTCTCTAAGCTGGAAGTATTAGGTGACCAGCCTAAGTCTCCTCCAGGAACGATAATAGCGATCGAATCCAGTTTTCTTAAAGTTTCTACAGCAAGTTACGACCTAGCGCTGCACCAGGTGCTAACTATAGGTGGTCAAGTGCTACCGATTCCTGATTTGGTCGCGAGATTTGGACTGCATGTTGGGTATCGGTTTAAAGACATCGAGCCGGATAGGGTGAAGCGCATTGAGAGGTTTGATGCGTTAATCGCTAAGTACGAGGCTTTCTGGGTAGAGAGACTTTTGACGTTACAGCATATCACGATTCCCTATGCACAGAGGACTGTATCGCACTTAAAGTCGAAGCAGTACGCGAGTGTAGAGATACCTATCTCACATGAGGTCACTACCTTTCTGGAAAAATGCCATCCAGCATGGAACCTGGGCGAATTTCTGGAAGCTGCTTTTACTACTTATCTTGCTCGTATCGGAGAAACTGAATGTTTTGATATCGGATTTAGAGATGTAAAGTTACAGCAGGAGATGGTAGGACTGGAAAACCTTTTTGCCTCCCATGTTCCTTGTCGCGTAAATATAGGGTACGAGCAAAGTTTTGAGGAAGTTTTTGAAGCTTTTAAGAAAGAGGTGGAGTTAACCAAACTTCACTTGACTTATGGGCGTGATGTCGTGCGTCGGTATCCGGCTCTTCGTTCTTTATCGCAGACTGATTGTGAGCAAATGTTTCCGGTGGTCGTAGAGCGGGTAGAAAAGCTGGATAACTACCAAGCAGAGCCTGGGAATGAGCTGACTCTAGTTATTGCGTCCGATGGGAAAGAATGCTTTTGGTTCTATAACACCTCGGCGTTAGATGGTGACAGCATTGCCAGGATGCAAGAGCAGTTTACTATTTTTTTGCGAGGTATTGTCACCGACCCTGCCCGTTGCGTTGCCGAAATTCCCCTGCTATCTGATCCGGAGTGTCACAAAATTCTGGTGGATTGGAATGATACTCAGGCAGATTACCCCAAGGATAAGTGTATCCATCAGTTATTTGAGGCTCAGGTGGAGCAGACACCTGATGCGGTGGCAGTAGTCTTTGAAGATGAGCAACTTACCTATAAAGAGCTGAATCAACGAGCTAATCAGCTAGCGCACCACCTTGGGAATTTGGGTGTGGGGCCAGAGGTATTGGTGGGTATTTGTGTAGAGCGATCGCTCGATATGGTAGTAGGATTACTGGGAATTCTCAAAGCTGGTGGTGCTTATGTGCCCCTTGACCCAGAGTATCCTACCGAACGCTTGAGCTTTATGCTTCAAGACGCAGGTGTGCAAGTGCTGCTCACTCAAGCTCGGTTAGTAAAGTCTCTTCCCAAACATAACGCGCGTGTCGTCTGCGTAGACACATTGGATGTAGCAATTGCTCTTTTGAGCGAATCAAACCCTATCAACGGGGTGGTATCGGGCAATCTCACCTACGTCATCTACACTTCCGGTTCCACAGGCAAGCCCAAAGGAGTGCAAATTCCGCACGGTGCTGTGGTCAATTTTTTAACATCCGTGCAGCACCAAGTCGGATTAACACCAGCGGATGTCGTCATAGCGGTGACAACAATATCATTTGACATTGCCGCTTTGGAAATTTATTTGCCCCTGCTCACAGGGGGGCGTATTCATTTGGTGACGCGGGAAGTAGCAAGCGATGGCTCTTTGTTAGGCGAGCAAATCGCGGAGGCTGGCGCTACACTAATGCAAGCAACCCCAGCCACTTGGCGGATGTTGCTGGCTGCTGGATGGAATGGTGTTCCTGGGTTGAAAATTCTCTGCGGTGGTGAAGCCTTACCCAGTGACTTGGCGCAGCAACTACTGGCAACAGGTGCTGCGATTTGGAATATGTACGGTCCGACAGAGACGACGATATGGTCAACTGTCTTTGAAGTAGAAGCAACACAGTTATTTCAGACTTCAATCCCTATTGGTCGCCCGATTGCCAATACGCAGCTTTACATCCTAGACCGCTATCTTCAACCTGTTCCTGTAGGAGTTGCTGGCGAACTATACATCGGTGGTGATGGCGTGGCGCGAGGCTACCTCAACCGTCCAGAGCTGACAAATGAGAAGTTCATCTCCCATCATGCTCAGATGCGACTGTACAAGACGGGGGATAAAGCTCGCTACTTGCCAGATGGTAATATTGAATACCTTGGACGCTTTGATAACCAGGTCAAGATTCGCGGCTTCCGGATCGAATTAGGCGAAATTGAGGCCGCTATCGCGCAGCACACAGCCGTGCGCGAAACGGTGGTTATAGCGCGAGAAGATGTTCCCGATCAAAAATATCTGGCCGCCTACATTGTACCTAACCATTCCTATGCGATCGCCACGAGTGAATTGCGAGGTTTTCTCAAGCAAAAACTGCCCGATTACATGACACCAGGAGTGTTCGTGGTGTTGGATGCCCTGCCCCTAACCCCCAACGGCAAGGTAGACCGCCGCGCCCTACCGGCACCAGAATTTCAATCCGAACTCCAACAGTCCTTACTAGCCCCAATAACTCCTATTGAAGAGATGCTAACCAGCATTTGGGCAGATGTCCTGAGAATTGAACTTGTGGGCGTTCACCATAACTTCTTTTTTGAACTGGGCGGACAGTCCTTATTAGCCACTCAAGTGATTTCAAGAGTGCGGGACACCTTGGGCGTCGAATTACCGCTCCGCAGTTTGTTTGAAGCTCCCACGATTGCCGAATTAGCCTCGCGGGTTGAATTAGAGCTCAAGAACGGACAATCACAAGAAGCAGAGCCTCTTCTACCAATTCCAAGGTTAGAGTCCATCCCATTATCCTTTGCTCAAGCTAGGTTGTGGTTCCTCGACAAGTTACAGCCAAACAGTGGATTTTACAACATCCCTCTTGCTTTGCGTCTTAGCGGTCAGCTCAATATAGCGGCTATAGAATCCAGTATCAACGAAATTATCCAGCGGCATGAAGCCTTACGCACAAATTTCACAACACAAGAAGGTCAACCCGTTCAGATTATCGCTTCAACTTTGAATTTGAAACTGCTGGTTGTGGACTTGCTTTATCTACCAGAAAGTTCGCGAGAAATCGAGGCACAACGCTTGGCTTTTGAAGAAGTGAATCGACCTTTTAACCTGGATCGAGACCCTTTAGTCCGAGGTACGGCGCTACAGTTAGGTGAAACAGAGTACATCTTAGTGCTCACCATGCACCACATTATTTCTGATGGTTGGTCGCTGGGCATATTCGTGAGGGAATTAGCAGAACTTTACAAAGCATTCTGCACAGGATCGCCTCCTGTTTTACCTCTGTTGCCAGTACAATATGCCGACTTTGCGGTTTGGCAGCGACAGTGGTTATCTGGAGAGGTATTGAAAACCCAGCTTCACTACTGGAAAAAACAACTCAAGAACGCTCCGAATTTATTACAATTGCCGGCAGACCGACCGCGAAAAGCTATTCAAACTTTCCAGGGAGGATACTACCATACAGCCTTTGACAAAGAGTTGAGCGCAGAACTTACTGCTCTGAGCAAGCGATCGGGAGTTACTCTGTTTATGACGCTTGTAGCAGCGTTTCAGACATTACTGTACCGCTTATCAGGTGAGGATGACATCGTAGTGGGTACGCCTGTAGCTGGTCGCAACCGACGGGAAATTGAAGGGTTAATTGGCTTTTTTGTCAATACTTTAGTGCTGCGAACCAACCTCGGTGGCGACCCCAGTTTTGAGGAGTTACTTGGCAGAGTCAGGGAAGTCGCGCTGCAAGCTTATACGCATCAAGACCTGCCCTTCGATCAGTTGGTACAAACATTGCAACCAACACGAGACTTAAGCTATACGCCGCTATTTCAAGTGATGTTTGCCCTCGACGACGCTTTAGTGCCTTCTGTGAAACTGGCTGAGTTAACGGTAAGCTCGTATTCCGTGGAAATGGGCACAGCCAAGTTTGATTTGACTCTATCAATGGAGAATACTGCTGATGGATTGGCAGGAGTATGGGAATACAATTCTGACCTTTTTGATCAGGCGACTATCGCTCGCATGGCGCGACATTTCCAGACTTTACTAGAGGCGATAGTAGCTAATCCTCAACAGAAGGTTTGCTCTTTGCCTCTGCTGACAGAGCAAGAGCGGCACCAGCTATTAGTAGATTGGAACAACACCACAAAAGAGTATCCCTCTGATAAATGTATCCACCAGTTGTTTGAAGAACAAGTGGAGCGATCGCCTGATGCAGAAGCGGTGCTTTTTGAAGATAAACTGTTGACCTACCGAGAGCTTAACCAACGGGCGAACAGTCTGGCACATCACTTGAGAAATCTGGGCGTGGGACCAGAAGTTTTAGTGGGGATTTGTGTAGAGCGATCGCTAGAAATGGTAGTAGGCCTGCTGGGCATTCTCAAAGCTGGTGGGGCTTATGTACCCCTAGACCCGGCTTATCCCCCAGAACGTTTGGCTTTCATGCTAGAAGATGCCTCTGTAGGAGTGCTGCTGACTCAGGCGCGGTTGGTCGAATCTCTTCCCAAATATCAAGGACGTATCGTTTGCCTAGACACAGACTGGGAAATCATTGAGCGACAGAGTAAGGAGAACCCTGAATGCAGCTTCACCCCTGAGAACCTGGCCTATGTGATTTACACTTCGGGGTCTACAGGGAAGCCCAAGGGTGTTCTAGTTGCTCACTCAGGGGTAAGCAACCTGGCGACAGCACTGATCCAGATATCCGATGTGCAACCGAACAGTCGTGTTCTCCAGTTTTGCTCTTTGAGCTTTGATGGTTCAGTCACAGAGCTTGTCATGGCCTTGCTGTCGGGAGCGACCCTGGTAATGGGAACCCGGGACTCTCTGCTACCTGGATCAAATTTAATTCAGCTATTACGTGACTTTAGGGTCACGACTGTTGCCCTACTACCATCAGTGCTAGCGGTACTGCCCGCAAATGAACTACCAGCGTTGCGGACAGTAATAGCCGCCGGAGAAGCCTGCTCCCGCGAGCTCGTAGCTAAATGGTCATCAGGTCGTAGGTTCTTTAACGGTTATGGGCCGACGGAATGCAGTGTCTGTACCACCATGGTCGAATGTACCGATAGTAAAGAGGTACCGCCCATCGGTCGGCCCCTTCCCAACACCGAGGTCTATATTCTAGATTCCCACAAACAGCTTGTCCCGATCGGTGTTCCCGGAGAGTTATACATTGGCGGTGTTGGTGTAACACGGGGCTACCTCAACCGGCCCGAACTAACTGCGGAACGCTTTATCCTCAATCCCTTTAGTAACGACTCGGGTTCTCGTCTTTATAAAACTGGTGACTTAGTCCGCTACCTACCTGATGGCAATATCGAATATTTAGGCCGCATCGATCACCAAGTTAAAATTCGTGGCTTTCGCATCGAGCTGGGCGAGATTGAGGCAGTGCTGAGGCAACACCGGGCTGTCCAGGATGCCGTAGTTATAGGCCTAGAGTACGACCTTCATGACAACCGCCTAGTCGCCTATGTGGTTCCGAGTCACGAGCAAGTCCTCTCCACCAGTGAACTACGTCACTACCTAAAGGAGAAACTGCCCGACCACATGGTACCTTCTGCATTTGTGCGACTGGAAGCGCTGCCGCTGACGCCCAACGATAAGGTGGATCGTCGTGCTCTGCCAATGCCTGACGGGACAAGGTCAGTGGAAGAAAATTTTGCGCCGCCTCTTACCCCTTTTGAGGAAGCGCTGGCTGGCATCTGGAGGGAAGTTCTCAGGCTTGACTCGGTGGGTATTCACGACAACTTTTTTGAGTTGGGGGGACACTCTCTACTAGCCGTGCGCCTATTGGCACAAATCGAGAAAACCTTCGGGAAAAATCTCCCTTTGGCTACCCTCTTCCAATCACCAACCATTGAGCAACTGGCTAAGATTCTTCACCAGTCAGGATGGTCATCTCCTTGGTTTTCCTTAGTGCCAATTCAACCGAGCGGTTCCCAACCACCTTTTTTCGGTATCCACACTCTTGGCAAAGGTCAAGAGCATTACCGCAATATTGCACGTCATCTGGGTTCAGACCAACCGGTTTATGGGCTGGATTATTGGCTAGCAACACAAAGTAAAGACAAAAAACAAGCTCTCCACACTTGGAGGGTTGAAGAGCTGGCAGCTCACTACATCAAAGAAATGCGAATTCTCCAACCGGAGGGACCTTATTTTCTGGCTGGTTTCTCTTTTGGTGGCATAGTAGCCTATGAAATGGCCCAACAGCTAGTTAGGCAAGATCAGAAGGTAGGTCTGCTGGTTTTATTTGACACACGCTGTCCCGTACTCTCTCTAAAAAGGCTAGATTTTAACACCTTCTACATACATTTGAAGAAGTTTTTCCAACTTGAAATGAAGGAAAAGCTTCCCTACATAATGAGCAAAGTCAAGGATAAAATCCAGGACAATCTCAACTCGATTAAACCCTTCTTCCTGAAGGTGGCGGAAAAATTTTTCTTGAAGTTTAAGCTTCCTATTCCTTATGCACTCCATTACTCACTGATTGTAGAAGCCAACAACAAGCTAGCTAGTGATTATGCACTACAAGTCTATCCAGGTAAAGTTACCCTCTTCCGCACCACCGACCAACCCGTAAGGTATGGCAAATGTTCCGATTGGGGCTGGAGTGCTCTGGCCTTAGGAGGCGTCGAGATACATGAGGTTCCAGGCAACCACGTAGATATATTAAAAGAACCTCACGTACAAGTGCTAGCTAAAAAATTGAAAGCTTGCATAGATCGTGTGCAGGCGGAGGAATTAGCCCACATTCCGCCCCTGTGTTCAGACCAGTTTGTTTGCGATAACGAAGATTCGGAGGGGTACCAGATTCAGGCAAGATCGGGACTTAGGTAACTGGCAAAGCAATCGCTGTACTATTCTAAGCTAAAAATATAGCTATAGCCTTTCTCAGTAACATGAGGTGCTCTCGCGGGCATAGGGCATAGGCCTCCGTGGGCATAGGCATAGGACTCGCCCCCATACCTCACGACGCTTGAGAACCGCTATAGCGATCGCTCTTGAGTTTAATCAAAACTTCCCCCCTGTGCGGGGAAGTTTTCGATGCAAACCATTATCAGGTCAGACTTTCCCAGTCCGGAAAAAATGCAGTAACTATGGGAAATTATTACAGGTCCGGTCGAAAGCAGCGATCGCCCTCAAGAACAAGCTTACGCGATTGCAAGACATAATTAATTTAATTTCTCTTTTAACTCCAGAGAAATCCCGAAAACTGCATTTTCGATGTTCTCCGGTGAAGGCTGAAGTATCTCAAATCCTTACTTTTTGTACCATTTGATAAGGTTAGAATTATTGTTGATGTCTGCTTGAGTTAGAGAACCGCAGATTCGCTTAATTCGCCGCTGACGAGCTTTCTTTATAGCAAACTAGCAAACTGTAAGAGGTTAGTTCCCAGTCCTATGCGACGATAATCGATTGGTTTGGGCTTAACTACGAACTTTCAAAGAGCTGCTTCTAAGTGCGGGGGAGTGTGAATTACATCGTTGTGAATAATGATATCGCCTATGACCAACTTATCAGGCGGATACAAAAGGCTTTGAAGTCTACCAAGTTCGCTGTTGCGGTACAGGAGTTTGGTAAGAAAATATGAATCTTCGTCCCCGTTTACTTGCAGGCGGTACTCTCGTCTGCAGGCGATCGCAAATAATCATCTGATCGTTGTGAACTTTCCAACATCATTTATTTTTAGAGTACCTGATAAAGATTGTCCTTCACCGAATCTACGATGACTCTTCTTTCCCCTTGACCCCACCCACCGCATCAAGAAATACCCCAAACCAATTCAGTAATGCAGTAAGTATGCAAGACTATTGGACGGTTTGAGTGAGGTGGTACGGGTATTAGAGGCCGAAGGATGGTTGTGGGTAGAGTCCTTTAAAGTAAGTAAACCAGCCATAGCCAAAGGACTTACTTGTTTACCCACGGAATTATGGGGACAACTTTTTGAGCTGGTGATGGTAAAAATTCACTCCCTCGCCGATAAATTGCCGATTCCTCTTGCTTGGGAATCGGTGTACTAAAATTGAGCGTGGGTTCTGGATTGCCGATGGTTCAACCGACTCCTGCCTGCTCGAAAAAAACTCAAAGCTTGCTGTGGGTCAACAATAAGCAAGGGGGGTCGAATGATCATGATAGTAGAGGCATTTCACCACCAGCCCCTCGCGACTCGGTACACAAAAAATAGTGTTGTTGAGGCTCTGACATGGACTGAAGAACTGTGAGAAATATTACCTGTTGGGGGGCTGCTAATTTTTGAATAAGGATTTTTTAATTTTCTGTGGTTTGAGGCGTTTACTGATACCGAAAAGTTTTTTGTAACCGGATTGCGACCGCAGAGTGCTGAGCTTGTTACGAGTAGATGATCGAGGGGAACTTTATCTAAAGATGAGATGATAAAAATGGGTCTATATCGCTCCAATCCCTGTAAACATCCTGTCCGCTTAGTATCTGTGCTGGGAAAAACTTGGTATTACTATCTTAGGAATATTAAAGACCCAGAAAAATTATCTGCCGGGCAAGTATGTGAACTGTACCGTCGGCCTAAGAGAGTAGTATCGGCGTTTTTAGTGACGAAACGTTGAGGCTCGATTGTTTTATTTGTGGGTGTGTGGGACTAAGGGAGTAGAAATTCCAATTTATGCAACGCTGGATATTTTATGCCTGTCTCAAGGATTTATGTTCATCAGTAGCTGTGGAGTTAGGTCAGCCCAAACAAGGAATTTCAGTAGAGATGGTTTTTCGTGGACTCGCTCATTTTTCGCGAGCTGGAGGATGTAGTTACCTATTTAATTAAGCCTCATAAAATGCTGGGTTTGATTAAACAAGTACGTCAGCGACATCTAGATAATGCCGCTTACTATCTTGAAATCTCGGGGTCAACTGCTTAAGCTGACACGAAGGGGCATGGCGCCATGTCCCTACAATGATTAATCAGCTACCCCTAGGTAGGGAAACGGCCTTGCCGTGTCCTCCCAATTCTCGGGTCTTTACAATAATTAATCAGCTACCCCTAGGTAGGGAAACGGCATTGCCATGTCCTGCGAATTGCCGTGTTCTCCGATGGTAGGAAAACGGTATTGCCGTGTCCTCGATTGCTTTTGATTTTCCATCATAAAAAAGGGTTGACTGTATTCCTACAGCCAACCCCGCGCATATTTATTTGTTGTGCGTTTGCTCAAAGGGCAACACTACCTGACAATATTCGGAAACGTATAGCCGACACCGACTAACAATCCCACTTCAGCTCCGTCCACAAAACCAACATTCAGTCCCGCTGTTGCTGTTAAATTTGTCGTCAGTGGCACATCTACACCCCCCGAAATCAGGAAGCCCAAAGTACCGTTATCCCCGGTAGAAATTATTACGCCAGCACCTGCATAAGGAGCAGCACTAATCACAAAATCCTCGCTGACTTCGACGGCTTCTTGAGATACAAAATCGAAGGTAACGGGAACTAGAAAAGCTAAGTTGTCCTGGAACAAAACAGTCGGTCTCACCGACAAATTGTTCGTCAAACCGATTTTGCTAATAATGGCAAATGAACCGTCGCCTAAGGCTGAATCTCCGCCAAAACCTAGATTGCCGCCAATGCCGATGTAGCTGGGCCCAGAACGGGTAGCTCGGCCTGGTCGAATTTCAGCTCCTTGAGCCACTTTTTCAGTTGGTTCCGAGACAGTTCCTGGTTTTTGGGCAACTTTCGGTTGGTTTGTCAGAGCTGAGGCGGAAGTGCTGACAGGATTGCTCAACAATTCTTGTGCAGTTTTGACTTCTTTTTCTTCCTTGGTTGCAGTGGGTTCAGAATTATTGCCCTCGGCAACAATTGAGGTAGGTCGATCGCTCTTTTTGACAGTCTCGCTCGTTGACTGCACTTTGACGCCATTATCAGCAATCTTAGCGGTTTCTTGCGACTTTTGTGTCTCAGCAACAATGGAGGTATTTTGCTCGGTTTCTGTCCCTGCAATTTCCGATGTTGCTGCTTCCGATTCTTCGGGTGCAGCAATAGATACTTGCAAGTTGGCTGCCGGTTCAGAGGCTGCTGGCTCTGCCGCTTCTGTTAGTTCGCTCCAACTGATTGAATCAATTTTTGTATTACTAGCCGTTGTTTCTGCGTCGGCTTTAACTGCTGAAGTTGCCGCCGGCTCAGAAATTTGGTCAATATTTTGAGTTGCCATTGTTGCAGTTGTAGCGACATCGGGCAAGTTTCCCGTTTCAGCTTTCGCTGACAGGGTACTGCAACAAACAGCTAAAGCTGCAAGATTTATTAACGCGAAAGTAGACTTGGAAAATAGACTATTCATAAGAAACTCCTCAATGAACGGTGTGTTAAAAGTTTGACATTCTCCGACAATCAGGCGCGGGGATTCTTGGTTCAACGAAACCACTTAACTAGCGAATCCTTGCGTCATCTAGACTAGAGGTGGGATTCTCCCCAAGCGTTTATTCGGGTATGCCCTACCCTATTTGCATTGCTGCAAGTTTTGTTTAAGTTTGAAACAAATTTGTTTCAATATACTGTTCGTCTAGCCCCTATAAATCTTTTAACCACTGCTAGGAAGAAACTAGAACAATGCAGTAGAACCGCAGAGATTTAATTGTCAAGGTTCAGTGCTTTGCCGTTTGGCAGCAAGGTTTTTTAAGTGGTTGATTACCTAGACCACTATAATTAACAAGGGTACCTTAAACAGATGACAATGGCAAGAACCAAAGTATACTACAACTTGCGGCTAACTGAAATAGAATGGAGGAGTTAGTTGCTTATATTGAATAAAAAGCCGTTCTAGATGGACGGGGCTTTAAACCCAATTTCTTGGTAAGTGTTTGAGGGCGACCGTCGAGAGCTTTGCTAAAAAAAGACACAAATATGAGTTGTGTTGTTCCTAGATTGGCACTCAATCGTTGAAGAGTCAACTCTCAAGCTGATTAGATTCAAGAACCGACCGCGGGTTTAGAGGTTAATTAAAATTAACCGATCGATCGGCTAAAAATCAATCCTAGGGATGATTTCACCCTTAATCCTGTTTAATTGAGGGGTCGATCGGGCGCCTCGCTTGCATTCTACAATACTGTACTTGAGGGCGCGGCGCAGCAGAACCCTCAAAATCCCGTTTTTGAGGGCGCACCAGCTCGAAACCAAGAGACAGCAAGCTTTCAAAACAGTTTTGGCAGCCCCGCCGTCCAAGGCAAGCGCAGTTGCACGAACGCGATCGGCTGCTGCAGGGTTCCTGACAAGTAATGTAGAATAATAGCACCGATCCGAGAAAGAGTTGTGGCTCGATCGTGTCAAAATTACTGAATATTATGAGAATTGTGTAAAATTTAGTGTTCTATTAGTAAAGTTTAGCCTTCGCTTTCGCTCAGGGTCTAACCATCTAACAACAGCACGCAACTCAACAAGTAAAAACAGACAAAGTATCTCATCTCAACCTGACTTTATGAGCAAAGTTCTAGTCATATTAGGCGAATTGAGCGATCGCGACATCGATTGGATGCTCGCCAACGGCACCCGCACCCAAGTCCTCCCCGGCACCACCCTGATCACCGAAGGTAAGCCCTTAGACGCCCTGTACATAGTTCTGGATGGAACTTTGAGCGTTTCTGTATCATCTTTGGGCGGCAAAGAAATTGGAACAATTATTTCCGGGGAAGTGTTGGGCGAAATGTCTTTTGTAGACGGGAGGCTTCCTTCTGCTAGCGTCACGGCAATTGAAGAGTGCCTCATTCTGTCAATCCCCAGGCGGCTGCTAACTGAAAAACTCGAGCAAGACGTGCTTTTTTCCCTGCGGTTTTATCGGGCGATTACCAAATTCCTGTCGTCGAGACTGCGGGGTACAGTCAAACGCTTCGGCGAAGATACTGATTATTTAATATATCAAGACCCCGACGACGAGCGCGCCATCCCGCAAAATTTAGAAAATCCAGATTTGGCTGAATCTAGATTTCAATGGCTGTTGCAGCGTTTGAAGGGGATTTGAAGTTCGGGAACTAGCAGTGTACGGGAGTTAAGGGATGTTGAGGGGAGTTCGGCAACGGATTTGCTTGAGCGAGGATTTAACGAATGGATGTTGAAGTTTGAGGGAAGAGGTTCGAGGGAAGAAGGAAAAAATAAGATTATCCCTTTTGCCTCTTTCTTCTTTTTTACCAATGCCCCATTACCAATTGGTAACTGGCAATTGGCAATTTCCAGTTACCAATTTCCAGTTACCAATTAGAAAACATATTTTTCAGCGACGCGCCAGTAGCGGGAAAAACGCTTCAAATCAATGTAACCATCGTAGCGGACAAAGGGTTCGTGCGGTAAAACTTCTACAGGGATCGATCGCTTAATTTCCCGGCAAATATCGTGAAACCGAGGACTGGGACTTTCCGCAGTCACCACTTGATTCGCGCCGGATTCGATCGCAAAAGCGATAACTTCCGCAGCCACATCGCCCCGCCGAATAACTACCGGCAACTCCAGCAAACATTCGTAAATAAACACCATTCGTTTGAGACTCAACTGCCATTCATCAATGAGCGCATCATCCCAAACCCAGATTGCAGGTGCCTCTGGGTGCGCTTGAAAAGCGGGGCCTTCAGGACTCAAACAGTCGCCGTGCAGCCAAATAATCGGATCGTTCATAAATTGGGAATGGGGAATGGGGAATGGGGAATGGGGCATCGGGAATGGGGCATTGGGAATGGGGAATGGGGAATGGGGCATCGGGAATGGGGCATTGGGAATTGGTATTTGGTAACTAATGACAACAGTTAACCGTCGTACCGCCAACAGTCAACAGTCAACCAATAACTTTTTAATTTGTGCGACCTTTTTGAGGGCGGTTCCAACTTTTAGAACCGCCGCTGCGATCGACCTTTTCTCCCAAAGGAAACAACTTGCTTTCCAAATATTCGTAAGTTCCCTCAAAATCGCATTGGCCGTACAGAGGACAATCGCGACAATAAACCGCCTTAGTGTAACGCTCCAAATTTTCCCGATTAAAAAAATAAGGCTTGTGGCTAAAAGTGCTGGCTACCCACTGCCAAGAAAGATTGTTGCTTGCCGGATCTCCATCTAGCAAGTGTTGCAAAAACCAGCGAGCTCCGGCTTGCCAGCGCACGCGGCGCCAGTGTACCAGATAAGCTGCAGTCCACATCCGCTGGTGGTTGTGCAAATAACCAGTTTCTCGCAACTCGCGACTGAAACTGTCGATGCAAACCAAACCAGTCGTGCCCTCGACGACATCCTCCGGCAGAGTTTCGCTGTAATATGAAGCAGTGTAACCAGTTTTGTAGGGTTCCCGGTCTTCCCAAATCCCCTTGCCCCATTCGGCGTACAGTCGCTGCCAATAATCCCGCCAACCCAACTCGTTAACAAGTTTTACGGCCTCTTCTCGATGCCGCACCTTCTCCAGCACGGCATCCCGGACTTCCGCAAGACTCAAAACGCCGTAGCGCAAATAGGGCGACAAGCGCGTTACCGCACCCTTGAGGAAATTGCGGGTTGAGGCGTACTTGCCGGGGTCAACTTGTTGCAGGGCTGTCTCGGCTGCTTTGCGCCCGCCTAGGGTCGGCGGTACGCTGCTGTCCCGGGCGGCTGCTTCGGGGAACTGTTCGCGCACGTAGGCAATTAATTCGTCGCGGCTAGCAAATTCCCGCTCCATGTCCTGACTCATTGTTTTTTCTCAAGCGCCTGTTATTGTTTCTTAATGTTAAAGCTATTTGTTCGGGCGTGCCTGGTCGATCGCCGGTCCATTGCCATCAGATCCTGGTAACGTACAGTTTGCCCCGACCGCATTTGATTGTCAGCCCGCAGCCAAAAATAGCATCAAAGTCAGTACACTCAGGGATAGATATAATACCAAAATCTCATGGAAACTTTTCCGGCGGACGCGTCTGCGATCGCCAGCTTAGCTAACCGACAGCAGCCTGGTACAAAACAACTGGAAAACAGCGAAGTTCAAGAGTTCGATCGAGCCATGATGCGCCGCTGCATTGAATTGGCTCGCCGTGCTCTCGGCAAAACCGCACCCAACCCCCTCGTCGGTTCTGTAATTGTCCGAGACGGCAAGATTGTCGGCGAAGGGTTTCACCCCGGTGCCGGTCAACCTCACGCCGAAGTTTTTGCGCTCCGGGAAGCGGGGGAACTCGCCGAAGGAGCGACTGTCTACGTCAACCTGGAGCCATGCAACCACTACGGGCGGACTCCTCCCTGTTCCGAAGCTTTAGTTAAAGCCAAGGTGGCAAAAGTAGTGGCTGGCATGGTCGATCCGAATCCTTTGGTAGCTGGCACTGGGCTGGCCCGGTTGCGAGAGGCTGGCATTGAAGTGGTGGCATCCGTAGAAGGGGAAGCTTGCCAAAAACTCAACGAGGCTTTCGTGCACCGGATTTTGTACCGCCGGCCTTTGGGAATTTTGAAATATGCGATGACTTTGGACGGTAAAATTGCTACCAGTACCGGCCACAGCGCTTGGGTGACAGGCGAGGAGGCTCGGAGCGAGGTACACCGGGTGCGCGTCGGCTGCGATGCTGTGATTGTTGGGGGAAATACGGTGCGTCTGGACAATCCCCTACTGACAAGTCACCAACCTGATAGGAATAATCCCCTGCGGGTGGTGATGAGCCGCACTCTGGATTTGCCGAAGTCGGCTTGGTTGTGGGAAACCTCTGTGGCGGCTACTTTGGTGCTGACTGAACCTGGGGTTAACCCCGAATTTCAGGAATTTTTGATCGCCAAAGGGGTGGAGGTTGTGGAGCTCTCGCCGCTGACACCGACTAATGTTATGGCTTATTTGTACGATCGATCTTTTCTTTCTGTACTCTGGGAGTGCGGCGGCACTTTGGCGGCGAGGGCAATTGCTGAGGGTGCAGTTCAAAAAATTATGGCTTTTATTGCTCCTAAAATTGTCGGCGGCCAAGGATCTCCAACTCCTGTGGGAGATTTGGGGTTTTCCGCAATGACTGATGCTTTGACTTTAGAGCGGGTTTCTTGGCGCGCGGTGGGTGCAGATTGTCTGGTGGAAGGCTATTTGAAAATTAAAGATTGAAAGTTAAAAGCGAGTCTTTTTAGTTTTTGATTTTTAACTTTTAACTCCTTTTATGGTTGAAATTCTGATTTGGAGTTTGATGGTTGGCAGTCTCGGCTTGGAGGCGGCACTCGCGGGTGTATTGGTGAGCCACGAGCAATTGGTGGCGGGGCAAAAATACGACGAGGAGGAGGAAGTTTTGACTGGGTACGAATCTGAAGAGGATAATTTTAATGCGCCTGAAAATGCGCCCTCGAATGGCAATCCCAAATCGGCTCCCAATCCTGTTAATTTGAAGGTTTGGGAGTACAAGATTGTGCGGGCTAGCAGCGATTTGTTTCGCAATCCTGCGATTTTTCACAGGCTGTGCCGGGAAGAAGAGGAATTTGGCTGGATTTTGCTCGAAAAGCTCGACGACAGGCGGGTGCGGTTCAAACGTTCGATCGCCCTGCGGGACGCCCCGAGGCCGAATTTACCGCCGTTTGACCCTTACCGCACTCATTACGGCCCCCTCTCGAATGCGATGACTTGGGCCGCGGCGATCGTGTTTCTGAGTGCGATCGTCCTTCCTGCTGTTTTGGGCTATGCTTTGGTGTCTACTACTCTCACCAGAAGTCGCTCTAATTGGCCTCCGACACCTGTTCAATCTTTGCCCTATCCCAGGGGACAAAAAAGTACGAATTAAGACTTGGGTACTTGGTGAGATCATGTTAGTAATTAGTCCTGTTATTTTTAACACGAAATTACAATATGAGGAACTTTCACTAACAGGTTAACAATAGGACAGTAGAATTAAAAAATCGGGCGCGATTGCTTCTCCAGATAGCCCTCAACAACACACAAGCTGACTTTGGAGACGGACAGTGGGAAGCGATCGCCTCTTTAATCGAAGAGCGATCGAAACTGCTCGCGGCTGGTCCAAAAGGCGGAATAAGCTGCTACGCAGCTAAACCGGATAAAATAGCATTGCCTTTATTTTTGATTTTTCTATCCCATTTAATAACCATTTCTCCTTCATTTAATAATTTATGTAGCAATTCCGACAATTCTTCTACTG
>Ga0247770_1000099_pt1 | contig 73874 bp, 84 predicted proteins | sample UWRJL136409B6_FD_179943 | JGI IMG/M metagenome (GOLD analysis project Ga0247770, IMG submission 179943) | Plant litter microbial communities from Arlington Agricultural Research Station in Wisconsin, United States - UWRJ-L136-409B-6 | ecosystem: Environmental > Terrestrial > Plant litter >...
GCCCCATCTGTCCCCTGCCTCCCGCCCTCAAAGCCCTTTCAAAGCGGCGACGAAGGCGAAAAGGGCACGTAGTTAGAGCTGGACCATTGTCTTTCCCGGCATTGTCTGGCACCCACGCCTAGATGGTATATCGTAGTCTCGCCCCTCCTCTTCCATGCTCTCGTCCTATTTTGCAGTAAACCTGGTTCTTGCAAGCCGCCCATCGTCACGAAGCTGGTAGTCTGTGTCAGCTGGAAAGTCCCGTGGGTGGCATGCAGAATCTGAATCTTTCTGGCGGATCAGAAAAACGCAGGAGGACGGGAGTGCTGGCTTAGCTTTTGCCACGGCGTCAACGTATCGAGGCGAGTGCTGTCCTGGCTTCGGCTAGCCTGGCCCAGGATCCAGCCACTAACGAGTAACGTGCTTCCAGCCTTCCCCGCTCACACCTCGACCCTACAGCTTACCTACAACTTCGCGCATCGGTCCCTAAACCACGACACATCTTCACTTCCCTTCTCCTCCACCCCCCCTTACACCCGTCCCTATCCTATAGCTCGACGGCGGCGAAGGCTCTCGTATCCTGCGCCCTCTGCTACCCACGTTACCGCCCGGCCAGCAGTATTCGGCCTTCCCCTCTGCTTCCTTGCCTGTTTTTGTTGCGGTTTGGCTCGCAACTGGTAATGGGAGCTCGCGATTCTGAGACTGAAAGAGAGCGTGAGAGAGCTTGCCGCCTGTCGCCTGTCGCTTGCCGCCTGTCGCACTTCAGCTCCGCCGCGGAATAGAGCACGCTGACGACGGGTTATTTGGTCCGCTCTCCCAACTGTCGCGAGACCGTCGCCCCTCCTCGGCGAACTCTGCGAGAATTGGCTTTCTTCGTCCCGACCCTGGTTGCCGCCTAGGTTGACGCACGCGTGCGCTCGTCCTCAGCACTTCTTATTCCCCTGTTCGCCCATCCCTGTGTTAGCGAGCAGCGCCGCATCCCACAGTTTAGACAAGAAACCTCCCGCCATCAACGGTCTAGTTCGATCAAGTCCCCATCCGTCTTTTTCAACGTTCCTTTGCCACGCCCGTTCCGACTTTGCCTTCAAAGACCCTAGAGATTCAGACCACGATACCCAACCATAGATCTAATTTTCCTTCACTCCCGTAAGTGGTTCCAATCTTACCATGAGACCCGATTCCTGAGAGCACCCCGCCGTGATCCCTCATCGCGGAAAGCGGCGGCACTCCGCCATCACTCCTCCCGTCGACCTGCCATACTTGGAAGCCCACGCGGCAACCGACGCTTTTACATTTGTGCTAACAAGTCCTTACCAGGCGTGAAGCATCGTGATTCACTTGTCACGCTTCCGCTCAACGATTCCCATTCCAACCTCCTCGCGCCAGGCTGGTTGACGCAGGAACTCTTGCTGTCCCAAGAGGCGGTAATCTGCGCAGGATTTGTTTGACAGCGCTCAGCTGCTTCCATTCTAATCGTCACGAGCTGGTCCTTTTCCTCCCAAGTGCCCTCGAAATTTCTTCCGGTACTGCCACATCGCGCCATCAACCGCTGAGATCAGCTAAGCCAACCGTTCAACTCCACGACTAGCTCCAGATTTGAGCTGCTGATCTGGACAATGAGCTCCGGCACTGCTAAGCCTGGCCCACAGTCGAAGCCAGGCCAAGGCGGCTTTCCTGCTGTTGCACCAAGCAGCCAGGCAATTCTGCTGGAAAAGCTGAATCGCCGGTCGACACCCGATTCAGAGGCTCTTGCCAGTTCAGATGACGAAGGCGACCCCCATCGTCAAGATATCCCAACTTCAGTACAGCCCCCAAAACCCGTCCGACGGGCTTCTTGGCTGAACGACACCTCTCAGCAACCGCTACCTCAACCACGAAAAGGGTCATTCGCAAGCAGTTCAATGTCACCAACGACGTCCCACCCCAGCACTCCCTCTGCGGAGTCGGGGGCAGCGGTGTGGGGATCTGCCTCTGTCACCACCAACGTTCTAGGCCGAGGTCATGCTGGACCGCCGTCGTTTCCATGGGGAACTGGAATTTGGAACAATGAGAGAAGAGAGCCGCCATCACGTCTGACCGAAGTCCTTCCCTCTCCTACTTCCGCTGTTCCCCCGGGCGGCAACTCATACTACGGGAATGATGGTGGGTTGTCGCAGACATCACCTGCCCCAAGAGATGCAGCAGGCTCGATCCCTTTTGCGATTCCCCTTCACCCGACCCCCAAAACATACCGTTCTCAGTCCTACTCCGTAGGGCAACTTGAGCCGGAGACAACCTCCACGTCGATGGGTTCGACAGGTATCATGGGCACTCGGCGATCTATACCCCATTCTGGTTTGCAGCATCGCCCTTCTCGGCCTAGCATGCTGAGTGAGAGCAGCGACGGCACAATGCTTGGGAAGGTGAACGAAGATGACGACGATGACAGCACAGGCTCACTCCAGGGCAGCCAACACCAATCGGCTGAGGCAAAAACCATCGAGATGCTCACGCGAGAGAACGCCATGTTGCGCCAACAGCAGCAGTATCAGAATTCGCGGATCAGGCCTCGCGCCTCGACCGCGGCGGCTTACGGGATTGCCAATGGGTATATGCAAGAGCCCGTTCCAGAGGAGTCTGATTACGCGATTGATGAGCATGAAGAAGTGAACGACGGGTCTGATCTAGCAGCGAAGAGAAACATGGCCAGACGAATGAGCGAGTATGGCGCAGGACCTTACAGATCGCAGTACATGGCGGAGAATCGAAAGCTGGAAAACGTTAAGAAGGCATTCTGGCAGAGCTCCCTCGGATTTGGCGGACTTGGGGATATCTCGCAAAGTAGGCGACACTCGTTTGCAGATGTCCCAACCCGGCAGGGCTCCATCAGCTCCATCAGCGAGGCCGTTGCATCCCTTGAGGCCTCATCGCCGGACTTGTCTCATCAACACGACTTTTCGGGAGGTTACCCGGATGGCTCTGGCTATCCTGTTGCAGGACAAGGTAAGATTTCCAAACGTTTAGTCGGCTATTGTGCACCACACTGACAGCAATACAGTATCATCCTACTTTACAGGCGGCGGTAATCTAACCGGGGCGCAACAAGCGCTAGCGCAAAGCGCATACCCCAGCCAATATGCCTCGCCGTTCGCGGGCCTCCCTGGTCCGTATTCTGGCCGGGCGGCATCCCCGCACCGAAACATGTACGGCATGTCACAGCCACGTCACAACCAGTCCCTACACATCGTCCTATTCAAATGCGCCAGGGCCGATGTGTTCTACATACAGGAAGGCACAGGTCTAACTGTGAAACCCGGCGACCTAGTGATTGTGGAGGCGGACCGCGGTACAGACCTGGGAACCGTCGCCAAGGACAACGTCGATTGGCAGGCTGCAAAAGATTTGAAGGAACACTACGCCGAAGAGCAGTACAAGTGGCTTATGATGTACTCCCAAAACGCCGCGGCGGCACAAGAGGGAGCTGGAGCTGGTTTGATGGCGGCTTCCAATGGGCTCCAGGGAAGCGCTGTTGGCGGTATGGGTCCACCAAGCCAACATCATATGCAGGAACCTAGCTCGGGCGAACTGAAGCCCAAGTTGATCAAGCGCCTCGCACAACCACATGAAATTCATGCCTTGCGGGACAAGGAAGGGAACGAAGCCAAGGCGAAGCGCGTTTGCATGCAAAAGGTCAAGGAGCATGGCCTCAATATGGAGATTCTTGATGCTGAGTTCCAGATGTAAGTGCCTCTTGTGGAACGTACCAGGGGATACAGTTTTGCTAATGGTGCAACTTAGGGATTGGAAGAAATTGACCTTCTACTATTTCGCCGACTCGTATATCAACTTCAACTCGCTCGTTACAGATCTCTTCAAAATCTACAAGACACGTATCTGGATGTCCGCGATCAATCCCGCGTCATTTGCCAGCCCAACACTCGGGCTACAGGCACCAAGTGGGATCGGCCCTGGCGCAGTGGGAGTTGGTCGAGGCGCCTCAGGAGCAGATCGCCGCCAGAACACGCAGCAAGAGAGCCAAGCGCCCTATACCGGTGCTGGTCAGGCTGGTCGCGGTGCTCAGCCCACATTTCCCGGGTCCTTCGCGGCAGACCGACCCATCGTGCCAGGGCCGTCCTACCCGACCCCCAACTACCCGTACAACCCGTATAGCGCATTTGGAAACACCACCCGGCCCGGGGCCTTGCCGTATGCTCCTGGCATGATGCAAAACTTGGACGCGTACGCCGGCGCTTTTCCCCAGGGCGGGGATTACACCGGACGAGGTCGATTTGCCCCACAGGCTTCTGGTGCCCAGCACGACCCAACCGTCCCAGCTCTGGGACCACAGGCTGCTGATTGGGTGGGATCGTTCCAGGGGCTCTCTCTCAACTCTCGCTGATCGCCAAGATTGCGCCGTCTTACCCTCGCACCACCCACAGTTAATCCCCCTTAATCGTATTTACATATTCATGCATGACAGTATGCATCAGAGGAAGACGGACGACTAAGACTCGCTCATTTGGACTTGCGATACAGAAAGAAAGACTTACGGCACGCACGAAAAGAATGTGGAACGGTCAATCCTTCCATCACGAGGCTATGGGAAATGCTCAGACTTCATTACGGTTCCAGTGACGGCGTCTGCGGTCCATCAGGAGGTATTTGTCTGCATATTTCGCGACATGGTGGATATTTTGCGGAATTTGCTTTCACTTCTTTGGCTTTCGCTCAGGTTTTGTTTCTCGGACTTAATCCCCAGCATTCGGAGCCACGCCGTTTACACTGGCGCAGTTTCTCCTTGCAACAGACGGTCGAATCGATTTTTTTTTTCTTCATGAATGGAAAACTAGCCATAGACAGAGAGAGGGCTTTGCACGAGCACGGTGTAACTCGATATTAAAATGGGAACCAGGTTGTGTTTGGTTGGGTACGGATACCTGTAAACGGCATTATACAGACTTTCTTTCTTCTCTTTTTCGAACTCTCCTTCCCTTCTCTTCTCTTCTTTGCGCATTTTTTTACACGGCCTTTGGCCCTTGATATTGCCCTTCCGTGTCCTTCTTGGCACTTGTCCTCAAGAACGTGCTGGGATGGTTGTCATTCTCTTGTCTACTATCTTAGTGTCGGATAAATGAAGTAATAGATGTTTTCTACTGTCACTTCATTCGCTTCCAGAGTGATAACCGCTTACACACTGCCTGAATTGGAGGTGCCACATGTCCCTTCGCCAGTGTAGCTAGGCGCTGTGAGGTACGCCAGAGGAAGGGAAGGCGCGATGGGCTTAGGTCACCAAACGCGGCTTCTTCCCTCGTACCTGCTGCAAGCAATTAAGCCCTGCATCAACTGGATCTTCGTAGCCGCTCCTACCGCCGATTTCTGTCGTTGATCTCCACACGCCCTTCCTCGTCTTGGCGCTGTCTCAAGCACTCGGTGAACGTCGCAGTCTCGGTGATTTCGTTCTCGCCCAGCGAAGAACAGTTTGGTTTCGACTCAAATCCTAAGTCCTCTGTCCATTTTCCGACATTCAGCTATGCCGCCAAAGAGAAAGGCTAAGGAGGTCGATTCCTCACACCCTACCCCAGCCCCCGGGGTCCGACAACCTCGAAAACCTAAGGCTGCGTCTCAAAAAACCTATAATGATAGCGACGATGATTTCAAGGTTGTCCCGAAGCCGCCTGCTAAGAGGTCCAGGAAACCCCAACCCCGTACTAAACAGGTCGGCTGGGATCAGGATGATGGGCTTAGTCGGTAGGATGCCCTTCCAATACAGCCTTCCCCAGCACTGCTCATCCGATAACATGCACAGGTCCCAGAAATCTGCCACTGTAGAGCAGCAACTGATGGACCAGAATGCCAAGTCGAAGGAGTTCATCCAGACCTTCCGCGGGGAGGTGACACAAGGACAAGGCAACGCCATCCAGGCGTTGGAGCAGTTCAAGCATGACCTGTGAGTTGACATCCCAGCCCACCTTTCTAATCATTCGTCAACCACTAACACGATATAAGGGATAGAGCCCATGCTTCTCAACAGCAGGAGATTTTCGTGGGCGGTGAGAGCCTTAGTGGAGTAGTGATATCAACCAATGTGAAGGAAAATCCCCTCCATCAGCAGACGCAACAGATGCTCCGTCTGTGCCGAAACATCCTCAGGCGTCACCAAACTACCGAGAGGGAGTCACAGCGGCCCGGGCTGGTGTCTCCGCGCGCCGCATGGACGGAGGACGAGCAGAAGATGGTTGCCCTGCTACAGTGCGGCAGGCAGTATGGAGAAAAGCTCGCAGAGAATCTGCTCAGCCCTGATGAAACAAATCCAGACAATGTGGCTCGCAGATCTGGGGACAAGGGGTCGGAAGAGGCGGAGGGTCTGGTAGCTGGGATGTTTGAGAAGACCAAGCAGACGGCAGTGAGCGATACGTGGGGGCAGGTTGCGCATGCCCAGATGAGGGCCTTGGCGGGTGTTGTTAGGACACTACCCGTGGCTGCAAAAAAGTGAATGGTTGGCTGTTAGGCTCGGGGCTCTATTCCATATGTCGCGGTTGATCTGAGAGATTTGGACGGACGATCTGCTATAGAAATCGGCTTTTTCTTGAGCTGCCTTGGAGCTTTCGCTATAATAATGGTAGGCGGGGGAAAGAGAGACATGGGGGCGAGGCGCGAAAATGGCACTTTATCAAAACGAACTACATAGCCATTCTTATATCCCATCCTGTCGATGTGAACCAGGACCAAAGTAAAGATGCCTGACCAGTGGGGTTGAAGGCTCAGTCCGAGCAACTAGGTGCGTCTTACGATCGCGCTGTTCACATTCTTCTGCTCGTTTTCATAAATCGGCCGGTTACCCAAGATAGCTGCTCTGGTGTCCAATTGCCGCGCCGTGGTTCGAGTTCTGCAGATGTTGGACACTCGAAACTGTGGTTGTTCGTTTGCCAAGACCGCGATGAGGTTGGTAGAGTGGGGCCAGTTACAAAGTCACGCTAGTCCTAATACAGTCTAGCGACCCCACCTCCAGTGTTAGGGCTTGCTCTACCTCACAACTGTCAAAATTCCCGAATTTCTCAACTTTCGGTCCGTGATCGTGACCACCCACTTCCTCGACCCTTTACTAACCACAGGAACACGGCATTGGGCCTCTGGTGCGTACTCCTCCCCATTCCATCGACAACCCCCAATTGCACCGCTACACCCGAAAATCATTTCGCTCGCCATCATTCCCGGTTGCCACGAACGTTTATCAAAAAATTCAGGCTAACTCGGTGGAAATTGCAGAGACAAAATGGGTGCTCTCAAATACCTCGAGGAACTTCAGAAGAAGAAGCAGAGCGATGTCCTCCGCTTCCTTCTGCGCGTTCGCTGCTGGGAGGTTAGTTGAATTGCGCCCTACGAAACAATGTGGACGGTGGCCCGCTGGACCTACTCGGCATGAAAATGTCGACGATGGCCCAGTTGGTGCCCCGTTCTTGCTATACACTCGTTGAACATTTGCTGAGAGTGCATCAATATAGCTCCGTCAGTTGAACGTCATTCACCGTGCCTCGAGGCCCAGCCGCCCCGACAAGGCTCGCCGCCTCGGGTACAAGGCCAAGCAGGGCTATGTCATCTACCGCGCGCGCGTCCGCCGTGGTGGCCGCAAGAAGCCGGTCGCCAAGGGTGCCACCTTCGGTATGGATATTGCTCGATCTCTTCTCGAAGGGGAATTGGATGACTGACAGAATTGTTACAACAGGCAAGCCCACCAACCAGGGTGTGAACCAGCTCAAGTACCAGCGTTCGCTCAAGTCGACTGCTGAGGAGCGTGTCGGCCGCCGCTGCGCTAACCTCCGCGTCCTCAACTCCTACTGGGTTAACCAGGACTCGACCTACAAGTACTACGAGGTCATCCTCGTCGACCCCCAGCACAAGGCGATCCGCAAGGACCCCCGCATCAACTGGATCGTCAACCCAGTCCACAAGCACCGCGAGTCTCGCGGCCTCACTGCTACTGGCAAGGCTTCACGTGGTCTCAACAAGGGCCATCGCTACAACCACACCAAGGCCGGTCGCAGAAAGACCTGGAAGCGCCACAACACCCTCTCCCTGTGGAGATACCGGTGAGTGGGGTGACGGCTTGGGCCGTACTGCAAGATGCGATGGAGTTTCGGGTCTGGTTCACATGTTTCGTGCATTGGAGCTGGTGGCATTCAGGATGCACTCGCTCACTTCATGGGTATGGGGGACTCGGGCATCATGCCAGCCAACAGGAATACTAGGATGGTGAACCTAGGCTAGGTAATGAAAATGGACAGGTACCTAAGGTACAAATGTTTTTGTCCTCGCTATTGTGATGAGTGACTGCGTGGAGTTGGTATTTGGAACTTTTATCATGATCACACACCTCGAGCTTCTGTGATGTCTTTTCGCTGTTATTGCTTCGCTGTTAGCAGTCACCTCAGTGTCTGTTTCAGTGCAATGACCAACCAAATCTTGAACTAACCTCGTATTGCGCAGCTACCAGCTCAGAACGAAGTGTTGAGAAGCTTGATGGCTGCCAGATTTCTGAATTCATATCATCCCTAGAGTTTGTGAGCTGGAGTCGGGTTGAAGGTCTATTCGATGGTGATCTCTGCTCTGTGCATGGAATCAATACCAGCCGCAATTCGTTAGTGGGGCTCCTCTACATGCGGAAGCGCAGCACGTGTCGACGTGGAAATTGAAGCGAAGCTCTCATTCGAGCCCTTCTCAACTTCGCGTCTCACTCAAACCAGCCGCTCGCCCGTTCATGACGCCGACGCAGGCAGGAACCAGATAAAGAAACAACCCGAAAAAAGCGAGGAGCGTATCTCCAGAACTACCCAAACGTTGCACGTTTTCCAAAATTAGAGCAGTTTAAAATCCCAATGCTGGCCGAGTAATGCTCGCCTGTCAAAGCCGACTTTTTTCGTCGGAGTCCAGTCGCGCGGCGGGTTTGAGAAGGAAACAAAGTCCACGATGAATCCCCAGGACACTGTCGACGCCTCAGACCACTACGAGGTGTACAATACCGAGGATGTCCCCTCATTATGCACCATCATTCTCGACACCAACCCGCGTGCCTGGGCCGCACTTGCTGATGAGCTCCCGCTGTCCAAAGCTATCGCCAGCATTCTCATCTTTCTCAACACTCACCTAGCCTTCAACAACTCCAACCAGGTCGCCATCATAGCGTCCCACTCCAACCGCGCTGTCTGGCTGTATCCCGCGCCCCCAAAGCCGCCGTCATATTCGGAAGATGTTGAGATGCGAGATGTCAGCAGCAACATCAGCAACCGCCCGCCGCAGCACTCAGCCAACAAATATCCCCAATTCACCCAGATCGAGGAATCACTCCTGGCCTCCCTCCGCACTCTCATCGATGAGACCACCCCCGCCGATATCGCCGGGACCACAACCCAGATCTCGGGCGCTCTCTCCCTAGCCCTCAACCACATCAACCGGACGGCCCTCTCCTTCACAGCCGCGCGCACCTCCGCCAGCGCCGCCGGACCAGCCGGAAGTGCCTCCACCAGCGCAGGCGGCAGCCTCGCCGGTCTCCACGCGCGCATGCTCGTGGTATCCGTCAGCGACAGCAGCGCCGCGCAGTACATCCCCATCATGAACTCGGTATTCGCCGCGGCGCACTCGCGCATCGCCATCGACACGCTCGCACTGCGCGGCAACGCCATCTTCCTCCAGCAAGCAAGCCACATCACACGGGGCACGTTCATCCAGGCCAAGGAAGTGCGCGGGCTGCTTCAGTACCTGATGCTGGGCTTCAGCAGCGGCAGCGCACCGTCGGGGCCTTCGGGGAGGAGCGAGCTCGGACAGAAGAAGACAGGCGGCACCAAGTCCACGGTCAAGGCCGTATCGGCGGCGTCGAAGTCTGCAGGCACCACCAGCGTGGCGGACCTGTTGAACTCGCCAAGCAACGAGTCGGTCGATTTCCGTGCCGCCTGTTTCTGTCACCGCAACGTCGTGGACACGGGCTTTGTATGCAGTGTCTGCCTCAGCATCTTCTGTGAGGTGCCCGACAGGGGGGAGTGTCTGACATGCGGGACGAGGCTTGCGCTTGGAAAGTACGGACGCCCTATAATAGGCAAGGGCAAAGTAATCAATGGGAAGGTATGACAGCTGTATCGTGAGGCATATATGTTGCCCGTGGGCACGTTCGGCTTTTCAGTTCGGCGTCTTGGTCTAGTAAAAGGGGCGGAGACCCCGAAGATAGTTATGGGACAGGATTGGCGTTCACCGGGGGGGAGGGGGGCAGAAAATGAAAGTTGTACAGGTAGATATTAGATGCGTTGCCTACGGGCAAGTTCAATATATTTAATACTGGTCACTCGGTCTCGGGCATGGAGGCACTGCCCAAGGCGGGCTCTCGGGGGCATCAGGGGCATCAGGGGACAGATTGAACCAATACTTCCGAATCATACCCTATCAGCTGTCGCTTTGGGCGAGTTCTCTAAACTAGTTGCCAGGCGCCTGACTGAAGGTGAGAAGTTATGTAGCTGCGATAGGCATCCAAGAGAATATACTCCCGAATGTATCGCATAGGTAAAGCAACGCGCCATGTCCTCAAGTTTCGTCATTTCCAAATCAAGGAGATGCGGTAAGGACTTTCACTGCTGCGCGAGGCAACGCATAGTAGAACCGGTTTGATCAATCAAGGCGAACCTTCCTTCCACCCTGCGCGACCGGCCGGACCTTACCCTGCCGCGACATGACGCAGAGCGGCTCGCGTTCCGCCGATGACATGGATGCCAGTGCGAACGAATCGGTGTTGTGAGCGAAATAGAAATAGATACCGGTTCGGTCCTTCTTGACGGCCATGACCCCAATGGCTCCCGCTGACGGCTGATTTCTGACGCCCGGGTGGCCCATGAAGTCATCCATGATGAAGGCCTCCATCAGACTGTGCTCGTCCAATTCCTCCACGCTACGGCCCCCCGGACCGCGGCGGGTGCCGGTGAAGAGTCGCTCGGCGCACCTTGCTGAGGCAAGACACGTTGCCATATGCTCACCAGTTCCACTGGTAACTGCAGCCACCGAGGCCTGTTCCTCGTCATCAGGATCTTCGGGTATCACGGCGGTTCCGATACCCACAAGAGCGGCAGGACCAATTCGGCCCCTGTGCTTCATCCCAATGCCACCAGAGGACGACCCGGCTGCAATATTGCCATGCATGTCAATGGCAATGGCACCAATAGTGTCTGATATGAGGTCCATGTCGTCGTTGCTCGCAGGGCGTTTTACTCCACAGGGTGTACTGGTTTCTCTTGCCTGCTCCGACAACACACATGCCTCATCGAAGTCGCAACGATCTTCAGATTCCCCGGCCTCAAACATCGTATCATCAGCGCTTAGGGACCCGTCATGAGGCGGAGTGGCTGAGGGGTGAGCCTTTGTCGACCCGGCAGTGTAGGCAGGCTCGTCGCTAAAACTTTTCTGAACCTTGGGCTTCTTCGATGGGTATTGGCCGAGGCGTGACTGAAAGGAGGCGGGTACGAACCCGGGAGGATTTCTATCCGGAGACTTGCTTCCGCTCGCTGCTGCATTGAGAGCACAAACAGTACGGGCAGTGGCTATCGCGGTCGTGATCATAGGGTTTGCGATCTCAGCAACCGGAGGACTCCCGGGCGAGGGTGAATCAGGCTGGCCTTCGTTCCATGTCCCAGTTAGAATAGCGTTTGTGTGGTCACGACGCTGTGTTGGGTTGGCCGGATCCGCCGCTGTCTCGTAGTCACCCGGGGACGGGCTCCTAGGCTCGCTCTCGGTATGTTTTGAGATTTGCCCCGCAACCTGAGGCTGTCTAGCTTCAGCTTTTCTCAGGTCTTTGTTCCAGCGAATATAGCGATCTTTCGCATTCTTTGAGACCAGACAATCATTGAGGGAAGCGATCATACCGTGCTCCTCAGCAAACTGTTTAGCACCCAATCCCACAAGAATGTTGGGCGGGACTCGACGGAGCGACAGAGGCTGGCTGCTCGTATCCAGGATCAACTTGGCTAGAGATATGGGGTTTTTAATTCCTGGGTGCATAGTCAGCTGTCGAAAGCCCTGACAGCGGATTCAAGACTATCATACCAGGCACAGCACCGCAGGCTCCACTTCTACCCAGATGGTCAACGATTGTTGCGTCACACTCCACAACGCCATCCATGTTGAGGTTGCTTCCAAAGCCGGCGTTGGTGATCTCCTTGTCCTCGAGACACTTGATGGCGACCTCGACAGCTTCGGCAGCAGAAGCGCCAGCCTTGAGGTATCTTATACCCACGCGAGCAGCTCTATAGACATGTCAGTGCAGTCCTTTCGCCGCGCTAGGTCCAAACTCACTCGCTACAGGCTTCGAGGTGGACCCTTTCGTTCGTAACGCTGTGATAGCCAGCCCCAGCATGGATGAAGATCGCAGCGACAGGCTTCGCACCGCGCCGAAACACCCTATCAACCGCCCCATCTCCTTCGTTTGCGAGTGACCTCTCGTGGCCAGAAACACCGAGTCCGCGCCGATGAGAGTCAGAAGGGATCATATTTGCGGCAACGACAGCCTCGAGGTGGTAAGCAAGTGCTTCCGGCGTCCACGTGCTAGAGCCCTCTTCTGGAGGGTTTTGGCCGAACTGTCGGAGGATTCAGATAGTTATCGGCATCGGCAAATATAGGATTAGCAAAGAAGTTCTCCCTGGCTCTAGCCAGACCCGCACTCGGGAATTCTCGATCACCGTGAGTTCTGAGTGGCGGGTCTGTCAGACGGTTTTCTGGCAAGCGGCAGATTTGGCCAGGAAGTGATCCAGAGAAGGGTATTCAATAGTAGCAAATGAGCCCGAGATATACTGGTTATGAATGTTTTGTTGGTATCTGGGCCGCGTGTTCTTCCTCTCAGAAGTGCGCAGATCCCAGGGGTGAGATGTGAACTTAGGGGAGGAGATAGATCTGTACAAGAGGCGTGTTGCGAGTTGATTCTTCAAAACGGCGTCATTCGTGCCGTTTACTGGAACTCATGCTCATTCAAGGCAGCAGCGAGCGGAGTGATAGATCAGTTCGACTGTGGGTAGTTGCGGTAAGAATTCCACGCCATGCTCTTGCCGAACACATTTTCAAGTAGGGTGAACTGCTGCTTCCGGCTGCGCTTCCTACAGAATTTCAGCCCGAGCTAAGCGCTGATAACTGACTCTCAATTAATGTCCCGGATTATATATCTTGGTGACTGGAATTATGGGCATCGATTGTGAAACGATACCTCACAGATTGCAGATGGGAACTATCAGGCTATTGAGTCCCTGTGCTGCTTTGAGTTTGAACTTGGGCTTACACCGTCCCTCAGCGGGCTGATACTGTGCAGTTGGAGAACTGCGCTTATGCGGCAATGCCCGGCCGTAGTTTGGCGGGGCTGCCTGCGCACAAGCATCCACCAGCGAGCTCGAGGAGGCACGTAATCTTGGACCTCAACTCCTCCCCACCAACCCTGTCCCTGTCCCGGTCAACTGCCAACGACGCCCGTACCTAAGCTCGCAGCTCCGTCGCGCAACACTACAGCCATCGCTGCGCGCAGCAGCATCCCATAACGATGGCCAACCAAACCCCCGCCGTTGTCATGGACAAGTACGTTGCGGCGCCCCTGTCAGCCCCGCTCTCATGGGTACGCCTCACTGACAACATGCGTACAGCGGCACGGGGTTCTCCAAGCTAGGTTTCGCCGGCAACGACTCCCCTTCGTTTGTTTTCCCGACTGCCATTGCGACTAAAGGCCCAGCTGGAGGCTCCGGAGGCTCCGGCTCCGGCCGCCCCGCTGTTGCGAACAAGCCGACCTTCCTTACAGGGGGCGCCGGTCCGCAAGGTCACCTGTCAATGAAACGCGGAACTGAGGATCTCGACTTCTTCATCGGCGACGAGGCGATCGCAGCCACGGCTGGCCCCGGTGGGTTATACCGCTCGCTCCCGGCGACATCCTCGGCTGACAGAGCTAGGCTATGGATTGCATTATCCGATCAGGCACGGCCAGATAGAGAACTGGGTATGTTGGGTTGCTCTCTGTAATTGGCAGGACGAAACTAACTAGAGTTCAGGATCATATGGAGAGATTCTGGTCCAATTCCATCTTCAAGTACCTGAGGGTCGAGCCCGAAGACCACTTCTTCCTCCTCACTGAGCCGGTTCGATCACCGTTGGATTGTCTCTGGTACAAGCTGCGCTAACACCACGGGTAGCCGTTGAACCCCCCCGAGAACCGAGAAAACACTGCTGAGATCTTCTTCGAGTCTTTCAACTGCGCAGGTCTCTACATTGCCGTACAAGCCGTGCTGGCGCTGGCGGCGTCGTGGACCTCGTCCAAGGTCCAAGACAGGTCCCTGACGGGCACAGTTATCGATTCTGGTGACGGTGTTACTCACGTTATCCCGGTGGCTGAGGGCTACGTAATCGGTTCGTCGATCAAGTCGATTCCTATTGCTGGCCGCGATATCACCTACTTCGTCCAGTCGCTTCTCCGAGACCGTGGCGAGCCAGACTCGTCGCTCAAGACGGCCCAGGAGATCAAGGAGGAGTACTGCTACGTGTGCCCTGACATCGTCAAGGAGTTCTCCCGTTTCGACAGCGATCGTAGCCGCTTCCTGAAGCATGTTGTGTCTCAACCGGGCGGTCGCCAGGTTTCGGTCGACGTTGGTTACGAGCGCTTCCTAGCACCCGAGATATTCTTCAACCCTGAGATTTACTCGTCGGACTTTTTGACGCCGCTACCGGTCGTGGTCGACGGCGTGATCCAGTCGTCGCCGATCGATGTTCGCCGAGGCCTGTACAAGAACATTGTGCTGTCCGGAGGAAGTACTCTTTACAAAGATTTCGGCCGCAGGTTACAGCGTGATATCAAGCAGCTCGTGGATGCGAGGATCAGAGCCAGCGAGGTTCGCAGTGGAGGAGCAAAGAGTGGTGGGTTGGAGGTGCAGGTGATTTCTCACAAGAGACAACGGCACGGCCCATGGTTTGGAGGTAGCTTGCTGGGCCAGACGCCTGAGTTCCGGTCCTACTGCCACACCAAGGCAGAGGTATGTCCCCATTTTTGGTATCCCCAAGGTTTCGCAGCTAACAGTATCATAGTACCAAGAGTATGGCCCGGGTATTGTGCGGAGATTTGCGCTGTTGGGAGGGCCTGGCGGATCATAAATTTCGTAGAAAGCAAGCGCGATGGTTTAGCAGGCCGCGAGTTTCGATAGCTGGCGCCAAAAAGAACGAATGAGGAACGATATTATGCCATTTCTTGACGAGTTCACATCTTGGACACGATGACACGAGCCAATGGATGTTGTATTATGGTCAGCGATATCTGGCAGCTGGGGCCTGTCGTGGGTGCTGATAGCGACCCCGTTCAAGTGTGGTGTAAGTGTGCAAGTGGTAACTCCTGAGCCTCAACCTTGAACCCTGAGCTTCGTGAACTCTAAACCCAGTTCTTTGACTTCCCCTGCGTTTTCTACTGAAAATGGATGAGGGCAAAAAGAATGCGTCAAGAGGGAATCGAACCCCCCCCTCAACCTTGGAAGGGTTGAATCCTAACCACTAGACCATTGACGCTGCTGCGGGTTGCTTTTGTTGAAGTTTGGGTTGGGTGTAATGGATTACGAATCTTGGAACTCCACTGTTGGCGGGTTTTCGGGCGAGAAGGCTCCGCTGGCCTCAGCACTTAGGGAGTTGGTTTGCACCACGCAATTGCTGCTCCTGGAAGGAAAGGGAAGTCGCTGTGCATCGTGGTGCGGGGCCTAGATCGGAGATACTATGATGCGTTGCAGGGCTCCGAAAAGGGGAACCTGGAAAGGGGGAAACGACGACAGGACAAAGAACAAGCTTCAATGAAAAAAGGTCTCCGTATTTCGGATCCATGCGTCTACTTAATACATGTTTGAGTTATGGCCTGCTCTGGTTCCTCTGGGAAACCATGCCCAAAGTCTTGATCAAACAATCGCCCCTCCACTGTTGATCTGCCTCGTCTCCCCAACTGCATCGAACGTCCCATTCCACAGCCGCATGATGGCCTGCACTGCGCTCTGGCCCGGCGCCTGCCATGTCGCGTTGTGGCCTTTCTGAGCTAGGCTCTCAAAGATTGCCTCATCGGTGCCAACTTCAACCAGCGTGGTGGCAGGCATCAGCTGGTCGTGAAGCCGGGGACGGGCCACAGCATCATGCATGTTGAAGCCTGCCTCCAGAACGTTAAAAACCGTCTGTGCCGTCGCCGAGATAATGCGAGACCCGCCTGCAGCACCTGTCGTGAAGTAGATAGAGCCGTTGCTAGCGAACTCGACGATCACTGGACAAATGGACGAGAGGGGCCGCTTGCCAGGGGCGATGAAGTTTGCGGGGGACGGCTCGAAGCCGAACGAGTTGCGCTGCCCGGGCTGGGAGAAATCGTCCATTTCGTTATTCCTGCAGTATTGTTTTAGCGCTCAGTAGTCGGGGAGGGGGTGGGGGTCCCGGATCTTACAGGATAATGCCCGTGTCTGGAGTCATAATACGCGAGCCGAAAAGGAGGTTAACAGTTGTGGTGTACGAAACGGTCATACCAGAGCTGTCTGAAGTGACGATATGCGACGTTCCTTGACTGTCGGTGGTGTAGATTGAGAGCGGGTCGTATGCTGTTATGGGTTGTGTCATGTTGTCGAGGATCCGTGCCTTGATTTGCTGGGCTTTTTCCTTGCTCAGCATTTGTGCCTCGTAGTCACGGATATTGCTGACGAAATCTGGATCTCCCAGCTCCTGTCGGGCGCCATACGCAAACTTCATTGCCTCAACGAAGCGGTGGCTTGTCAAATTACGGTCCTTGATATCCTCTGCATCGTACTGGTTCATCGTGTTCAGGATGCTGAGCATCACCGCTCCACTGCTCGGAGCGTCGGTGCTGTACAGTCTGTAACCACGGTAGTCGATACTGAGAGCGTTCTTCACATTCGCCCGGTACTTCCTGAGGTCATCGAAGGTCATGATCCCGCCAGTCTTGTTGACAGAATCGATGATGGACGCAGCTAGGGTGGTCAGAACAGATCCCCATGTTAATGCGCTCGACTTACCAATCCTCCCTTCGTAGAAAGCCGAAGGACCGCGTGCCGCAATTTCGTCCAACGTTCTGTTATATATTAGCTGTTCGCTCGGCACCACCATGCCATATGATCACTCACTCGGCATAATGCCTCCTTACGACATTGTCGCCAAGTTTTACCAGCATGCCTGTCCACCGGATTAGTTGCCTGACTTCGGAGGCACTGCCTCTTGACTCCAGTTACTTACCATTTGGGGCGAAGATCATGGCCCAAGCCGGATCCACGACAAGGAAAGAGTTGTTCCCGCCAACACTGTCCATATACCGAAGGAGGTCCTCGGTCACCGCAAACCCCTGACGAGCGATGTAGGCAGCGGGTTGGACGAGCGTCGCCCAATCAAGTTTCTATCCTCTGTCAACTCCAGCCAAACAAACATTGACATATAAAACGCAGTGGCTTACTCCATATGTCTTGTGTAGATACTCGAGGCCTCGCAGCTCGCCAGGGACGGCCATAGAAAGACCACCGGTGGTGCTGGCGTTGGGCTTGCCATTGTACATGTCCTGATCCGATGCTGCGGGGGCAGTTTCTCTAGAGTCGATGACCACATGATTGCCTTTCTCGTCACGAACAAGCATGAACCCGCCGCCGCCGATGCCCGAGTGATACATGCCAATGACACCGATACAGAGGGTGGTAGCGACCATAGCATCAGCGGCGGAGCCCTGCGAGACGCATCAGTTCTGTACTTCACACTCAGCCATGCAGGAAAGGGCTACTCACGCCAATACCGATGATATCCGCGCCAACATGCGAGCATACCGAACTCTCGCTGGCAACCGCTCCTCTGGTACCATTTACCTGCGACGCCATGAAACCCTGGGTAGGGAACGCCTCTGTGGGCAGCAGCTGGAGGAGCAGCGAGGCCCAGCAGCTGAGTGCAGAGAGAAGACCTGACACCCCCAGTCAGCACACCGTCTTTGGGTGGTGTTAGACGAGGAACTTACGCATTTTCGCGTGCTTTGAGACCCGATTTGGTCTTATCGGAGAAGTCAAGGTGTGGGTGATGTCGATGTAAACCGATAACAGCGATATTCCTCAAGCTCAACGATGTTCGCTGAGGAGCTAGAACAAGATAACTGAGTTCTCCCTTCTGCAAAGGAGAGGGCGTAGGGGTTCGAGGTATAGAGAACGAAAAAGTAGTGAACGACTGGTGCAACGGAAAACAGACCGCCCGTGATCCTCAGACCGATGCTTGCGAAAGAAGGAGGACGAGGACCAGATTTCTCCCCGCCACAAAAATTTAGGAACTTATGTACATTCGAGGTCCGAAGGAAACAGGATGAAGCAAGAGCTCGCTGTGCGTTCCTGCCTTCGTTTGTGCCTCCATCCTGCCTCCGGCCGCTATCTACTCACCGATGCTCGCCGGGAACTGGCCGATCATATCCGTACCCCGCGTCCGGACCCATGACAGCGGGGAAGTGACCGTCACCGACTTTTAATCCGTTCTTTGGACTGTCAAATCTTCATTTTCAATACATCCCAGTGCAGTATGCGTGATTAGGAGTAAATCTGACGATTCATATTGCTCTCACAGTCGATGCACACAATCAATAGCATGTAAGTGACTGCTGTGTGACGATGATAAGTTGAGGTAACCCCTAAGGGTTAGGGTTGTCGCTTGTCTTACACTGTGTCCACCGCAGGGTCCCTTCAGGGTTAGGGTATAACTATGAGTTGGCGTGTTTTCTCCATGGATTCATCCGGAGTTATTGCCTGGCCCCAAGCTCATATGCTCGGATTACCAGACCGTGCGCGTTTGCTCCGTGTGTGTTTCTGATCGCCGGGCTAAATGTGAAGCTTTCTATTTCTTCTTGAGTGATCTCCCGCGACTCCACTGTAGTGGAGGTTTTCGATAACGGGCTACCGGATGTTTCGTGCCTTTGTCGTACCTAAGATGAGAACTCTGCTTTCAACCAAGTCAAGGGCAGCAAACGAAGCATTGCGGAATTGTGAGGACTTTTGGGCCTCCCCTTGCTCCGCATTGCCAAGAACATGGAACCTGATCCGACGAAAACTGCCCGAAGCCCCCGTGAGGCAACGAACACACAAGTGTGTCCCATGGTTTAGTCTTGCGGATCGTCTGAGAAGAGCAGGTTTGAGTTGCTCCCTGCCTACCTCATCAACTACTTCAGATGTACGGAAATGCACCCTTTGCCAACGACAGAAACTATCGCATGATATCATTCATAAGCGATGTTCAACAACACGACACAAGCGCTTCGCCCACTTGGCTTGTTTCTTAGCAAACGGCACTCCAACCATGAGATGGTGAATTCTCATCACCTCGTTGTTGGCTGGGGTGACGGCAAATCACGGGCAGTGCCGAGAAGTCAATATGGAAAGAGGGTCGCCAGGTGAAACGCCAACTCCCCCTTTTGCTCCTGGATTCTTCTTCGCTTCAGCCGCCTCATCCATGACAAACCCTGGCACCAAGGAGCCACAGTCGGGCGAAAATTAGCATCGCTCCCTTGTCGTATCCCAGTTGGCATAAATATCCAAGACCAAGGCGCAAACTGAAATTTGCCTTTGAGACAACATCCACCGTGCTTCAAGGAATCGCCTGTCGCCCTACCTGGTTGCGAATCCGTGGAGCTTCAAATCTGTGGATACGAACCGGTGTTGCGTAGATTTTGTCGCAAAAATAGGTGTCGAACTGCGACTGCAGCTAGTTGGGCGTCGTTGAGGTTCGTCTCGCGGTCAGTCGAGCAACACATTGCCAGTGGAGCCGTATCAAAATGGCCATTGCCCCTTCTGTTGCTACGGCGGGGAGTCGTGAAAATAGGACAAAATACCGTTGCGCTCGGTCGGCTGGTATAACACACACAAAACAGCGTTGAGGCTTTATTCGGGCGTCCTTTGAAGCCGCGCAAGCAAAAGCTTCGAGGTCATCCATCCTTGGACGATCACCTGTCTCAGGGATGTCCAGGTTCCTGGTTGACGACACTGAGGATTTTCGGTGCAACATGCACTGCCGCGCGGAGATCATATGTGAGGATCCGACTCGTCCGCCGTTGATTATGCGGTTGAAGAGTTGGGATGCCCGGGCCATTGCTTGGGCCATTGCTTGGGCTATTGTGTGTTGCTTCCCGGTCGTTCGTCCAGGCCGTGGTGATGCGAAATCGAAGCGTTCCCAGAGTTCCAGGTCGCAGCTGCCGACACCCCTGCAAGCCTCCTCTGTCACCGATGGGGCACATCTGCCCCTTGACCAAATCGGTTCCTTGCGACCGACGCTCATTGGCTGGCTCCTCTGTCTCAGATGCGCGTTCCTGCATCCACCCCTGGCAACGATCTAGGGTCTCCCCACGCTGAATCGCCAGAGCCCCATGCCAAACCCACACCAGGGCTCCTGGATTCTTCTTCGAAACCTCCATGGCTTTCGTCATCCACACAGCGACTCACCAGCAATGGGCCCTGGCGGTCCCCCCTCATCTTGATTAAGGGCTGCCCTCAGAGTGGGGCTCCGGGAGGCTGTGTTTGTTCGATTCATTCCTAGGGTTCCGGCGAGGATGGCCGCGATCTCTTGCAGGGGCCCTCGACGGTTGTCGTGCGCGCCCCTCATCCTCGCCCGTCGACTCCACGGCCGGGGCGGTCTCGAGATATAAGGCCAAGCGGCCTTGCAGCCTCCGTTCTGGTCTCTCCTTTCTCCTCACCCTTCACCTTCATTCTCTTCTGTCACTCTTCGACAGCCAAGCACCATTCCTTTTGCTTGCCTGCTAGAAGCAGCTTTCGTTCTCTCTCTTTCCACTGTATCTACACTCTCTTCAACACCAGCAACTGTTTTTGCCAGTCCCGCGAAGTCGACTTTCGCTCTTTTCTTGAACCCTCGACATTGCACCAGGGTGCAATCTTTTGGTCCCGCTCAGAAAGAATTAGAAGGAACTGAATCAGAGACGAACCCGCCAACATCCGACGAAGACGAACAATCCCAATCAAGATGAAGACCTCCGCTTTTACTCTCAGCCTTTTGGTTAGCCTCACGGCAGCCTACTCGCACCCCCGCCACATCCATATCCGCCGCGGCCAGAACGTCACAGCCAGCGCCGCCGAGGAGCCTTCGGTGGCGCCCGAGGCTGTTCTTGCCGCGGTCTCCTCCGCATCTGCCGCTGCCTCTTCCGCTTCGTCAGTGCTCAGTTCCGTCGCCTCCGAGGCATCTTCGTCGGTCGTCAACTCTGTCAGCTCCGAGGCCGCCTCATCGGTTGGACTCAGTTCTGTTAGCTCTGAGGCAGCCTCGTCAACACTCAGTGCTCTTGCCTCCGAGACCGTCTCGTCATCTGCAGTGTCCTCGGCAGCAGCAGTATCTTCGCTTGCAGCAGTATCCTCAGCAGTTGACATCACGAACGGCACGCTCGTCTTCCCGAATGCCACTGCTACTGCTGCCGGTCTCACCACTCTCACCGTCCTCACCACTGCCATTCGCACTGTTACCTCATGTGCACCCACCATCACCAACTGCCCGACCAAGGCTGCTGATCTTGCATCACTCCCCGCTGAGGCCCTCTCAACAGTCTTGGTCACCGACACCATCGTCCTTACCGAGACCATTTGCCCCGTCACTGAGGCTTCTTCCATATCTCGCAGCGTCCACGAAGCAGCAAGCACCGAGGGTTTCGAAGGCAAGCCGACTCTGACCGTGACACAGACTGCGCACGTCGTCGAGACTGCCACCGTCACTGAGACGTCTGTTGCCACGGTCGTTGAAACCAAGGCAGTCACCATCACCCTCGGAGGAAATGGAGGTGGCGTTCCTGCCCGCGTTGTCACCACTATCATCCGCTCAACCTCGCGATCCACCATTCGCCATGTCGTGACCGTCTCCCGCACTCACCCTGCTGCTGAGGTTGACACTACCAGCACGACGACTGCCACCTCAACTGGAACTCGCACCGTTACTGTCAAGGATGGCGTGACCAAGATCGTAACCGAGAGGCCCGCCGCTACCAGCCAGAACTCCGGAGTCGGTGGAGGAAACGGTGCCGCCAAGCCTCCCCCTGCTCCTGCGCCCCAGGCCCCCCCTGCCCCTGAAGAGAACCCAGAGTGCGTCAACTTTGCCGTTACCGTCACGGAGAAAGAGACCGTCACTGTTGGGGCCCAGACCGTCACCGTTGCAGCTGCCGCATCAACCGTGTTCGTCACCGTGACAGCAGACCACAAGCCCACTGCTCCTGCTGCTAAGGGCAAGGGCAAGGCAGACAAGACCAAGAAGGTCACCCCTCCTCCCGCCACTACAACCAACAAGGCCCCTGCCGAGCCCTCTGCCACCGACAAGGCCGCTGTCGACAACGGGGGCGACCTCGCTGACAACGACGCCGTGGCCTGCCCACCGGACGCCCTCGTTACCGTCACCGAGAGCGCCGAGTCCTCCAGCACCACTGCCGCAGCATCTTCCTCGACCAGCTCTACCAAGACCAAATTGTAAAAAGCCTCTGAGGTGATTTTCTTTTGGCATAAAGTCAGGAACGGCGCAATTCTTTGTTTACGAACCTCATGTTTACGATGCTGGACCCCTAACATTCGCTATGGGGCAGCGGAGACGGTGGTGGCGGTTGTTTCCCATGTCTTGTTGTATACCACGGCCAAGAGAAAGCCGAGAAGAAGTTGTATAAAAAGGAAGAAGAAAACTCTGTACAAACTACCCGTTTCCCCTTGGTGCCTGTTCTGGATGTGATTCTTGTCTTTTTTCTTTTCCTTGTGGGATAAAAAGACCTGAGCCGGACCCGGTCGATTGACATGGAGTTGTCTTACTTTTTGATGGTTTTGAGAGAGGGATGTTGGGATCCAAATTCTTGTATATAAAGTCAAGTTATATAGTGTGTATGGATTATGTATGCTATGTCTTCATCAACTATCCATCTCAAGAGTACAAGTCGCTGGGTGATATGTTCACGACCTGATGCCATGAACTTGAATAGAACGTGTGGATTTGTGGTGCATTGTGTACCCAGAGAAGGCAAGTGTTACCTATGGTATTTAGATTTAATGGCGCTACGGGCAACCTCTAAATCCGCGTGTTGTTGCATTATACCCCAATATCTTCCTTTTCCGGTTGTTCCCCATCCTGCTCGTACCCCTCCGTCTTCATGTCCTTCAACCCCAGCTCCTCCTCCTCTTGATCTGTTCTGTCGTACTCCTCCACCGTCATCTGTTCATCCGGCTGGCTTGGGTCATCAGCCAGACTCTGGACGTAACTGCAGGCCAGTGGGTCCGTAAGGATTATTGTAAATTCCCTTTCGCCCTTGATAGCTGAGTCTAGCCCGGTGAAGAACGCCTCCCACCGTGTTTTCTCGCCGCTGCTCAGAGAATCGCCGCCCACCGCAGACCCAGAGTCACCGGTCTGGAAGATCTGGTTGTGAAGGTCCCCGCGCACCTGTATGAGCAGACCTTCAACAGTGGTGAAGCGACCGCCGAGCGTACCCGGGTTAACTGAGAGGCTGAGCTCAGGACATTCAAGCTCACAGCTCTCGCTCTTGAGGATATCCCGAGCGAGGTCCACAGGATTGGTGACGCGCAGCGTAACCTTCTTGCCCTTCTCGGGAATTTCGCCGCCCGTCTTGACGTCGTTCGACTTGTAACCGCAGTCGTCACAGCTCGTGTTCATGATAATGACCTGCCGGAAGTGCGGGATCTCCACCATCTTCATGTTGGTTGTGCAGGGGTGCATGCAGCCAGGGCATGAGGCGGGAAATTGGTACACCTGGTCGGGGATAATATCGCCATTCTCGTCCAAGTCCGCTCCACCAGTGTCCGTCAAGCCGAGCGCCTCGTTCTGTTCAGGTGTGCGAAGGTATTCACGCTTCTCCCATTTGCCAACACCGTCTCGCATATCAGGTGTGATGAACGAGTTCCCTGCCGGATCGTCGACAGTGACACGGAAGGGAAACGATTCACCTGCAAGCATCTTCTTACCCTTTGCAAGGATGTCCTCGATCTTGGCGTAGACCTCGGGCGCCTGTTCTTTGCGTTCCTCCTGTGCCGACGTAAGGTCCTCCAGAATCGTACTGAGTAGACCCTCGACGTTTGTGAGCTGTCCCCGACCTGCCGGGACTTCCACATCAAGCTCGATGAATTTCACTGTTGCAGTATCTGATTTGATCACCTGGCGCTCGAAGTCGGCCATCACGGTCAGCCGGAGCTCGTAATGTACACCCTTGAGCTGGAATGTCCCTGCTGACTGAATCTCGTTGTTCTGGAAGCCGCAGTGATCGCAGGAAAAGGACATGATGATGATTTCGCGAAAGTATGGTATTTGGGTTAACAAAAGCCGAGTAACTCCCTGAAACAAAAGAGTCAGTATGGAGGGTCAAAGTATCAACGCGAAGGCTTGCCTGTACTTACATTTTTATGACAGTTCATGCACAACGACTCAATCTCCTCCACTGCCTGCGGCTCATCCTCCCCCGCAGATGGCGCATTTTCGCCGTTGGTTTGTGCAGTCGCTGGCGCAACCTGCTCAGCCTTCTCCCCGATGGAGTTGAATAGTTGCGACATGTTTTTCTTTCTTGCTGGCAAATGTGCTTGCCTCCAGGAACTTGCTGCTGGAGAAAATTTTGGCGGGGTTTGGAGGGGCAAGTCGCGATAAGGCCGACGAGGGGTAGTACTGGTTGATAGTGGGGTGCGCTTATGTCAGAGGGTGAAAAGGTGCTGAGAACTTCCGGAAGCTTCCCGTCCACTCTGTGCTCCCGTTCAATCGAAACGGCCAAGGTTGGTGCCGTAGGTATCCACGCCGTTGACTCATTTTTGCATGAAATCAGCAAGACTCAACCCAAGTCCTAGCCCCGTTTTCGAGTCTTTCGTCGCATTGGACTGGTCCAGCAGCGCTTGCAGTCCGGCCTTTCTGGACTTTGCTCTTTTCTTGCTGCTCGCGTTCGCATTTCCCTTCTGGGCCGGGTCCTCCTGGGAGACTCGAGTCTGAACAACTGAAGCTGTCCCTGACACTAAGGGCTTCATTCTGTTGCGCCTCGAAATTGGAGCCGGGGCCGGCACTTTGACCTCGGTCAGGCGCCCGCAATGGCCGCAGGTGATGGCTTTTGTAAGACTGGGTTGAGGCTCTACGCCTTTTGGCTGGTTTGATCGTTGCTGTCCAGCTGTGCCAGGTCGTCCGACAGTTCGCTTCTTGCTCCTGAACCCGAGGCTGCTCCCATGCTCAGGTATCATAATATGGCCACAACAGCTGCATATATGCTGCTTCTCTGCCTCGGCGAGAGGGATCTCGTGCTCGAACAATAGCCCATCTCTTGTCTTCATGAGAAAAGCTGAAGTCTCCGGTGATGACTTCGCTAGTAAATGCCCGGCATCCGAGAGAAACCTCAGCGTTGAAGACAGCTCGTCGGAGGCCATGTCAGGTTGATAGCTCTTAAAAAGATCGAGACTTGACAAGTAGAGTTTGTGACGGAATTGAGAGGAGAACAGTGCAGTAGGCCAAAGCTACAGATTTTGGCGCACAGACCATATTTGCGATTGGGCCAACAGCAACCCCTGGAAACCCAACAACACACATTACAAGCGTGCCTCTGCCTCTATCAAGACCTATTGATTTCCCACTTCAACTCCTTGATGCTCACCTCTTCGCTTGTCTTCTCATCGTAATCAAACCAGTCACCCTCCGTCAAATCAATGCCATTGAACTTAGAGACAGATTCGGCGCCATCAACAAGCCATTCGCCCTCGGGAATGAACTCGGTGAACTCCAGTCCTCGGCAGTCAAATTCTAGGATCTTCCGTGGTTTCGCAGGCTCAGACTGCTCATAGGGGGTTGGAGCGGCCATGATCGATGCCGAAGACTCCCTCTGTCACGTGTGGGTCATGTCAGTCTTTCCAGACCGGGAGAGCTCAGGGGGCGCAACCTACCTTGCAGTTCTTGCACTTCCACACAAAGTTGGCCTCACCGCGGCTGCCGCTCATCTCGTTGTTTTCCTGCGCCCCGAGTTAGTGCGGGAATTCATGAGGGACCAACGCAAGTCTTACAAAACGGCTGACAGCAATTGGCTTGGGGTGTGTCTCACGACAAGATGTGCATTGCACCTTGAATGTGTACCAAAACGGATTGTCCTGTGTATCATCTGGCCGCAGGTTGGTGACCCTGGGGTTACGGTTAGGAACGCAGCCTGAAAGATCTGCGAGGGATACTAGTCAACGTACCCTTCCAGCTCGGCCGTCAGTGTCAGAGCGTACATGTTTGAATGTGATATTCTGTGTCCTGGACAGTATCGACGGGAAGAGTTGTACGAGCAATGTACTGATGGAGGGGCACCGCGGATGCCCCACCCAACGAGACTCGCCTCGATAGGTCAATAAATAACTACCATGCTGCTGAACGCATTGACCACCAGAGCTTCAGCTGCAGGCTGGCAAATTATTGCTCAATTGACAACTTCTTCGTTCAAACATCGGCCCACCCACTGCAAAACACGACATTTACCCTCGCTCCGTCCTGCCCATACTCTCTTCGCAGGTTCGTCGCGAAACGAAATGCCGTGGAGATGTCGGGGCTCTGGTCCATGACCGCCCGTTGTCGAGACTGTCGCCGCCAGACATGGATTCGGAGCATACACACGCATGGGCGTCGAGTGACGAGGACCGCACCCGGGCGACGGAAAGTTTTAGCCAGCGATGTGTTCACAGCATGTTACAGCGGCATCATGGCTACCGCCGCTATTTTAGACGCCGGCTGGAAGGACAAGCGAAGACAGGAGCTCGACCGCGAAATCGAACAGACCAAGAGCAGCATCGCGACGCTCATGGAGCAATCGGGTGCTTCGGACCTTGCGCAGATCGTCTCAGAACCATCACACCCAGGCTTTCTTCCCCATTCGACGAGGAGTATAACCGAAGCTCTGAAGGACATTTCGAGTTCGCAATACATCAGCCGTGACGGAGAAACTCTGTTGCCGAAGGCACAATGGGACTCTCGGCAACCACTACCTCAGGGCCCCGATGGTCATGACACAGGCGCTGATGACTGTCTGCTTCGCTGCGGGGAAGCTGTTCTCAGAGAGGAAATGGAGAGCTGGAGAGACTGGCCAGAATTACATGATGCGCAACTTTCGCAAGCTACTGCGTATGTTTCTGCTCTCACGGGTGCCCTTCTCGAGCAGGTATACAAGTCAAACCAATATAACCGGTCCAGCCCGGACTCGGCTTTCAACGCCATTCGAATGTTGAAGTCAAGCGGTTATCCTAACTTCCAGCTCCCGGAAATGGAAGAAGACAGTGTAACTGAATGGCACACGTTGGATTATGTGGAAACTCGTTCTGACCTTGATAAAGCTCGCTCTCATGCACAGGCAGTCTTGACAGGAAGCTGGCCTTTTGACGAGACGGAACTGGTGGAAACCGCTAGGAGATCTGCCGCCGAAGCCAGTCTGCGCGCGAATGGACTCGCTGCTAGCATGAGGGCTCACACAAGAAAGGTGGAAGCGCCCCGGCTCCCGCTCAAGAATTTCGAAACCCGTTGTCGCTTGAATGACGCCAACAGAAGGGTCTTTGCGGAGTGGAACCATCTAAATAAAGACAAGTCGGTGGCGAAGATTTGCTACAACCTTCTGGTTTCGCCCGATTGTCCTGGAGTCAACACTTACAACGTCTTGTTATTGGGCTTCACCGAACTTGGAGAGCACGAGTTAGCGCAGGTCGTGGCGGATTATAGTCTGAACCGAAATTACCGGCAACGAAGCTCGGCGACAATACTTTGCCTACTTAACCATTATCGTCTTAAAGGAGACTTCCTCCAGTTTCAGTCGCTTCTTCGTCGGCTTATCGGCTGTGATCCTTACGATACTCTCCTCCGGCCGATCCCAATTGCTTTGGCGAGGAAGCACAAGCACCTTCAAAAATGGGCGGAGAAATACGACGTGAGCATCGCAGATCACGCTCTACTAGAGCGCCCTAAGCTGGGCCATAATAGTTTGAATGCCATTCTCCAGGGGCTTCTAGACTTCGGTGATATCAGGGGCGCTGCTAGCTTTTTTACTTCCTGTCTCGGGGAGGGCTACCGCATTCAAGCACAAATCAAGGATCGCCTGTTCGACATGTGTATCACAACTACGGACATCGATCCTGCGCGAATACTTGTTGACGGCTTCTTGCGCTATTTCGAAAACACAGTAAATGTCATGGGTAGATCTGGAAAGCATGGGTTGTGGGCCATATCCGGTGCCGAGATTCGGCGACTGCTGAACATCGCCCGGGGACGTCCTTTCCAAATCGGCAACTCCGTAACCGAGAGGATGAAGGGATTCGCCAACGTTCCACTGACTAGGGCGCAGAAGTCACTGATACCAGATCGGATCCGGTATCTTGGATTCTTTGCTTGGTCGGAGGGGATTCTCCAACACCTGAAGAGAGTCAGGAAGATCCTGTTGAACATTTCAGCGGTGCTCACCGTAGCCCAGCCAAATACTGAATTATTGTTGGAGCTAAGCGACAGAATGGACCAGGAGCACCGGTTGCTTGAACAGCAAAGATGGGCCAACGAGCATGCACAGGCGACAGCGCGGGTGACGTGGTTTGATGACCAAGTCCGTCGCTCCCATCGGTGGTTGATGAAGGTTGACAACCACATCCATTACGCCTACCCGAGTACCGCCATGCTCGTCAAAGAGCTGCGCAAGCCAGGTATTACAGCAAGTCGGGTTGTGGACTGTATTGAACACTACATGGATCATGCAGACCGTAAACACACGGATATTCTTTGGCAGCTTCTGGAGACGCTGACGCCGCGGGAAAAGTGGGAAGATGCCAAAGAGAACGCACTGCTCCTGTCTGAGGTGGAGCTATTTATGGCTGTATCGGAAAGGTTCGCAGGTCGAATGAACCGGGCAAGCGGCGGCGAGTTGCCTGTCTTGGACAACTTCACGTTCCTGCCGTGGTTGGGGACCACCGTGATTAGTTAGAGAAGGCGTCTGAGTGTAGATACCCAATTGTTATGTGTGTACTGATCAATGGAAAATACTACCCAGAAATGGGCACCCAGCACCCCACCAAGCTCGAGCATTCCCAAAAGGCCAACGTTAGTAGCTGAACGCGGTGCAGGTGCATGTCACTTGATCGCTGTCAGCTGCCGCCTCGCGTCTGTCATTGTACCTGACTAATGCTCAAAAGGGCCTCGTTGCATACGAGTCACGAGACACATGTCTGTTAGGGAAGAGGGGGCTGGAATGTCCAGCGAACCTGGAACTTCTGTCTACTCTACAGTATTCCGAAGTGATGCGAGGCAAGAGGCAAGCTGGGGGACCTCGCAGTGGTGGCAATGAACCTGTTCTTGCCACCGCCGCGAGGCGGTGAGCGATGTGCACAGAGGATATAGGTACACCGGCTCGCCCATGACAAAAAAATACGGACACCAAAAACCCTTAAACCCGTACAATAAATACTGGCCGGGAGACAACTGACGAAATGTAGTTGCAACAGCACTACGAAAGTTTGTTCAATCAAGGCCACAGCATGTAAAAGGCTTCAAAAACATTTGGGCCGTCTATTCCAGTTTTTTACGATTTATTTGATCGTGTTTTGGGCATGAAGCGCGCATCTGAAGTTTGGGTGTCCGTGTTTTTTTGTCATGGGGGAGACCGGGTAGGATCATATACTACTCCGTACCTTATAGTGGGTGGGTCACTGAATTTGTTCCTGCGGTGAATACTCCTAGTACATCCTATCTCTGCACAGGGCCAAAGTCTGTCACAGCACGGGCGGGCTTTTCCCTTATCAACTCCAGGTTGCTGTGGTTGAAAGGCCGACATCAGCCTTTCGCTGATTGAGCCCCACAAAATTGGGGCGGGACAAAGCCGCTGGATTGCCCAATCGAAGACAGGGACCCCTGCACTGGGCGCCACCGCGTCTTCTGATTGGCTCCGTGTCCGCCAGCGATTCCTTCTGGATGCAAGGGCAAACCGACCCGGAAGCCGGTTCTTTCCACACTCAGGGTGCGGGACGATGAGCTCATCAAGCATTTTCCTTCGAATCTCGCCGGCCGGAGCTGGAACGTGGCCGGTTGGTGGGTTCCCCTCCAATTACCAAAAAAAAAAAAAGTGAAGAAAGTGAGAAACTCCCGGTTCTAGTTATCACGGGATCCATTTGTGATGGTTGGTCGCTCTTTTGCCATCTTCCCCAGTCTCCCACCTTTCCCCTGTCGCAACCCTTCCCCACACCAATCGAACCCAGAACCTCGTGACGTTTTTTTGAATGGAGCCTATGTTGCTGCCGAGGGTCCAGGACCTGCTCATCGAGGTGTCAGCTTTCTCCTGAACCTTTTTGGCACGCTCTCCAAACCTCACCTCGGGTCCTCCTCTCCCTCACCTAGACCCCATTCCTTTAACTTCTCTAACACACCGTTGGTCATCACACACAGCTCCAACTGCCATCTGATCTCAACGTCGAAACTAGCTCCATCGGACGGCCACTTCAGTCACGTACTGAAGTGACTATCGTATCTGCCTGTTCAGACGAAAGTCGCAGCATTGAAATTGTAAACGCTATTTTTTCCAGATATAAAAAATGGTTACCTGGGCCTCCAGTCGTTTCGCTCTCTGAAGCGCGTTGTCATTGAGACAGCTTCAGCATCCTTCCCCTCGACTTACCTTTGCATTCCAAAAGCAACCTTTCGCCTGTCCCCTTCAATCGCCGGTCTTATTCCGTCAGCTGCAGTAATCATCATGAAGTTCGGAAGGAGGTAAGCATCCCGATCCTGGTATCTAGTCTAGGCGACGGAGAACTCACGGTTATTGCAGTTTACCACGGAACCAGGTCCCAGAATGGGCGGCTTCATACATTAATTACAAGGGCTTGAAGAAGCTGGTGAAAGCCGTTGCTACAGCGGCGCAGAATGGGGAGCAGGTGGACTTGGCTGAATTCTTCTTCGCCTTGGACCGGAATCTGGAGGATGTCGACTCATTTTACAACAAGAAATTCGCAGACGCCTGCCGCCGGCTCAAGATGCTTCGTGACAGATACGGCCAGGCGTCGGACGTGGTCGCCAACCTCGACGATGATGAGGTTGAGGAGCTCATGGGTGCTCTGCTGGAGCTGCGGAGCCAGCTGAGGAATCTCCAATGGTTCGGCGAGATCAACCGCCGCGGCTTCGTGAAGATCACAAAAAAGCTTGATAAGAAGGTTCCCAACACAACAACACAGCACCGCTACATCTCGACCAAGGTTGACCCCAGGCCGTTTGCTAAGGACGCTGAAACCAGCCGTTTGCTGGCCGAGATCAACAAGTGGCTATCGGTGCTTGGAGACTCGCAAAACCTTGATGATGCTAAATCGGAACGTTCTACTCGGTCTATGGGGCGTGCGTCGGCGAAAGCTATGCTTAGCGTCCCGACCGCTCTGCTCGACAGGTTGGACCAGGCAATTCGGAAGGATGATGTGGCTGGCCTGGAAGCTGGCCTCGTCGAGGGAAACTTTGGGGGCTCGGAAACGTCTCCAAGGAATATGATGCTCAACCTGCTGCAGCGATCAATCTCGGCACGTTCGAGGAGTTCTGTCGAGTTTCTCCTGGAGCGAGTCACGACACTCGACGAACCCGAAGATATCAACGAGCGCAACTGCATTCATAGATTAGTGATACATATCGGCCGGACGAAAACAGCATCGTCGAACAGGAGCGGCCCGGAGACAGGCGCGTACCCATTTCCCGGCGCTACCCAGCAGTATGCTCAACATTACCTGACCCCGGCCACTTCCCCGCTTCCGGTCCCGAGAGCCAGCAATCTGAGAGAGTCGGCTCTTCTCGGCAAGGACGATGAGGCGGTTCAGATGCTCTCGTTTCTGCTAGAGAACCTGAAGCCGAGCCAGCGGACGGCCATCAGCTCAAAGGATTCGTTCGGCCGGATGCCGCTGCACTATGCTGCCCAGTTCGGGTTTGTCGTAGTCTGTCAGATTCTCATGAGCAAGATGCAGCAATGGGGGCAGTTCAACGTCGAAAACGGCATCGATGCCCCCGAATGGCAGGACAAGGATGGCAATGCGCCGGTCCATTTGAGCGTGCTTGGGGGCTACCCGTTGACTACGAAGGCGTTGCTCCAGGGGGAGAACTGGCAGGGCGTCAGCGACCACAAGGCCGAGATGAGGCGGTCTATCTCCAAGTCGAGCGCCGTCCTGGCCATCGCCACCAAGGCCAACTTTAAGCTTATTGTTAAGATGCTGGTAGACGCCGGCGTCGACATCAACTGGCAGGATAAGACCGGCGAGACAGCACTGCATATTGCCGCGAGGTTTGGTCATGATGAGTGCGCTAGGGTCTTATTGCAAGGTACCGACCAGCAGAGGGCCAACCTGGACTTGGCCGAGAAGTCTTTTGCTTGGAGCCCGCTTCACATCGCGGCAGTAGACGGACATCTGTCTGTCGCCCAGCTGCTTGTTGACGCTGGCGCAGATGTCGATAAGCTGGACTCTTCGGGCTGGACTGCAAAGGAGCACGCAGCGTTGCGAGGCCATCTTGCGATTGCTCGACTACTTGCTGCGCACAGCCGTCCGACAGATGACACGGCAACCAGCTCCGACGACGAAAAGTCGCCCAATGATTCCGGGCCTTCTGAGAGGGCGTCCCTGGAGGACAGACGTTCGAACGGCTGCTCCAGGCCAGCTGAGCCCGTGAAGACTTTCGGCCATCGCTATCTCAAGAATGAGAGTTTGGTCCTTGTCAGCCTGGGCTCTATGGATATGCGGAAGAACATCGACGCAGTCAAACTGGATAGGGTCCCAATCGCGGAGGCCCACACGACACAGCTTGATACGGCACTCTCTATCGTGGTATCGGCCCAAGGGGCGCATGGGGAGCCAACTATCATGGACCTGCCGGTGCACGAGAACATCTCGACCGAGCCGATTGTATTCACCACGACGGACGCTGCAAAGGTGAAACTGCTGTTTGATATTGTACCGACGTACTCGGGCAACCAGAAGAACAAGATCGGCCGGGGCGTGGCTCTACTTTCGAGCATTCGGCCCACGATTGGCGCAAAGAGGATGAACCTCCAAGGGGATGTCTGCGTTCCTATTCTCTCATCCAACCTTGACGTCATTGGGACGGTCAACTTCAACTTCTTGGTCATCACCCCGTTTTCACACCCCAACATGGAGGTGACTTCAAGGCAGACATACTGGAAGAAGTTGACGGGACCTATGGTCATCGGACACCGAGGCCTGGGCAAGAACATGGCCCAGAACAGATCTCTTCAACTCGGAGAGAACACGGTGCCGTCTTTTATTGCCGCAGCGAATCTTGGCGCCCAGTACGTTGAATTCGACGTGCAACTTACCAAAGATCACGTCCCGGTCGTCTATCACGACTTCCTGGTCAGCGAGACCGGCTTCGACGCGCCTGTGCACACGCTGACTCTAGAGCAATTCCTCCATATTAACCCGGACTCGACAAGGTCAGGACCACCCGCCAAGGCGCAGCATAGGCAGCTGAAGATGGCACGGAGCAACAGCCCTGGCCCACGGCAACGGTCGATGTCTATGGACCATCCAGGACAAGAGTACGGCAAAACCCACATGGAAGAGCGCATGAAGCACACAAGAGACTTTAAAGAGAAGGGCTTCAAAGCGAACTCCCGTGGAAATTTCATCCAGGCTCCCTTCGCTACGCTAGAGGACCTGTTCCGCAAACTCCCGGAGTCGATCGGCTTCAACATCGAGATGAAATACCCCATGCTCCACGAGAGCGAGGAACATGAGATGGATACTTATGCCGTCGAGCTCAACTCATTCTGTGATACCGTCTTGGCGAAGGTGTACGACCTAGCAGCCGATCGCCACATCATATTCAGCTCCTTTAACCCAGACATATGTCTATGTCTGAGCTTCAAGCAGCCGAGCATTCCGATTTTGTTTCTGACAGATGCTGGGAGCTGTGCGGTGGGGGATATCCGTGCCAGCAGTCTCCAGGAGGCTATTCGCTTTGCGAGCCGGTGGAACTTGCTCGGAATTGTTAGCCATGCGGAGCCCTTTGTTAATAGCCCGAGGCTGGTAAGGGTGGTGAAGCAGAGTGGTCTTGTGTGTGTCAGTTATGGGACGCAGAACAACGATCCTCAGCTGGTCCAGGTACGTTTATGACTACCCATGGGGGTGCGCGGATTGCAATATGAGTGAAGCTAACATTGGCGCAGCGTCAGGTCAAGGAGGGGATTGATGCTGTGATTGTCGATAGCGTCCTGGCAATCAGGAAAGGGCTCACCAAGGATGAGGGAATCATGGGCTTGGAGAAGGCGATTGAGACCATTGTTGACGACCAGGGTGAGCTCACAACGGGGGAAACATGACCATACCTTGAACGAGGATGCATCTCATCTGCATCAACTGCGGACGGGATGCGATGACACACAACGACTTTGAGACGACAAGACGATAGATCGAGTTAGACATGCCAGGTTTGGTTTTGGTAGCAACGAGAAAGCGTTGTATTTGCGTTGGCACGAAATGACGAACTGGGATGGCTCCCCTGGAGTGTGCGTCCGGTGTGAGGTGGCGGAAAGAGGGGCCAATTGCGAAAGAGACGCGACAGCCGCTGTGGCTGACTTGATGATACAAACACGGACATAGATGTGCTGCATAAGAATTACACTTGCATGTTGCTGCAACCCAAGGGGTGGTGCTCTCACCTCCCAACGGGGGCCCGAGGGGCTGTGCTAATAGGTTGGTGGTGGGTTTATCGGTTTGACGAGGGAGCAGCTGGCAAAAGGTACCACAAGGTTACTGACAAAGGAAGTGAGATAGAGTATCGTGTCACTTATCACGAGCCAGCAGTGAATTTCAGAAGAGTCGTAGTAAAGAGTGGCTGAGTTGGATGCTCATCTCAAGTGCCTCTTTTCGGCATGAAAATAACAGATCCCACAAGTTGTCAACGCCTATGCACTATGCAGCCCGTCCATTATTGCTTTTCTGTTTTGGTCTTGAGGCGGGCTTGCTAGGAGTTAGCGGGTTTCCTTGTTTGGGTTGCCTCTAAGGTGTGGTGGTGATTTCTTGGGAGGGAGGGTTCCCTGGCTTTTTGTTGCTTGGTGAGAAGGGGTCGGCCGTCTTGGCCTTGCTTCCATGGGGGGAGAGAAAAAGGGGACCCCACCTCCCTCCTTTCTTGGGCTTGGTGAAGAGAGGTACATTAGCTAGGACCCCTGGTTGGCTCCCTCCTGTTCGTTCGGCTTTGCGTTGCGAGAGACGAGAGAGACACAGCTCAGTTTTTTTCTCTTCCTTTTCTCCACCCAGCTTTCCTGTTGCTCTCTTCCCATTTGGCTTGCTCCTTTTTTCCTGCAACGTGATTTTCACGTCTCGCAGGTTTTCTTGGAGGTGGCGAGCGTTTTGCGCGTCCATAAGCGTAGTTGAAGCGAGTGAGTGGTTGATCGCAAAGAGGCAGCCCCGCTCCCTCCTGTCTCCCAAAGCACCAGTCCTCAGAGCTGAGAGCGCAAACCCTTGGGAATCAAACCCCGCCATTTCGCGCTCCACACTTTGCTCTACCTACCTACCTACCTTACCCACAACGATCTTGGAAAGATCAACATCCCGAACGTTTTGAGCTCTTTCCATTTCCGAGTACCACCTCACCCTCGACATACACACCTCCTACAAAAAAGAGGAACGAAAGACAATCCGAGGAGGTAAACCGGCCCCCACCGGAAAAAAAAGCGAGATGGCCGGGACCGCATCGCCCGGCAGCAGCGACGGCCCGACCTTCGCGCCGCCACCGCTGCCTGCGGGCTGGATCGCGCAGTGGGACGCCGTCAGTTCAAAGTACTACTTCGTACAGCTGTCGACGGGCGTCTCGCAGTGGGACACGCCTACTGAGTCGGCGCCGACGGGCGCCGACACCCCCGGACCGCGGGGAGACCACCCGTATGGCGTGCCTGGGCAGGGCCAAGTCATTACGCACCCCGACGGCACCCACACGGTGAAGTATGCCGACGGGACCCTGGAGCCCGTCAACCCCCGCGAGGACGGGACGAGAGGGATTGGTGGGCCGACGGGCGATCGAGGGCTTGGTGTGAGTACTGTTTATTTATCTCTCCCCCCTCCCTTCCCATTTGGGCGAGCCGTTTGCGCGAGTCTATTTCAGTGGGCTGACAGCTCTGCCACAGGGCATGCAGGGCTTCCTCGGTAATGCGCTCATGAGCGGTCTCAGTGGCGGCAAGCCGCAAGGCGGAGGATCGCACGGCGGCGGCGGCGGCGCTGGTGGTCTGGCCGGGTCCTTGATCAGCGGTCTTACATCGGGAGGAGGGCATGGTGGTGGACACGGTGGTGGCGGCGGTGGTGCTCCTGGCATTGGGGGTAAGCTGGCGACGCAGCTCGCCTCGAGCTTTTTCTCGTCGGGAAGCAAGCCGTCATCACAGCCTTCGCAACCGTCATCACAAAATTACCACGGCGGTTCGCAGCAGAGTCAAAGCCACGGATCGACCCCAGGGGGCGGCGGTCTCGCTGGCCAGGTCATGGGCGGCGTCACGGGCCTGTTCGGCGGCGGCGGCGGCGGCGGCAAGCCCCACAGTTCGGTAGGTTGAATCTGCTGAGGTATTCGCACAGAGAGATGCTGACCTGTTGAGTAGCAGGGGGGCCAGAACTATGGCTATTCCAACAGCGGGCAGAGTGGCGGATACAGCGGTCAAGCACCTCCTACGACATACCAACCGCAAACGTCGGGCTCGTACCAGCCTCCACAAACGCAGCCGACAAGCGGCGCCCCGTCTTACCAGAGCAACACCCAAACCACGTCCTACCAAACCCCCGGAAGCCAATCGTACTCGTCGCCTGTTCCAGGACAGCCCCAACAGCACGCACCCTACGGCCAGGGCCAGTCGCAGCCTTCATACGGAGCGCCTCCCGGCCAGCAGACGGGCCACGGCCAGAGCTATGCTCCTCCTCCAACCGGACAGCCACCCTACGGCGGCCAGCCGTCTTATGCCTCGCCTCCGGCCCAGGGCCACCAGCAATCTTACGGCTCGCCCAACCCAGCTCAGCCTTCCTATGGCGCACCAAACTCACAGCCCAGCTATGGTACCCCACACAATCAGCCGCCGCATCAGCAGCCGCATCAGCAGCAACCGCAGTATGGCCAGGCCCAAGGTCAGCCGGCGTACGGCTCGGCAGCACCGTATAATCCGGGCACCTACGGGGCACCCCTACCGCAGGGAGGATCGCAGGGGCATTATCCTAACCAGCCGACATATTCAAGTGGCCAGCAACAGCCACACCAGGGCGGTTATAGCGGTGGATACTAAGGCGAGCCTTCTCGCAGAATTTGCATGCATATGAAATGAGGCGAGGCCGTAGTTCCGTATTGCTTGAGATGGCGGCAACACGATGGGTATCAGCGCTCGGCAGGGTGAGGGGCTAAGTACACAAGATTGTCTACTTAGTGGGATGTTTTTCTATGACAGAAAAATCTAGGATTTGCGTTGCCTGTATTGTGAGCCGTGTCGTTTTTTTTGTCGGTAGTTAGATGAGTAGAAATATGTTACCTTGATGTAAGCGTTAAAACCTCATTGCTTCTTCTTCTGTTGCTTCTGAGAATCGCCATTAAATGAGGTAATCATGCGAATCTGGGTGACAATCCATTGAGCTGCTAGGAATGAGGCTGCCGCGACGACGATGATGAAGCCGATGGTAGGCACCAAGGAGCGAGGGAGAACGTTAAAGAGGAACGGGTCCAGAATGATGTCGACATCTACTAGCGGCGGGCGCTGCATGAGAGTGGTGTTGGTGGTGAAGAAGTCGGCTGCGGCAAGCACCTCGAGGAACAGGACGGATGAGCGGCGCTCTCCTGAGGCACGAGGCCTGGGTGAGGCTTCGGATGGCTGGCGAGCGGTGGAGTATGCCCATAGAGACGTGATAAGATCGGGGTTATCCCATACTTCCGACAACTCATGAGTACGGAGGGTGAAGGAGGTAGGTTGCTGTGGGACATGTTTAGTATCCTCGTGAGTGAGAGATGAAAAGGGGTGGCGAGGTCGTACCGTGGCGGCCCAGCAGATGCGCACTTCGTAGCGCTGGCCTTCCTGGAGGTCGTTTAGGAGGAACCAGGTAGCATCACCTTGTGGGCTTGACGGTGAGGGGAATTTGGCTGCGAGACGGGTTCTCAATGACCAGTCTTGGGGAGTAAGGGTGTCGATGTGCAAGTCCTCGAGCGTTGGATGAGCAAGTGGCACGGGTACAGCGTTGGGCCCGAGGAATATCGTTTTTTCGACATTTGCGGCGGCAAGCCGTGTCAAGCACAGCAATCGAGTGAGCGATGATAAGAGCGGCGCCATTTTGAGTCCGGCCGTTGCTGCTGCTGCTTAGGCTTCAAGTTGGGAGACGAAGCTGTTGACGTTGAGTGGACAAGGGCCTGCTGAGCTAAGCGAAGCGAGGTGAGCCTAGGTGGAAGTGGGGAGCTCGCGCCAAGGCCTACCCCAGCCTTTCCCCAGGGAATCACATGCCGGAGCCACGGCCAGCGCAGGTCCCCGGACCGCTTGAGCTGTCTTTGCGTCCCATTCCAGGGAACGAGTGACGCAAGACCGAGGATGGAACGCCGAGTGCTTCTCTCTCACGTCCACCGACAAACCATGCTCTTACGCTACGTGCACCATCATGCCTCTAGGCGTCGATTGCGTTAAAGCCACGCCAGTGATCGACCACTGATGTTATTTCAACCCAGTCTGTATTACACTAGAACTACGCCATATCGTTGCGCGCCCCAGAGAACTGGCTGCTCGTTGGCCCTTCCTCCGTTTCCCCCCTTCACCCCCCTCTCTCTCGATGGTCGCCACAACACCACGCCCGTAATCTCTCGACACCGCAATGGCGCAGGCGCAATCGAAGCTGGCTCTGCCGGCTGCCCTGCGCGAGCGCGACATCCGCGCCATTATCAAACAGCTCACGACGCTGTACCTCCAAAACCGCACCCGTATCTCCCGCGCCGTGTACATCACCCTTTTCGTCGCCCTAATAAACCGTGTCCGACATGCTATCGCCGAGCAGAAGGCCGCCTCGGTGAGCGAAGCTGTCAAGCGTGCTGAGAAGGTTGGAATAATATCAAATGCCACCGACGATTCCGGCTCGCCGAAAAAGAGGAAGAAGGTCGAGCTGAACCGCGAGTTCTTCCGCTCCCTGATGCGTCTGTTGCGCATTGCCATCCCCGGCTGGCGTAGCAAGGAGACGCGCCTGTTGATCAGCCATAGTTTCTTCCTCGTGATACGGACGTTGATCAGTCTGAAGGTAGCCGCCATGGACGGCGCCATCGTCAAGGCTCTCGTCAAGGGGAACGGCCGCGAATTTTTGATGCGCATTTTCTACTGGATGTTGATTGCGGTGCCGGCCACATTTACGAACTCCATGGTAGGTGCAATTGCCCTGCCCCTGATTCAATCCAACTATACCGGGCGCTAATTCCGCACAACAGCTGTCGTATCACCAGGCCGAGCTTTCGTTGAGATACCGGACTCGTTTAACACAGTTTATCCACGACAAGTACCTTTCGCAGTTGACCTTCTACGGAATTTCTGCTTTGGATGACAGGATCAAGAATCCAGACCAACTCATCGCTGTCGACGTGGCCAAGTTCTCCAACAGCCTCGCGGAACTGTACAGCAATCTGGCGAAACCTATTTTGGACATGGTGTGTAATTCTCTCCTAAACGGCCAGTAACCGAAACGGCTGACTGATAGCTTTAGACGATCTACACCATCTCACTCTCGAAGAGCGTCGGTGGTGAGGGTGTCGTGTTTATGTCGTTGTTGGTGCAGTTATCCGCAAATGTAATGCGGGCACTTACACCACCGTTTGGGAAATACGTGGCCGACGAGGCCAGGCTGGAGGGTGAATTCCGCTTCCAACACTCGAGGTTAATAGACCACGCCGAGGAGGTGGCATTGTACGCCGGCCATGAGGCGGAGAAGGACACCTTGGACAAGGGGTACTTTACCCTTATCAAGCACGTCAACTACATTCTCCGGAGGCGGTTCTACCACGGCTTTATGGAGGACTTTGTCATCAAGTACTTCTGGGGCGCGCTTGGCCTGCTCTTATGCAGTGTGCCGGTATTCGTCAAGCTGCCAGGCGGAGCTGTCATGAACATGGGCGACCGAACCGAGAGTTTCGTCACAAATCGCAGGATGCTTCTCTCAGCGTCAGATGCCTTTGGGCGCGTCATGTTCTCGTACCGCGAGATCATGGAACTCGCTGGATACACGTCTCGCGTTGCCACACTCTTGGAAGTCATGGATGACATTCAGGCGGGCCGTTTCGAGAAGAAGCTTGTATCGAGCTCCGGCACAGAGGATAACGCAGCGGTCCTAAAGGGCAGGGGCAAAGTGGTTGAGAGCAAAGACATTCAATTCATCGACGTGTAGGTCCCCTTCTGGTCTCAACTCTCGCTCTTTCACTAACACATAAACAGCCCTATTATTTCCCCCAATGGCGATGTCCTTGTTAAGGCACTCTCTTTCTCTCTCAAGCAGGGCGATCACTTGCTTGTCGTCGGGCCCAACGGATGCGGCAAGTCCTCCCTCTTCCGCATTCTCGGCGGGCTCTGGCCTGTCTACGGCGGCACAGTCCACAAGCCTCCTTTCTCCGACATTTTCTACATCCCGCAACGGCCTTACCTCTCTCGCGGCTCACTGCGCCAGCAGATCATCTACCCCGATGGAGTACGCACAATGCGCTCCAAGGGCATCACAGACGCTGATCTCCTGGCCGTCTTGCGCATCCTCAATCTCGAGCACCTCCTTGAGCTTTACCCCGAGGGCTGGGATGCCGAGGCTGAGTGGCGTGACGTGCTCTCCGGTGGTCTACAGCAGCGCGTCGCCATGGCACGCCTCTTCTACCACCGCCCGCGGTATGCCATTCTTGACGAGTGTACCAGCAGCGTGACGCTTGACACGGAGAAGGTCATGTATGAGAACGCCAAGGCGCTGGGCATCACATTGATGACAGTCAGCCATAGGCGGAGTTTGTGGAAGTATCACAGCAGGATTCTCCAGTTTGACGGCCAGGGGAACTTTGTGTTTACAAAGCTAGACGCCGAGAAGCGACTCCAGCTTGAGGACGAGAAGGAAGACTTGGAGGTGCTTTTGAGGCAGGTGCCTGAGATTGAGCGGCGCATCGCAGAGCTGACTGCTGCTTGAGGTGTATATCTTTATGTTGTCGTTCTTGCAGATCAATATAGGCCAGTTTGGATTATCACTTTCTCATGTCCCATGATCATTGTTATTGCATTACCGAAGTGTATCAGCACATATTGGTCCGGTCATAACACCATGAAATGTGTGAACGAAAGGTAAAGAAACCACGCAAGCCAGATAGATATCCTCATAATGTTGTAACAATAGCGAATGCAAAGGCAAAGCATCAACTCTCTTTCGTCATCAAGTCCCTGTCTCATCAAAATTTGGTATCCTACATACATACACATGTCGGTTTGAACCCATCCAAGCCACGGCATTTTCAGTCCCGATCAGGCTGGATGGAACGACGAGAAAAGATAGACATCCCTTAACGATACTTCTCCACTCCACGGATACATAGAACAGGGACAACCTAACCACAAAACGTGAGTGCAAAATATAGGTAAAGAAAGAAACAGAACGAAACAAGAGATGAAGCGCTAGTCTATATAACACTGGGGGGAGTCAAACGGAAGACAGGAATCCGAGCCCAAAAGCACAAGTTGCCAAACCTCGGCCAGAAGTGCCAATACCGATAAAGTAGGTACTATAAGAACGTGGTAACGATCAGAGAGAAAAATAACAGACGAAACTGCGCTAAGAGAGGTGGTATCTCCTCCCCAAATCACTATCCTCCTCCCAACACCATTTTTCCAAGTTCCGAGGTCCCTTTCCAGGTCGTCATTAGCGGAACAAACCGCATCTCCGTTCGCGCCAGAACTCCTTGATAAAGCAATTACCATCCACCCGCAACGAGCCATCTGTCCCAAGGGAAGAGAAGGTGAAAGCACCGAGATAGTACAGCCGTGCCCATCCCATTAGTTCCGTCTCCACCGCCAAGTTTTGTCGTCCATACCTAGCCAGTCTCGCCGAACTCAAAAACGCAAGTCATCCCAGCGGGGCTCCTTGGCAGAATGAAGAAGAGAGACAAATATGTGCGGTGGACCATCAGAAGAAACTCGGTTTCGTAAGCACACGGTACTCGACGTAGTCCTCGCCGTCGATGCTGATGATGGTTCCCTGGCTGACAAGCTTTCCCTCAAAGGGACCACTCTGTTTGCGCTCATACTTGATGCCCATGTAGATTTTGGCGTCCTCGGCGCCAACCTTGAGACGATTGGCCTCCTGGGCTGCCCAGACCTTGTTGAGACGCGAGACATTGTCGTCGAATTGCATCTTGTTTTGGCTATTGTGAGGCGGGGGAGTAGCGGTAGGAGGGGCGCCCTGAATCTGCTGGCGGTTCATATTGCGCTGCTCAGTACGCATGGTGGTGGCCTCAATCTTGTCGACCTCGCGGCGAGCAAGATCGTTGGTACGCTGTTGGGCCGAGTGAGCGGCGGCCGGGGGACGGTTAGCAGCGCGCAGCTCCACGTCAGGCAGTGAATGGCGACCGCGGGGGTTTGTGTCGGCGCGACGAGGGCGAGGTTCCAGGGGCGGGTACTCGGCTGACGCGACAGGCATGCCAATTTCGGAATGGCCATCCTCGTAGCCGTTGCCATTCATAGCGGGGATTGCCTTCATGGCAATCGGGACACTACCGCCGTGCTCCTCACGCTTGCCGTACTCCTCACGCTTAGCCGGTCCTGCAATAGCCAGGCTCTGAGCGACGCGCTGCTGGGCTTCATAGACGGCCTTGGTCTCATTGGCCACACGATTCTCTGGCAGCTCTTTGCTGTCAATCTGAGCCTGGCGGACACGGCAGTATTCCTTGACCTCCGGGCGGGTAAGGGTTTTCAGATGAGGCTCAAAGACAACCTCGTCCCAATGGATCCAAAGGGCTCCAGCTCCTGGCGGGAAGTTGCCATTGATAGGGCGGCCATCACGTGTCTCCCTCATGAGCTTAACACGGAACATGTCGTTGGCGCCCAGAATGCCATAAACCGCGTGCCGATCCTTTGGATCTTTCTCACTGGACTGCTTCCAATAACCGAGCAAAATCCTAGTAGGACGTGAGCCAGGAATGTTCTCCAGCTGTGGCAACTGCACTATAGGTACCACGCCGGAAATGGTCCAGTTAGCATGGGCAGCCGCGGTGAGCTTGCGCTTCTTGGCCTCTGGGCGATTCTGGGGCAGCGCGTGCTCTGGGATCTCGGTGCCGTAGGCAACCAGCGGCTCGGTTGCGCCCGGAGGAGGCGGGTTCTCATGAATGCGGCGAAGAGCCTCTTGGACTGCAGCCCTTTCGGCCTCCTGTCTCTCCTCCGGGGTCTCGTCCTTGTGCTGTCTCTCGACGCGGATCTTGACGTACTCCTTGACCTGGTGCTGGTTGAGATTGACCAGGTGAGGGTCAAAGGCGACTTGCTGGAACGTCACCCAGCTGCCACCGGGGCCGGGCGGCAGAGGGTACTGGCCGATGATATTGCGGCCGTCGCGGGTCGTAGGCTGGATGCGGGTCCGCAGTCTGTCCCTGATGTCGATGAAGCCAATGACTCCGTGCTTATCCTTAGGGTCCTTCGGGGTTGAATCGCGCCAATAGCCAAGAAGCGTCCCTTTAACGCCGTTGACACCGTGAGTCTTGGCCGGGCGGGCGACACCACGGGGACGCGCGTCGGGCAGTTCCTGGCGAGGGGCCGGCGAGCTGACGTCCTCATCAGCCTGGCCAGCGTAGACCGAGGCACGCTTGCGCTTCTGCGATGCGACAGACTCGTCCTCAGCATCGTCCATGTCCACATCGACATGCTCAGACACAGTGAGGGGCGGGGACGCCTTGCTGAGCAAGTGCTTGTTGGCATTGGTGCCGACAACAATCTCATCCTTCTCGTCCTCAAGGCCGTTGAGGGGAATGCTCGGGGTGCGGCTCATGGGGTCGTCAACAGGAGAAACAGAGGATATGGACGGCGACATTGAGACCGGCGTGTCGGGCGGAGGCGTCAGTTCCTCATTGTTAATGTCATCATCAACCTCGGCATCTGCAATACGGCTGTCACCGTTGAGGTTAATGCTGATACTGGAAAACAGGTCTTGTCAGCAACTTTATCGCGTCAGAGTGAGGGCATCGGAGTGAGGCATCGGAGTGAGTGCGGAACACCACTCAAGGTTCAAGTTGCCAATGGGGCTGAGAGCGGCGCTGCGCTGCCATGCCGGAAGACTGAAATGAATCGGTGAAACAAGAATGAAGAATGAACTAACCCATTGGCCGAATCGTGGTCCGGAGTCTCCGCAGTGGGAGTCTCTGACACGTTCATGATGCTGAAGCAATGTATTAGCAATGCGAGCTTGTTGCAATGGTAGCTGCGATTGGTGCTGTAGGAGAAGCAAAAAGCAACAGCTCGGGCGTTGGTGTGAAGGAAGGAAAGAGCAAAGAGTTGGATAGAGAAAGTGTGCCTCGGGGTTCATAGGCAAGTTGGCCGATGGAGTAGCAGGGGCAAAGTTACAACTGCAATTGACTGTTGCAAGTGCGCAAAGCCAAGCGCAACTTTGAGGTGAACGAAATCGACGTTGCGATCTATGTTCGTGATGGGGAAAGGTACAAGGAAGGAAAGTGAGGTGTGAGTGAATGAGCCTGGGAATTGTTGTGCGAGAAGTGCGCACGGTGATTTAATGGCCGTGTGTAAACTGAGCAGAACTTGCACTGGCAACTTGCCTCCCCCAGCTTATACGGCTTATCGTGGTCTCTTGGGCAGTCACGCGCCTTGAACATGACACAATAACAGAAAGATGATCGGACGAAAACAGCAACAGCCAATTAACAACAAAAACGAAATGAAGTGTCCAGTTCAGAGAAACTTTGACCATCAGGTTAGGAAGGACCGCTTCACAGAAGTCACTCAAGTCCGGCCTCAAAAGGCCGAACTCTCCCCATTGTGAGTTTTGGGGACCTCGAGTCCCTTTCCCTAGCGCCCTTGAGAGAAAAAGAACAGCGCAACTTACTCGTCGGCCTTTGCATCCTCATTAGCGGGGACAAACTCTGTTGAGACAGTGTCTTCGGCCATCCCGACAGCCTCAATAGGCCGAGAGACCGAAACCGCGACCTCCATCTCCATGTGTGTCTCTGCCATCAGAGCAAAGCACAGAGGGGCTACAAAAACACTGTTGCTTAGACATTAGCATTAATCGCCAGCAACAAGAGAGCCAAGCTCCGGTGAGAGAGAACCTTGAAGTAAATACAGAAAGAGACGGGACCTGAGGCTTAGACACAGGCAGCGCTCCACAGCGGAAGGTGTGAGTGGAGCAGCAGCACCGTGATAGTCAATTGGGGGCGGGACAAAAAGTCGTGTTGGAGCCCTCGACAAGTGACTTGAATCTGTAGCGGCAAACCACCTCTCACAATAGACGGGGAGCCGAGTACGTGCGGCGCAGGCATAAAAAGAGAGACGGGGAAAGTTTTTGTGTGTCCCAAACACAGGGGGTATAAGTCGGTTGCTGACGAAAGAGTCCCGGGGTGTTGATGATGGCGGGATGGAAATGGAGAGTGGTTGAGAAGAAGCAAATTTGGAAGATGGGTTAAGTGAGACGGTGTGCAAATTGTATTTACCTACCCTCCGGAGCAGAGGAAGGGAGAGCGCGTGGGCGTGATGAGCCTGGGCGCGCACTGGAACCTCGGCGTGCGGGTTATGTGGCAACAGAGGCCCTTGCTTCAGGTCTCGGTCCAACCGAAGGCTTTGTAAAGGCAAAAACCCTCGTGCGACTGAAGCGGCGATGGCTCCTGGCGAGGCCAATTAACTCGGCGCCTTTAATTTGTTTTCTTTCTGAGGGCGACTTTCGAGGGCACAAATTTACGAAAAGCCCTTTTCGGGAATACGATAGGAAGCGGCTGAGAGGGAGCCGGGGAGCTGCAAGCTGAGCGCGAGCGAGAGAGACCTGGAGAGGGAGCCGAAGAGGACTGGGACTGGCCCCGTGCTTCTTTTCCCTCCGAGTCCTCAACGAGTCGGGATGCGCCGAAACACAGCAAGAGCGCAATTCAGCAATGTCGCGTATCGTCTGAACGAGGTTGCACAGCTAATGTGATGCGAAACTCGGACTCAATGCAAAGTTTCAGCCGGTGTTGAGAACCGTGACTGCGGGAAAAACGAAGCGCTCAGAGACCTAGCTGCTGTCTTGGTAGAGGTAGGCCGTCGCACGCGAAAATAGAGACAGGGGAAAAAAACTTGAAAGAAGGGGGAGTGCGGAAGACTGCGGAAGGAAGTTGTGTCAAGGCCTCAAGGGGGGGTGCAAGTGGGTTTAGATAGCCCAGCCAGTTATTAATTGATCAGAAAAACCAGGGAGACAAGGTTATTCGGTAATCTGACTCTTGGGCAAGAAAAAAAAAGGGGGGGGTCTCGCTGTTGGCTGCTCCGGGCAGGCATTGTCTCTAGGTACCGGCTCGCACCCAATGTGAACGCAGTACATTTGTTCCGCAGGATGACAGGATGATTCACCTCACTTGCCTTCAGCCAAATTGCGACAAGTTGAGAGGTGATGATCCCAAGGATGGATTGGAGCTAACAAGCGAGGAGACTCACTGCTCGAGCCCACCTCCAGACCTGCGAGACCTCCGCCTCTCACAATAAGGCTTCCTGACAAAAAGACTCAGCCAGCAATATATGTGTCGGCCGGGTATTGACGACGCTCATCAAAGGCGCCATCATTTACAGGTTGCTTCGCGGCAGTTACGATGCTGTGCCTAATTAATTATTATTTTCCTCACTTCACCTCGCAGCTCTGCTCGCTCGCTGAGGTGGCTCCGATCCGGGTGGGGCGATGTTCATGCAGCATCGCTCCCGCGCGAAACCAACGAGGAGCGTTTAGGCCATCTGAAACATGCCATCTGTTGCATCAGCGTGATGCGACTTGACGCAACTGATGCAAACTGACTTAACCAGGGCTACACCAAAAAGAGTGAGATTGGGAGTGAGCGAAAAGGGCGTCGCTTACCTCCAGCTGAATGGACCGCCAAGTTCGGTAGCAGCCCATTGTAGGAGAGCCATCACAATTCCACCCTGATCATATATAAGCCCATACAAATGACACCGTGTGGACTGTGTTCCCACGCTAGGGTTGGACAAACTGCCTGTGTGGTATGCGTCTTGGGTCTGACGATGGAATTGAATTGTGATGGGCGGGCGACTCGACCGAGAGGGTGGCCCACTTCCAGAATGCTGAGTGACCTGACTGGTCAGCTAACACGAAACTCAAAACCACAATTGAACCCAGCCTAAATTGAGAAAGCAACAACATCAGGTAAGCGCATTGCGGCGCCATCAAGGCTGGACTCCCGGTGCTCTTTGTCCACATTGCGACATATCAATCACTCAATGCGACTCTGCCTGCTTACAATACATTACTGGTTTGTTTGTTAGCTCGGTTCTTCCGACAGGGGTCATCACGGCAAAACACAAACCTTGCAGTTTCTTTCCCAAGAAAGCGATTCTAACGTAGAAAAGTATAGGATTCTGAGCAATAGGATGAGTTCAATCTGGCGAATGGAATTTTCCTAGTGATTTTCTGCCGCTGCGCCGTTGAGAAGGGAAAACTGTGAAATGCCAAGCCTCACGGGTTCCGCGCTAACACAAACCAGGTTTGATTGTATCCACCCCTGGCTGCAAAAGACCAAGAGAGATGAGTTGCCACCGACTATTCCGTAAAGGTATTTTTGTCCAAGAAAAAGTTACCTAGCTAATGAGCATTTCGCTGCCGAGGTCGTGGCCCTTTTTAATCAACCATTTCAGTGGCCAGTTCTGCTCACCATTACCTAACCGCGAGGCAATCGATCAGCAGGTGAAGCCAACGAACCAATGCGGTCAGGCGGTCAAGCGGGCTCATCGGGAGCATACCGAGGTCGACAGTCCTCGGCTGAGTCAAGCTTCTCAGTGCTGCTGCCAAGGCAGACAAAACTGAGTTTCAGCAAACAGAATATTTGCTGAGTTTTGCAGGCAGATCTCGTTTACGTCGTGCGACACGGATATTGCAGGCCTGGCCAGCCAATCCTAACGGTCGTGCGACGTGTTACAGACTGGGAGTCTACTCTGCGCATTCTCGCGGCGCAATTTGCAGGTTTGCGCATATTCATTAGTAGAACCTACCTACCGCCTCGTCCTCTACCTCTGCCTCTACCCCCACGGCCACCTCTTCCTCCACCTCTGCCTCCTCCTCTTCCGCCTGTCTTGCCCCCACGGGGCGCGGTCCTCGAATCAAAGCGTTCGAAGAGGTGCTCTTCACCGAAGGCGCCTTCGGCGAACCGCATATAATTTATGATGCCGTGATCGACCACAGCAACAATGGCGTTGCGGTGTCCATGCTTAAGCCTCGGGTAGAGTCGGCCCGGGCCTGTCCATTCGGGCTTCCCCGGCGCGGGCGGCGTAGCGTCTATCAAAGCTGTGATCTCCTCAAATGACGGAACATCTGATTCCTGCGCATCAACCACTGCAACGTAAAAGTCAGGGGCGGGATGTCGCAGTTTTGACCACTTCTGAGCCGCTTTCCAAAGGTAGAAATGGATCGCAAATGGGTCGCTCGGCTCAAAGGGGCTCGAAGGTGCTGGGGATGGCTTGTGGCGTGGAATGACAGCCATCTGCTTGTAGATGGGATTGTAAGAACGGTAAAGCCCTGGCTGAACTAGAGGACCGAACGGCCGAGGATTATCCTCGTTGCCTGAGGAGAGCAACGAGGAGAACCATTGCCACAGCGTGAGTGACGGAGACGTTTGGGATATAACTGGTCGTTTTCGGACTGGAGGGGCTCTGAGAACCTGGTAGCTTGCTCGCTTCAGATTCGAGTATACCTGGAACTTCTGGAGGCTGATCTTTCCCCGCTCTCCATCTTCACCGATCAGCAACGAGTAGGCGGCCTGGACGCTCAAAGGAAATCCCATTTCGTATTCGTCAGCTTCTTCGGTCTCCGGTGCTTCATTTTCTGCGCTTGGTAGCGATTCAACGATCGTCTCGCCATCCTTGGTCTCGGTCACGGGTGGGAACAGCTCCTCTATCCCGCGCGTGGACCACCAGAGGTCCAGGGAGCCTCGCTCGATCAAATATAGCGCCTCTTCTGGAAGAAGCCAATCTTTTCCTCGGCCGGGTGTATCCTTAGGCTGGCCAGTCACCGCACGGCCTAGGTTTTTGCTTGAGAGGGACGACCCCTCAAGAAGAACAACCCTGTCACGGATGTGGCCGTATGGTTTTTTTTCTCCGTCTTTGGTCTGCTCGGGCTCCTCCTCTTCGCTGTAGTCGGCCCACCATTCTGGAAAGTACCAGCCGCGTTGCCAGTTCTGCGGGGTGTGCACCCGCGTGTAGCTCAACACCTCCTGCATGGCCTGGCGGCTCTGCTCCAGCGCATTCTCCTGCTTGAGGGTGCCGTGTGACTCGAAGTCCTTCTCTCCCTTTCGAATGGTCTGCGCGGATATATTCTTTGTCTTGCAAAATGACCGGAAGTCCTGCACTTCCTCCTCGAGTACCTCGTCGGTCATCAAAGCTCCTTCAGCATCTTGAGAGAGGTCTGCGACCGGCGCGGCCGTTGGGATATCGTCGTCGTCGAGAGACATTTAATCGGAGGCCGGAAAAAATCGAGGATGGTGATTATATAGATATTGCTTTCCTGGAGCTCTGGAAAGAAGCCGAATCTCTCGGCGCTAAGCGGTCGGCGCAGTGAGTTGACGATGAGATTTACGTGATAGAGCCGTGGAGTTCGAAGCTCTCGCAGGGCGTTGACAAATTTACATGTGGAGTCCCAGGTTCGCCCCACTTTATTCCGTTGCGCTGGAGCTTGAGGTACGTACCCGCTTGATGTTCAGCGCCACAACAGACGACACCCCACTCCCTCTGACCAGCACCCAACGAAGACACAGCTGTAAGAACGAATGCCTACTGATATCCCGTTTTGATATTCTTGAGGACGTCTCACTGTTTTCCCAACATCGTTGAGTTCACCGACTCTAAAGACAACAGGCAAGTCATGGGCCGCAAGCTCTCGCCAAAGGGCTGACGATCAGAGACAAGCACACTGTCTAATTGCCCACAAACCAATTGTCAACCTCAAAGAGAACCCCTTTCCACCATTTTGACATTCTCACACTGCCTTTGATACCTGGCTAGCATTGTCTCGCTCTTTCGTCTCCTCACCACAGCCCCCTTATTGGACTCACTCCCACAAAATAGTGTTCCAGCTTTAAAAGAAACCGAAAATCAAATGATAAAACACACAGTCCTCCCCACTCCGCTCCCTTCTCTCTCAATCCATACACCCAGAGACTTTGACAACACCGGGCGGTGGCCGCAGCAGCAAACAACGCCACCCAGCCCCTTCCAGCCCCCTAACAAACATACCCAATCCACAATGAGCTGCAGCAACACCCCGTTCCTCGAAACCGCCGCAGACCGGCTACGCTGGGACCGCGCCTTCATGGCCCGCGTCCTGCGCCTCGGTCTGCGCGACTCGTAAACGGGGCAATGCCCTATCCACTCGAGCCTTCCCGGCCAGCGGACTACTCGCCTCCCGCGGGCGATCTACGCACCGTAGCTAACAACCTCGAGTACAACGAGAAGATGGCCGCGTTCCGCGACTACCGTCGAAACCACAACGAGCTCGCCTCGTGGATGGAGGAGACCGTTTCGCTCGCTTGGCACCATACATGCTTTGACCCCGCGATGGATATAGGGGAGTGGTACCGGGCTCTCAAGTATAAGGCCAAGCGGCCCTATGAGGAGTGATGCATAAGTTTAGGTTGATTACTACTATTAGTAGTTGAAGTGCCAGCCCAGGAGATACTCTGAAGACTCCGGAGGAAAGTATGTGAGTAGAGGACGAACAAGGCATGGCGTCCATTGCCTTTTCCGCTCTTCAAATTCTGAGCCGGATAGAAGATCGATCCCCCAGCGGTTGAGCTGCTAGTTAGGCAATAGAAAATATAGCAAAAACTAATTAAAAAAAAGCCTACCCACCTGAAGTTAGCCAATGTCCCAGTCGTATGTCATTTCCGTAGATCTCTCTCTACTTAAGTCTTAGAAGACCCAAAGCCAAAATATTCAACTTTATCCATATATTAATTGTTTATGTATTCCACATGCACACCTAGACGATTAGGTAGCTAGGCTTAACTAAATACTCTTAGGTTCCGAGGAAAATGCCATCGGTATGTCCCTTCCCCCTTCCGATTTGATGAATACCAGACTTCCGATCTTCCACGCCGGGAACCCAGACCCATAAGAAAAATAGCAGAAACGCCGCCTCATTCCTTTTTCGCGGAATGGTGATGTGGAACTATGTAAACATCTGTAAATGCGACACTAGGGGGAAATGCCCACTCTTCTCTGCACCTGGTATTTCCACTCCCTCAAAACACAAGCTCACTGGTCATCCATGGCCTTGATGCGCTTCTTCAAAAACTCAAAGGATGAGAAGAACACAGCGTTCACAGCACATGATCGGCCCATTGATACGCCCAGACCGCGGTACATGTTCCGCTGGAAGAACTGGATCTTGACGGGCTCCACCTTCTGACCCTTGGAGTACATCAGCGAGTTGCGTTGGTAGATGCTCTTCGCCGAATCGACAGGGTCTAGGTTATGTGTCAGTCCGAGCCTGCACGGCTGAGTGGGTAGGGGTTATTTCTCACATATCAACGCCCAGGATACTATACCGCACAGCCCACCAGCGACCAACACAGCCAGTGGGTTAGAATGTGCCCCGTCACCGCCAAAAGTTGTGAGTAGCTGCTTGCTGCTTTCGTACGTCATGAAATAGGTTGCAGTACCAAGCGTGTCACGCACTATATCTCGGAGTTAGCCTTCATCATAGTAAACAGAAAGGGGGCAGTGACAACGTACGCAGGTGCAAGTTGAAGCCAGTGTACAGCCCCCTAAAACCCCTGTGCTTGACAATGTTACCCAATGTCTTCAGAGTCCCCTTGTTCTGGTAACTCGCTGCAATTGCATGACTTTCCGGTCGCGGGCAGTTCTTCTTGTCCGCCATCAGGACAGACACTTGTGCGCTGAGTTTTGTTAGCTCAAACGGACCTGTGTACGGTCAAAAGTCAGCACTGGTCCCACTATCAAACCGCCCCAAGTATACTCACAGGCGATGGCTGTTATGCAAGACCCGGCTGTCGCGCCGGCGGCCCCGAATGTGGCCACGGTCCATAAGTTTGGGTACGACCCCCGCGAACTGACATGGGCCATGACATCGAAGCCAAAATTGCGCTTCACCCAGTCGGAGTAGACGTACTTGGACCGTTGGTAGATGGAGAAAGAGACGGTGCGCACCAGCGTAATGCTGGCCATGGGCGCCGTCACACCTCGAAAGAAGCCCCGCAGCTTCTCCGTCTGATATGTATGGCGCACGCAGTCGACGAAGCCAGCGTACTTATACGTCTGCATGCGCGTCTTGACGCTGTCAAGCGGAAACGTCGTCAATGTGGATAGTACGCTTGAGGCTGAGGCCGCCACCTCGACGCGGTATCGCTTGACCAGCCGCCGCTGCTGTATACCGCTACCCGCCGACGGCGATGCATTGTTGGCGTTGACGTTGCTGCCACCACCGTCCTTCTCAGGCGCGGGCGTTTGCTTGGGCTGCAGCGATGGTTGTTGACTAACACTTTTGTCGGGATTGGGACTGTTGTTGCCGTGTTGAGGCATGATCGGAAGCGGCGAGCGACGGGCTGGACCATCTTGGTGGATGAAGGTGTAGTGGTCTGCCTGTAGCTCGGCGGGCATTCTCTCCCTGTCCCGTTCTTCCCCTCTTCCCTCTAACTCCTTCTTTGAGGCCTTCGTGGAGCACACTCAGACCACCGCGCCGGGCGCCGAGGTCAGAGTACTCGGCGACGTCGCAAACGGGCCGGATGCCAGCGGGAGAGGGTCCATCAAGGGGCCCCCGCCGTGGTCGAGAGGTTGGCCGTGTGTCTGTCGAGCCTCAATCCGGTGGTATGGGGTGTCGAACCGCGGCGGGGTTGGGTGGTGTGGGTGGTTTGGTGGGGGTGAGGGAGGGCGACGATCGAGAGGTACGGTGGTAGTTCGGTGGTGCCCGGTTGGGGTCGGGTGACAATTGATTTGAGCAGCGCGAACGAGATGTCTGGCTTATTGATCCGTTCTGTGCAACTGCTGCACCTGACAAACGTGACGGCGTGGTTTTGGCCAGTACACTATGGGCAAAGCTTAATTGCGGGGTCGCGACACAAAGGAGCTCCCCATCGTCGCTGGTTGGCTTGCTCGAGCTCAAACACTCTCCACCATGACGGATGGTTCTCTGGAGATGATTTGGGAGAGGCGTGGTCTGCGTGACCTGAATGCGGGGCCGAGATCGGCGGGGTTCTGGGTACCTTTGTAGACAGCTAGCAAGCTTCCCGATCAGCAGCTTCGCCAGCTCGCCTTCGCTGTTTTTCTCGTCGCCGAGAAAAGGGACTGCAAGGTCTGACTATGGTAGGTTCTGGGAATTGTCGGGATTGAAAAGAGGGCTGCACCAAACCACTGGTACCCCTAATAGACAGACGTCATTGCTGCTGCAACATTGCTTGTCCGTTTGGGTGCTCCTGCAGCATGGAGGACAGCCACAACTTCAATGCCGTCTCTGGCTCCACGAGCTACTATGAGTCGATGTGCACCGATGAGCTATCACGTGGCTATTAACCTTGTCCCCGAGGCACGCTTCTGATAGATGGTGATCCGCCGGGCTTTGGTCCGATTATCTCCTGTTCGAATACATTCACAATGGCAAACGCCACTTACCGAGCGGCAGGCCTGGTCCCGTACCATTCTTGGCATGTGAACCCCCACTGAATCTCTCGACGCCGCTGGTTGAGCTGTCCGCATCGAAGATCTCCAATCTTAAAGATGGCATATCCGGCTGTAGAACCTGCGGATTATGTACCGTCCTACGCATTCCAGCTGTATCTAAACCTACTAATAACCACTCTGCCCTCCACCACTTTCCCAACAGGTCGCCATCAGACGAGCCGCACTGCCCGTTGTCCACATCTCACATCGAACGGACCCCCCACGTTTCACTGTTGGAAGCGGCGGAAACTATGAAGCGAGATGTGCCAACGGTCGGAGTTGGGTCTTTCCCCAACGCCCCCAAAATGTGGAGCCTTGGACAGATGCCTCCACAGTGGGGGGGTTTCGGCGGTCGGCACCGGCACCCCAGGCGGTTTGACTCCGGCTGGCTTCATGGACCTTGCATTGCTGCAGTGCCGACCCCGAGGTCCGCAGTCCGCCCGCGCTGCACCGTGTGCCTAAGTATCCCAGAAATTCCATGCCCGCAGCTACGCTACCTTAGACATAACCCCATCGTGTCATTGAGCATCGCAATTGTCTTCTCGTAATGCTCATACTGCGTGCCCTCAATGCGATCCGGCAGTTTTGACAATCTAGAACCCGTCCTATCAGCATCCAGGACCCCAATCCCTTCGCCCAGTGCTGGTGTAGGAGAAAGAAGAAGGGGGGGGGAAACTCACTTCTTCACGTCTTTAGTCTTCTCCCTCAACACCACGCTCCAAGGCGCCGTCTTCCGCCGTTCCCGTTCCCATGCAACCCTCACCAAGTTTTTCAAAATCTTGCTCTCCAGCCCCGACTCTTCCCCAGCGCTCTTAAGGAACCAAATCGTCCTCCTTATCCGCTCCGGGTCGAAGCTAGCGATACCCTCGTGGCGAAATGCCTTCCGCAGCTGACTGCGGACCACGAACCGGGGCGGTGTAGCGAAGTGCACAGCGCGTAGGCTTGCTCGCAAGAGGTGCCGATAAGCATGTAAGATTTCTATCTTAGTCGGCGTTGCGGATGCCATCGGGAGACAAGGGCTTAGGTGATGTAATGGAATGGCGCATTCGTTGATGTGGGAAATTGGGAGAAGGGAGGATTTTCATACTCCAGAACTTCAAACTGGGTTGTGCACGGGCCACTCATCTCACCAAGACTGCGTTGAGACACCTCACTACAGGAGCGAAGTTCATAATATTACCTGGCGCTGTAGTGCGCTTTTTTTTACTTGGACCAATTTGATACCAACACAGGTCTCAAATAAGTGATTGAAAATTCACAATCTGTGGCTCAGAACCATTCATTCGAGGTGTGCCTGTGAGATCAGACAAGAACATCACCAGGAGGTAATCATCAGATCTAGCCCCTTGCTCCCCAGCATACACTCCGAGTCCTGGTTACAAAACCTTAACCAGCACAGTGTCGGCAATTTCTCAATTCAACACGACCCAAGCCATATGTCCAAACCAGCAGGCCCAGAAACCACACCCCGACGTTTGTGGACATCATCCCTTTCTAGTAACAAACCTCCCAAGGCCGTTGTTCTTTCGGTCTAGAAGTCAAAGTGGCAACACCCCGGCGCTATCTATATGCATCCTGTAGTACATCTCCAAAAACCAACTCTAGTCCTCGCGCTGATCAAGCGCTTCGTACTCAACCCCCCGGCTAGAGCCACCAGATCTACGCCCCATGATCCATGAGAACCATCCACCGACCCCACCACCACCACTTCGTGAGATAGACCGTGGCTTACGGTCACCGATTTCGGTGGGCGGATCGATATCCAGCCCAGGGAGGGCACTTTCCGTGCCAAATTGTGGCCGGCCCCTGATATCAAGCTGAGGAACAGGCGATCCAGGGGTAACCAATGCGTCCGTTTCCGCATGTAGCGCAGGAGTCCCAGCAGCCGGCGTACCCATCGCTCTCGTAGCGTCTCCAAACAGCGCATCCATATCCTCCAGACGCACACCACACGTCTCCGGATAGAGAAAGTAAACTGTATACTGTTGTTAGTGCTCCGCTGGAAAATGCGGTGAAACCAGGGAGGGTAGACCTACCAACAACAAAACTGACAGCGCAGAAGAACGCATGAACCAAATACAGCCTCCACTTGATCCATTCTTGTAAAATCGGAGTCAACTCCCCAACAAGCCAGTTGAATGCCCAGTTGGTTGCCGTCGAAAGGCTGGCGCCTTTAGAGCGGATCTTGAGAGGGAGGATTTCGGGTGGGTAAAGCCAAGGGATCGGTCCCCACGAGTATCCAAACGCGGCGTTGTAGATCATAACCATTATCACAACCATGACAGGCGTGGAGGGAATATTGAGGAACATGAAGTAAGAGATGAGTGATAATGATATGACCATCGCAACAGCTCCTGACAGAAGGATGGGTCGGCGGCCCCAGCGATCAACAATGTACCACGGTGGTATCGTTGAGAGGAAATATGTGATGCCATTGATGCCAGTCATGAGCACCGCATTGTGGCCTTTCCAGCCAGCTTGTTCGAAGACGTATGGGGCGTAGTACGAGATGACGTTAATACCGTTGAGCTGCGCGAGTGCTTGCGCTGACATGGCGATAAAGACGCGCTTGTAATAGCGCTTGAACATCTCTCTGTACGTCCTTTCACCCTCTTGGCGGGCGAGAAGAACGTTTAGCTTGATCTCTCGGAACTCTTCCCGGGCGCGTGGGTTGTGGATGTCGCCGCCGCCATACAAGTTCGCAATCACCACGATGCCCTCTTCATCATGGTCGTTGTCTAAAAGCCACCTGAAGAAGTCGTCAGAACGTGCATGAAGAAATAGAGACAATTACATACCTCGGTGACTCGACAATGATCAAGCTTCCCAGGCCAAGCAAAGCACCCATCACGCACTGCATCATCAGGGGTAAACGCCACGACATATCGCTCTTGATGAACCCACAAAAGTAGTCCACCCAGACGGACGACGTATACCCAATAATGTTTCCCGAGAATTCGATACATGCCAGTTTGCCTCTATTGTGCGGCGGTGAGATTTCGGACTGATAAACCGGGACAATGGTGGAGAGCATGCCGACACCGAGGCCTGCAATGATCCTGCCCAGCATCATCATGCCCATATTCAGCGCAAACGTTTGGAGTGCACCTCCGACGAAGAATATGCACGATCCGTATAGAATAGTCTTCCGTCGGCCAATAATGTCTCCAATCCGGCCAACCATCAGGGACGAGATAAAGGCGCCAACTTCGAGAATGGCAACCATCGTACCAATCTGCGCTTTGGAGGGTTGGCCAAAGTATTCCACAAAGTAATCACCACTGCCATCGGGGTCGCGGTTAGCTCACGGCTACTTGTTGCAGATGAGGCAAGTGAAGACGGCACTCACACAATGATACCCGACATTACTCCCTGATCATAGCCAAACAGAAAGACACCCAACGACACAAATATAGATGTGAAATAGCTGCGCGATGTTAGTATGTACCCGATGGACATGCGTAGTAGCTGGGACTAACATCAAGGCCTTGCCCGTAAGGCCATGGATGGAGCTCGTGTTGCCCGTCATGGCGGCGGCTAGGACACGTTCTGCCCAAGACGCGACACGGGGCGGCGGTTCGGGGATATGGATGTATTCTTTATTAACAGTTCCAGGGCGGCGCAACTGCGCCCGACTTCCTCTGGACGAGACCGACTCTTGATATCGGACTCGCTTCGCACTGCGGTTGCGACAGCAGCGGTGTTTCGGGTGGCGCCTCGATATGCCCGCAAGGAGCTCTACGTCGAGAGTTTCGTTCAATCGCTTCCTCAGCGGATCCTCCTCGTCAATCTGCTCCGAAATGTCGCCAGTGTCGCTCCAAAGGGATTCGGAATCCCCGTCCTCGCCCTCGGATTCGGGTTCGGAGAGTCCTGGCTCATCGACCGGGTGCCCTTGGTGGTGGGAACCCAGCAATGAGGTGGTCTGTTGATCGCGCCTGCGATCTCGGTCATGCGGCGCTGCAAGTGTACGGAGAGGGATGTTCGAGGGAAGACGACTCGAGTTCAGGGACGGAATCTTGAAGGTAATGGGGCTGTATGAGCAGCAACCCCCGTCCGCGGCGAATGCACAATTAAAGGAAGAGGACGCTGTCTGGTTTCTACGGGAGGCGTAGTGAGGGACATGGGCTCATCGGTCAGGCGGGCGGTCAGGCGGTATGCAGATGCAAACTATCTCAGGTGCCGACTTTCGGGGCTGGTAGGTGCGAGGCTAGCGATTGAAGGTAGTGGTGCACTCTTTGCAAGTTGCAAGAGGTGGTTCTTTGACACGGCTGGGAATGCCAAGCGGCGACAGTGGCCCACAGCAACTCCTAATGTGCAGATCACATCCCGTACTGTACATCACTGCAGAACCCGGCCAAGTTGGCAATGTGGCCAAAACCATCTTGTTAAATCGCATTTCGATTCGAGTCTGTGCCCGCCCACGTTGCCTCGCGCCGTTTTGCTTTCGTCTTGACTCGTGTGGGTTGGGGCGCCGCTCGAGACTCAACCTTGAAAGGCCGGAAAGGCGGCAAATCTGGGGTTTTGACAGGGGCACCGCCGTGGATGCCCACACGCGTTGCGATCACAGAAACTCCGTGCGAGGTCATGCCGATGAACTTGGGGTCAGATGCCAAATAAATACAGGTCTCCTTTTATCCCCCCCAAGTCTATACGCGCTGATGAGGATCGCGTTCGCAGTCTTTTTGTTAGTGGACGAAAGTACCTTATCAGAAGCTTCCGATGACGTCGGTTGGTGATTGCCCAAGCGGCTGCAGATTGTGGCTGCCAGGGGCGGACAGGTCCCACGGACGACCTAGCCCCCGCATTCCTTTTGCCGAGCATCGTGGGATTTCAAGCCCCGATCGTGAGGCTGGCCGGCCAGTGGCTGGACAGAGCACCTTCAACCCCTCAACTTTTCTCGCAGGGTAGAGAAATTTACCGCTTGATGCCCATCGCGAAATAATAGCGTAGTTTTCAAGCCTCAATGACATTATTAAGCGTATTACTGGCTGACATTGTCAAGCTGGTCGTCAACGCTCGGGAAGGCGGGAGCTGCCCGACAGCTGTCATCGGTTTTCTTCAGATGGCACTCTGGAAAGCCTCGAAACAGCCACGGGCAGGTGAAGGCTGTAAACAGCCTGAGAACGAAGGCTCAGGCCAAAAGAAAGGGTTTATCTCCTCGGGGCGGAAATGCATTGGAGATACCCTCACACAGCTTCCTTCCAAGTTTATGGCAGAACAGCAAAAGTCCTAGCTTCGGGGATCCTTTTCTTTTGGCCGGAGCGTTTGTGCAGCATAGCGCTCTGAGAAGTCGGACTGGCCACTCCAAACCGGTGTTGAATACAGGAGCCGCGCTCTCGGGAGCATTTAGTGCTGATAAATTCCGTTTCGGGACTCGGGGCAATGCCCTTGTGAAGTACGAAAGCGGTGATACTGACACAGCCTCAGGTATCGCTTGGCATGTTAGTCAACAAAGCTGACCAAGGCGTACATATGTGCTTCTATTTAAAACCAAGGACGACCGCATCCTCCGAATCCAGTTTCCTCTGCTCCGCCCCTTGTTTCGCGTCACCTTTAGTCAGTTGCGATCAGCCCAACTGTCGGAGAGCCAATTCACACCAGGTCCGAAACTCAGCTTGGCACGCCTTATTCGCGAAGAAAGCGTCTTTACGAATACATAGCCTAAGACAATCAGATACGAGATTGCGTTCGTCTTGAAGTCGCTTCCTGCACACGTGCCACGAGTGGCCTTCTCAGGACCGGTTATCACTGAGGCGAGGGATGAAGGCTGTCCGAGATGGCCAATGTGGGCAATGTGGGAAGGTCGCTCAAGCGATCACCCCTGGATCCTGGATTGCAGTGGCTTGGTTCAGTCTCGGCTATCCTTAAATAAGGTGAGAAAACGATACCAAACCCCGCAAGCAATCCAGGGAACCTATCTCGGTGGCTCTGAGCATCGTTTGCGGCCGATCGGGATGGCACGCTGCCTGATCCACTGCCGCTCACTCAAGATGTCCCACCACTCGCATCGGCTCGTCAAGAGCTGCAGTCATTTCGTTTCCTGGAAGCGACCTCCAGTGAAGATTGATCGTGAGCACGACGAGGGACCGAGGGATAGCGGTTTCTTTTGAGGCCAGAGATGTGGTCTCTACTTATTAATGACTCTCTGGGGACGAACTATCCCACTTATTACGCCGGCCAGATGCATGGTTCACAAATTTTTAGTAGCACCATGCCAGAGTCGTGTCTCATGGCTTCCCGTCTAGGCATTGCTTGCTGAACCGCATAAGGTGCCGAGACGGGATCCAGGGAACTGGCGTGCTTCTGCAGTGCTGACCAGACGGGATGCCTCGCCCTCGCATCTGAATTGGGAGATGGGATTCTCAAGGACGGACAAAAAGAGGAGGGAGAACGGTGCCAGCTGCCTGACAAGAACTCGTTTACAAACGTTGTTGCACGGCGGTCCTGGTTTACCCGCCTCACGCCCTCGCTTGAAATGGGCCGACCGGGGTGGGGAAGATGCCGCACGTTGCCTTGCATTGGCTTGACGCAAGACACCAGCCTTTTGTCTCAACCAATTACGGCGGGGAAGAGGCTTGAGAGCAGGGGGAGAGGCTAGCCCCCAGAGGCCAGGTTCTCGAGTCGATATGGGGGTGAGAAGCTCCCTGGCCTGGCGACCAGCTCATCATGCGCTATGCATTGACAATCCTAAATTGCCCGGAGGACCAGTGGGATATTTGACGCAATCCAGAAGAGAAGACTCTTTCTGCGACAGCGTGAGCGTGTGTCAGTTAATCGGTCAATATAGTTTAGCGGCGTGCCACCTCCCCCAGCTTTCCGCGCATGTCGTCTGCTTCTTCGGGAGCTCTCTCGCATGCAGAAGAAAGAGACACGAATCTGACACCCGTGGACCCCGGCTCGCAGCTGCGCCTGCAATCGTGGCCAGCATCAACGTGCATTCGGGATAAAAACAGCAGCAGGACAGTTGTAGTAGTGGCAGAAACCCGTGAAGAGGGGGGAGAGGCTCCATCGCAGGATACAGACGAAGGAACTGCTCGCTAGGCCCTACATCTACGCGAGTCGAATGGTGACGGATCTCACGATCTCTTTCCTCACTGTCATTTCGGAGCAAGGACTGGGAGCTCGAGCCCCCCGTCCAATCATTTCATCAGAAGGGCCGGGTGGGTTCCCTGCCAACCTTCACTAAAACGGGGCCGACCCCACCCTCGTCTGCCGCTGTGCCTTGCTGGAGGAGCATTGAGTTTTATATTGCGGAGCCTAGCCCAGTTCCCCCAGCTCTAGCCTCTGCTCTGCTGCTTTGGCATCTCATCACCACAGCAATCATACAACCTCTGAGAAGCATCGGATCTCTCACGCCAACACCCGGAAACGAAACCTCGCATTCAATCGCTGCCGCGCCTCTCGATACCGTACATGTTTTTGTGTGAGAATCAACACAACGGATTGCGGGACGCATTGGAAAAGCACAAACGAGGCGGAAACCGATTGGCTCGCAGAGCTACAAAGAGACGGGAGCTGCATTTAAAGTCGTTCGTCGCATGAAACGACCTCGCTGATCGAGTCGCATCGCACACCCGCTACCTTCACAGCCGCCATTTGCGACGAGCCGGTCGCGTGTAATTGAAAGGGAAAGAGGCTGAAAGGTTCAAATCAGAGGAAGATCAAGAGGCTGCAAGGGAGGCTGGGAGGCGACGGCCATTCGAGTCTTCCGACCATTTCGCATCGACACATCGCAATCGCTCGTTGATCCGCCTCGGCCGGGTGCCGCAAACCACCACAATGGGGTCAACGCAGTTTGGCAACTTTTTTGTGAGCCATACTCTGAGACGAAGGGCGAGGGGGGAAATGGGATGCTAACTGGCGGTGCGTCCTAGAACTTTTGTCGGGACTCGACACTTCCAATCTGCAATGTTAGTGCGCCCCTTGGACGAGTTGAACTCAAATCATGTTGTGATACCTTTCTAACATTGAGTTTCCACAGCTGCTCTCAGATAACCACAACCAGACCGGACCATGGGACGGATGCCGGTTGACAGGGATTCCTCTATCGGATGGGAAGATTCTGGGAAACCTAGGTTCGTCCCAATAGTGCCAATTGTCGCATGTACCCTGGAGTTGCTGACTTTCGTAGGATCGATTCTTCTGTCCGCAATTGCGATTGTAGTTGCGGGTCTGCTCCTATACCTTTCAGAGAGGAAACGTGCAGCAGTTGGACGAAGGTGAGTGATTCATAGAACGAACTGCAGGATGAGCGACTAACATACTCCAAGGGAGATGCAAGTATTTCTCGTGGGTTATCTCGCTATCTCGATATGTGAGATCTTTTCGATCGGGGAGTTTCCGCTTGCTGATGGTGTGCGAATTGTAAGCCGAGATGGACTCCCAGGCCAACTACTTTTTCAAGTTCGGAGACTGACTACGTGGATATGTAGGCATTCAGTGCACTCCACATTGGGTTTATTACCGCAACAATCTGGGCGTTGATGGTCAACGCTGTTGTAGGTTACCAGCTGATCGATGACGGGACGATCCTTAGCTTGGGGGCCTTAATCCTCTCATCGGCGGTCCTCTTCATCGGCACAACCTACATTGCCCTCGACACTGGCTTCAAGTGGACAGGTTTTTGGACAGTCGACAGCTACCTCCCGCCAAACCGAAACATTGCGCTCTATGTACTTTATCAGCTTCTCCCGCTGGTTTGCCTAGTCGCGTTCTTTGCTCTGGAGACCATCCTTGTTCTGCGAGTGCTGGGAGAGACCAGACCGATGCTCTACCTCGCCGGCGCAGCAGTCTTATTTGTCCTAGGACAGATCTTCACCTACATTGTCAGCCCATACATTTGCAACGGCACCGCTGGCAAGATAGACGGCTCCTTGTTTGAGACGTTATTCAACCTATTGGCAGTGGTCACGGTCTGGGTATTCTGGTCGAGCATCACCGAAGACGACTGGCCGTTGCCCGTGAACAGCGGGGCCAACTACCCATAATCACGCGCCCAAGATTTTACGCACAGGGTTGGAACGGAGTTCGGGGCTTTCATCTTGCGATTGGTTTGATAGCGGTATGCTCGCTTGGCACAGCCGGCCCGGTACGAAAACGACCAACGGGAACAGCAACAACAGAAGAAAATGAATGCAATGACGGCATGGTATTCTATTCATGGTGCAAACGAGCACGGACGGGTTGCGTAAACCTATCTCACATACAGTTCAGAGGTAGCGCACCGATGGGCCTTTTATTGGACATTTCTGGACGGAAGCGGAGGAGTGGCTTCAGACTTTCACAAGCGGAAATAGAGGGGAGGGAGGGATTTTGATGGGATACGGACGCACGTTGACTTTCCAGCGGTCCGTGGCAATCCGTATCATGATTTTAGAGAGCATGGCTTCACACAGTATACCCTTGACAGACAGCGATGAGTAGGTGGTAATGGGAGAATCGTCAGGCTTTTGAGCCAGTTGTCTTATTCGGCCTTGTGACTTTACGTGTCGAGTAGGACTCCCCAAATTAGCGGCTAGTTACTAAATTATCTCTTCAATAACACAAGGCCATTTAATACATTCCCTGTTGTTCAAAGTTTGTTTTCCACCTTGTGCTCAGCAGTAAGAAGACGTATGAAGTTACCGGATCTTGTACCCAAACGCCGGGGAAAAAAGACACCACATTATGTCGGCATACAAACAAGATGCAACGTGTACTGCTCCCGTACCCCTTAGTGTCTTCATCGACGTTCATATAGTCGACGGAATAGTATTTTCTCTCAAGCACCCCTCTGAATCCCCAACTTCCGGACCTGGATCCGGGGGAACGTGCCTGCGATCACTAACAGCACCGCCAAACCCACCGCCCACGTCTTCACACCCAAGACTTTCTTGACATAATCCGTCTCTGCGGCGCTCACCAGCGTGGCCAGCACCGACAGCAAAAGCCCGCTAACGATAAATGTCAGTGAATGTTCCCCTTTCCAAGGCAAACAGTAAAGATGGAATGTCTCCGTAAAGAGAAAATCCTGCTGAGACATCGACAGCAGTAATGAAAACAATAATAAAGGGATTTCAGGACAGCGGTTTGACGTACTATCCGCCCCATCTGTGGTACTTCCAGAGGGACTTGGCCTTTGCCTCCCCGCCCAGCACCCCCGGGACAGCCCACATTAGGACGCCAAAGACATATTGTAGCACGAACAGACTGCCCGTCAGCACGCCGAGATAGCCGTGAGCGGAGTGGAAGTGGTCGAGCCGGTTGACGTGCTTGTTTGTCTCGATGACGGCAATGCCTCCGGTGAAGAGGAGGAGGGAGAGCAATTGGAGTGTGCCGTGGGCGCGTTGGCCGAGAGCTTTGGCTTCGGGGGTTGCGGTCGGTTGAAGGACGAGAATGGCGAGAACAAGGGACACTGTGCCCAAGGTTTGGAGGACGGGATGCGGCGTGAGGAGGGGGGATCGCTGGTGGGTGAAGACGGCGGACCACACGACAGCGAGGATGAGGACTAGTCCGACGAGGGCGACCCAGCCGGTTCCTGTTGAAGGGAGGTTAGGTTAGGTTGGGGTTAGTGAAGAAGGTGGAATGGGGGACGGACCGAGCCAGAGGTTGGTGATGAGAGAAGCATCGGGCTTTTGGATTGCATCGCCTGGGCCGCCGAGGAGGGGCTCGCTCTCGGCGGGTGTGAGGATGACGGTATCGTCATCGGTGGCTGACGGTGCACGCGTTGGCGTCTCCGTGGAAGGCATTCTAATACGCGTCTGGGGATAGCGATGATATTTTGATGGCTGCCCTGAAGATTTGGGCTTCTGGTCTCTCGATACAATGACCTCGAGGGCGAGGTTTGGCAGATATGGAGATTCGGCTCTTCGGGTTGAGAAATACGGATTACGGATTACGCGAGGAGGATGCAGGGGGCACAAAGCACCACCGGGAGATGTGCATGCGCAGCTCGGACATTGATCAGGATCAGGAGTGCACATTCCCGACTTGTGTCACTGGTTTATTAATAAGCTCCTTCCCTTCGCTTTCAAGTGTCCTGTCGAGTTCTACAAGAACCGGGCCAGAACTTCCATCTATGCAAGCTAGGTGCTGGGGCTTCCAAGATTCTCTCCGCTGGGCTTCGACAAGCTCCCTGAGACGAGCTCTTGCGTAGCTATGAGTGTCGAGGATCGCGTTGGTGGCTCCAATTATGACGAGCTCAGCTCCAAGAGCTTGGGCGAATAAAATGCTTGCGATTTCTACTGCCGGGCTTTGCGGGGCATCCTCCACCCACGATAGCGACCTCGCGGGGTATCGGTGATAACCGCTTCTTATCAGGCGAAGACCCCGCTGCATGGAGCCGCCCGAGTTCGCTGATGCTAAAGCGTTGTCTCATAGAGTTCGAGTTTACGTATAGTGTCTGGGCGATTAGCTACCTTACCTAATGAACGGCCTGAAGGCCAGTGGCTCAACCTTGGAAAGGCTCTTAAATGTGGGTGGCGATCATGTTGTGACTAAGTTGGAGGCTCGGCGAGAAACAGAAAGAACGACCTCGGATACGGCCGAGTTCCACTCCGGACTATCGGAGAGGATCGGATCATTCCTATTACACCTATGTCACTATCTCTTGCCAGTAGCATGGCATCTTGAGGTCAACTGGCCCACGGTTGTTTCTTTACTTCCTTACTTCCCCTCATTCCACCCCTTTCTAGGACTCATTCCCCCACCACAAGTCAATCTACTATCAACACTTCCAGGTTGCTTGCCATTGCGACGATCCATTGTACTGCCAGCCAGAGCGAACTTCCAATAGCCTACCATGGATGACATCGAGTATAAGCTGGAGCCGGTGAAGGCTACCAAGGTTGCTACTGATGATATCGACAAAACGTTTCGCTCGAGCTGCATTGGTACGTCCTGATTTGGATCTTTCCCTAGCGCAAAATCTGTTGAATCCTTCGCTCTTTTGCTCGAGCTAACATGGGGTTCCCGGATAGATTTGGTTTCTGCGACCCTCGGCGGCAATATTCTAGGTTTTTCGGACGAATGGTTCGCCGAAGCTTCGAACCTCCTGACCCCGACGGCGCCAATTCGGCAGCCGGGGAAGATGGTATATACCGGCGCTTGGTACGATGGTTGGGAGACACGACGACACAACCAAGAGCCGTTCGACTGGGTTGTGGTGCGCCTGGGCGTTGCCTCGGGCACAGTTGAGGGAGTCGAGGTCGACACTGCTTTCTTCAACGGGAACCACGCCCCGGCTATCTCGGTCGAAGGCTGCTTCAACTCGGACGACGCCGAGGTGCTGTCATGGAAGGGCGGACGTGGCAGGTGGGAGCCTATTTTGAGCATCCAGGAATGCGGCCCATCGCAGAGATTCGGCTGGAAGCTTGACAGCCCTACCCAAAAGCAGTACACTCATGTTCGACTGAATATGTACCCGGACGGTGGCATCGCTAGATTCCGTCTCTTTGGACACGCCGTCCCCGTCTTCCCAGACGACAAGGATGCCATCTTTGACTTGGCCGCCGCTCAAAATGGCGGCTTGGCCGTCTCATGCAGCGACCAGCATTTTGGCACCAAGGACAACTTGATCTTGCCAGGACGAGGCAAAGACATGGGTGATGGTTGGGAAACGGCTCGGTCGCGTACCAAGGGACACGTTGACTGGACAATTATCAGACTTGGGGCACCTGGGTTCATCCAGAGCCTCATCGTCGACACAGCCCACTTTCGGGGTAATTATCCCCAGAAAGTGCTGCTCGAGGCCACCGAATGGAAGGGCGAGGGGGAGCCAGGGGCTAACGCAGAGGGATGGACTGAGATCGCGGAGCCCCTCAAGTGTGGATCTGACAAGGAACACCCCGTGGAGAGCCTCTTGAAGGACAAGCCGTTCACTCATGTGAAGCTCATCATTGTGCCCGACGGAGGAGTGAAGCGCCTGCGTGTCAACGCGAAGAGAGCGATATAAGGAGACCGAAACTAAAAGAAGCATGTATAAACTATGAATCAAATTCATCAAATATTTCGAGTCCATGAAGACTGCGCATGATCCCTATACGCCGTGCTGTCATTCAATGCGGAGTACCGTTGCTGAGTGGATTGTCATGAGAGATCGGCGACGACTCTGGAGCTGGGAGGCGTGGTGGGGTTACCCTATGCACGGGCCACTACTGTGGGTGGATTGGGCGTTCGTTGAGCCCCTCCTAACGGTCAACATGCGATTAAGGTAGCGACAGTTCGACAATGGCGTTGGTAGATCTGGTAACCCAGTGAACGCGCCCTAAACATCGCCATCTAATTACCCTTGACTACGTTTCCGGTCGCCCAGAACGGCTCGAATGCACTTCTCGCACTGCTGCGCTCTCCGCATGCCACAATCTGCCTCGGCGCACCCTGGCCATGGATCTCGGGGGCTCTGATGGAGGCTTCGACAGCGGCTTCGATGCCGGCAACGGGGGAAACAAGACAAAACAACCCAGGCCCCTCCCCGCAGATTTACCACGGTCTCTAGATGACCGCCGACACGTACCGATCGACCTGGTGCCTGAGACAGAAATGTACGATGGATGGCAAGGTGCGTCTCACATTCCCTTCCCCTATCCCTCGAACCCCCCCAGGCCACGTCATATTCTTGACTCTTCGTCATTCAAATTGCTAACATCATTCACTCAACACCTAGGGCAATCGCAATTCCTGACCTCGCCCATGCTCGCCAAGCCCCTCAGTTTTGGCGACCTCACGCTCAACGACCCAAACTACGATGGGGAACTAACCAAAGGGGGCCCTGACAGCGAGACGCGCCTCATGGAGATGCTTGCCGCCCAGGCTGCCCATTCGGCGGGTGTAGTTTTCGAGGACGAGGATGCTGTCGCCGAGGACGAGAAAAGGTCACCCGAGGAGAAGAAGGATGTTCTTCAGAAAGCGTTTATCATGGCCGCCAGCAACGGGAATGTGGAGTCGATTACCAAGATATTGAATGGCAAGGCAAAAGCATTCATTGATGTCAACGCGCCTGATGACGAAGGTACTCCGGGGTTGATATACGCCAGCTGCTTTGTGAGCGCTCTGTTTCCCTGCTTAAGGATGCATCGGCAGCTAACATCAGATCCAGGGACACGAGGCCGTAGTACAGGCTCTCATCAATGCCGGGGTGGATGTTAACAAACAGGATCAGAACAACTGGAGTGCGCTCATGTGGGCTATGACGAACCGGCACAAAGGCATCGCGAAACTGTTGCTGGATAGCGGTGCCTCCCCTGAAGCCAAGACTTCCTCGGGACGAACAGCCTTCGATTTTGTCGCCCCTGACAGCGACATGTCGTTCTACTTAAATAGCAGTGGCTACGGCATTGGCTCGGTCGGGGCTAACGATGATTTCTACAACCCGGGTTTCTCGCAGGACAGATTTGAAGAGGAGTTGGCCGAGAATGAGATGCGAAGGCGCATGATGATGGAGAGCGCTCGCGATCTCGAAGTGGATCTCGGGAATGTAGGGATCGATGATCAACCTGAGGTTCGTCTCTCTGAACTCCGTCACAAGGCAGTAATCTGACTTATTTAGCCGGCAGAGGAATTCGAAGAAGAACAGCAGGAGTTTGACTGGACAAGATGTCTGCACGATCAGATGTTTGTCTTTCAGGAGAACGACCTGGATCGCATCCTCGATATCGTTATTACGAACATGACTCCTCAACGTTCACCGTCTCAGAAACCCGTTCCCGCGAATATGATTTTCCTCGGCGCCAGATACGCACACTACCACTCCAGCCCCGAGCTGTTAGCAAAGTTGCTTATTACCGCCATGGATAAAATTAACGATGTAGTGGAGAGGTATCAATGGGATATGACAATCTTGGCATTTTGGATATCTAACGCCACCCTATTGCTCCATTATCTTAAAAAGGATGCTGGCCTTGTCGAAGCTACAACTGAGTTTCAGGCACAGCTCGCCGAGTTGATCAACGAAATCTTTATCCTCATCGTGAGAGATGCCGAGAGGCGACTAGACAAGGTATTGGATGCAGCGATGTTGGACCACGAGACGATCCCCGGATTTGAGGATATCACGTTCCAAAACGAGTGGAAGATTTTTAAGCGGAAAAAGGAGATCAAGGAGGAGCCGATAGAGAAGCGGTACCGCCCCCCGTCCCCAAAGCAGCGGGCAAAGCCTTCTCCCCGCAATGTCACATCCCTCCTCTCTTCTACCCTCTTTGTCCTCGACCTCTACGACATACACTCAGTGATTACAGCCCAAATCGTCTCCCAGCTAATATACTGGCTTGGGGCGGAGCTGTTCAATCGTATCATGTCAAGTCGGAAGTATTTGGCACGAACGAAAGCGATGCAGATCCGTATGAACATCTCAATTCTCGAGGACTGGGCGCGTGCCAATAATCGACAACCGGAGCATTACGAAGGCGGAGAGATGAAGACGAGCGGCGAGACTACTGTCGATGCTACACGTCGCCATCTTTCCCCAGTTATCCAGCTTCTTCAGTGGCTTCAGTGCTTCTCCTCTCTCGGCGCCGATGACCTGGAAGCACTTGTTGGGACCCTCCAGCAGCTCAAGTCTCTGAGCGCCCAACAGTTGATCCACGCTGCCACACACTACCGACCTGAGGTTGGCGAGAAGGGTTTGCCAAAGAGCGCCATGAAGTATCTCGTGGCGATCCAGAAAGAAGCCGCGCTGCGTCGTGAGCGGAATCGGCAGAGCAACGTAGCTCAGCAGTCACCCAAAGGGAAGAGCAGCGGGGATAGCGCACCAGCAACCCCGGTGAAGAAACCCGACCCTGCCAATGGGAAGAACGGGGTTGAGACACCCGGCACGCCACAGCTGGGCACAGAAGAAAGCGAAGAGGAAGATGAGGCGCCAGCGAATCTCCTGTTAGATCCGGCTCTGATGTTACCGTTTACGCTACCAAGCGTAACGGATATGCTGGTCAGCTACGGGGCTGGGTTTGGCGGCGTGAATAGGGAGAGGGAGCGTAAATATATCCCGACGATACCACCTGAGTTCTTGGAGAGGATTGAGGCCCCTGGGCAGAATAAAAAGGGACCGATGTTTGGCGAGAAGGATTGGGAGAACGAAGAGGTGTAATTGGGAACCAAAGTGGAGGTATACGCATTTGGGGTAGGGTGGGATTTTGATAGACTAAGACGCCTTTATATGGAGTACAGTCGGACTACCTGACAAATTTGCATTGATGAGAAGCGGATTGGTTTGGTTGAGCGCTGCGGCACGGTCAGGATGACTTCTCAGCAACTGTCAGCAGACCGCTATAGAACGGGCAGTCGGGCAGAGAGCAAATGTACTTGTAGCCTATCTCGTATTTTTTCCCAAGCGCCAGGTCTGAGAGTTGATATAAAAATCTCCAGGCATTGTTGCCTTCTGATGCCGTTGATGTGATTGCGGTCGTCCACACCTGGGTGAACAAAGGCGCTCACACAACTGAGATTTCGTTTCCCAACACTGCCACACAATTCATGTCGGGTCTCTAGACTATCCTCCAGTCTGAAAATATGTCATCCACAGGGTGAAGCCTGAAAGTAAAATACTTGAGGATGAGGCGGAGGATGGTATAGCCAAAAGAAAACACAATTACTAGTAGACTTGCAAAAAGGGGCAAAAAGACATACAACACCAGGGATTCGCTGGTCATCAGCCGACCCAACTACTAGTCTGGCCCTCACTGGCTTATCTGTGGGAGACCGGACGGGGTCCCGGGTTCTCCAGTGGGTATGGTCGTATGTGTTTGGAAAGGGTGGAGTTGTGGGTTATCAGGGGAGTCACGAAAGGTGCTATAGGTCACAATACCAGATGCAGAGGACGTCCCTTTTATTCTGGCAATCCTTTTGGAAGACTGGTCTAGTGGCATTGTGCACCCTGCTAGTCGCAGTCGTCACAAGGGGTTGGGGCCGGGAGCGAGATCGAGGCGATGTCTGCCAAGGCCAGGAGCGGCAAGGGGGCTAGAGGTTGATGTTTACACCAGTTTGGGGAATTGGTGAATTTGAAATGAACATCTAGTTCTAAAGGTTGCTATATTTCTTAATTATTTCGTGGAGATTTTATATGCTAGTATGAGCTCCGATGAATGTCCCGGGTAACAAGCTGGCAATTGACCTCCCAAGACCAAGAACTTACCCCTTTCTTCGCTGATGCTTAAATGGCAAACGCAACTCTGTGCAACAGAGCCAAACCCCTTGCTCAGGGATGCCCATTTCATTTCTCTGGATGGAGCTTATCACTCCTAAATTGACTGCAGGTAGTTGACGATGGTTGCCCAGTGCATCCCAAAGGTAGCGACTGAAGACTCGCAATCAACATCAAAGCAGCAAACGGTCGAGTGGTGTAGTTGGTTATCACGTCAGTCTAACACACTGAAGGTCTCCGGATCGAACCCGGGCTTGATCATTGCTTAGTCTGTCACACGACTCGAACTCTTATTTTTTGATCTCGCCTGTGAGCATATGTGGGCGTGGGGGCTGGCTGTTTGATCCACCCTTCGATGCACCCTTTGATGGAGCTGATGCACTGTGGAACCTGACTGCCCGGCCGGGCATGCCGACCTCGTGGGCGAACACGAGATGGTATATTTGCTCCAACACTCGTGCCATCTCACAGCCCGGTGCAAAACGCCATGCTTGGAGATAATAATAGATGACTGTTGCAAGATTACTTTACCCCTGAGCTCTGTCTTTGGCTTTCTTCCCCCCTCTACTGACAAGAGTTTGACCCCACACACAGACGAGGCAGTTGTCACATCCTGCCCACACTAGAGATCAAAACACATGTTGTGGAACAGGACGAATGGCAGATAGATGACTTGTTCTGTCGTCATCCCGACAGGCCAACCATTCCCACCACCTGCCAGGCTGGAAAATCAAGGCAAAGAAGGGTACCTGCAGTAGATGATAGCGCCTGCACAACCATGAAAGCACTGAGAGTCAGGGGTTGGTTGAAAGACGTGCAAGAGGAAAAAGAAGAAAAGTTTCGGTCAAATCGCAAAAACAGACGGTTCGTTGACAAGGAAGCCTGCAGGTGAGTTGCAGGCTTGCAAGATTGAATGACTGTCGTGGCATGCGCTGGGCTCTCGATCAGCTCTGGGTTGATTCAGCACCCAATGTGAGGCCTAGCCAACTGCCAGCAAACGCCCATTCATTGGGGGTACTAGCTGTTGTTAGCCAATTGCCGGCTTCTTAAGAAAGAGGTAATTAAATGCCTCGTGGGTAGCGACAGGATGGACTGGACCAGATTCTCCCTGAGAGATGATGGGCCTCGAGCTGCCCGGGTAGTTGTGTTGACATAGGCGCTCGCGGCGGGGGTTGGATATTGCTTCATTATCGTTTTCGAATTTTTTCCCCGGAAGGCGTTTCAACCCGTCCCCGGAGCTGGTGGGGCTGGATCCGGAATCCAGACCCAGGCTCCCGCAAGGGCTGGATGGAGCTTGATGCGGCACGGAAGGCGGTAGTTTTGTATTGCGGGGGGAGGTGGGAGATGATTTGACGGGACTGGATGGATGAGCTGGGTAAATTGACACGTCAGATAGTGCTCCAATCACTTGGGCGTGGTTCCCTATTTCCAACTTCATGCTGGACTGGTCATTCCCCATTTTCTGCCCAATGCGGACCATCGGTTCCGTGGGATCACTCGCAGAGCAACAGCAGCACAGGAAACGCGTGCGGCATGGGCCAACGACCTCTGGCGTTGAGACGCGGGCGCCCGCACTCTTGGTGAACATGTTTTCTTTTGGAGAGCCACAATCATCGATTGGGCGGGCTGCTGCATAGTCTGCGACAGGACCGCCGCGGATTTGCACTGTCTCCCCTATCTCTGACCTGTGTGCTGACAAGGCAGCCATAGTCCGCAGAGCGAAAACTGACCTTTGAAGGTGAGAAAGAAAAAGAGGATGGTGATGATAAAGAACGAAACAACATTGAACAATCGGACGCGCAGATTGGTGGGGCGAGATTGGCTAACACACTGCCTGCTGCGGGACGGGACGACGGCTTGGTGTGAGTGGTTGACATTCGCCGAGAAAGGCAAGTCGAGGTACGATGTACCGCAGCTTCCCTTTTCTCATGCTACAACTTCATGCCTTCCCCATCCAAACAGCTTCAGACTGACTGTTATACCTTTGCTGAGAAACACTGTCTCAAATACATCTGCAGATGCTCTGCCATTACAACAGAAACAGGAAGGATTCTCAATGCCGGAAGCAGAGTAGGCAGCCGGGCTGGGGGGTTGATTGCATGCAGCAGCCAAGTGGTCATCGTGTGTCCGTACCCCATGTCTATTTTTTCGGGCGAAATAGGCGATTTTCCAGCTGCCAGCCCCCAGGCGGCCGAGCAGGTGCATCCATGTTCATACAAACCGCATCAACGGGAACTGGTTTGCGTCAAAGAACACTAGCTGCGGGCTAACATGGCAAGCGGCATACTGGCTCCATCAAGACCAGCTCCAAATCCAATAGTGGCGACCTTCACGTCGTCCGGTTGTCTGGTTGGGAAGGCCAGACCCCCGTCACCACCACGGAGAGTGATGATAATTAACCGCCCTCCCCTCCACCTGTGATTCACCTTGGGGGTCTGGAATCTCTGGGTGTCCCAAATGAACCTTTCCCTCTCCGTCTTGGTGGACAAGCCCTCGACCCGCGTCTTCTGCCCTCCCTTGCCTGTTATTAAGCTTTCGTTCTCGCTTGCTCGTGCAAGCCAGATTAGCTACCTCGGGTCAATTACGTGCTTGAACGGCTGTTGCACTCCACTCCTCGCGCAACCGATCACTCGGTGTCCGGCAGATCGACTACGCTGCTCCCCGGCAGGGCAGGGACGAGGAGCATCTTCGGCCCAGCACATCAAACACCAGCCCTCTTCTTCACGGCGGCTCAGGAAGGTGCGGCGAGTGGACTCTTGCTGCACGTCTCCATGGCGCCTCAGAGATTCTCGAGCGTGCGCCACAAGCCACGGCCAGCAGTGCGACTTGCCTGGGAGGACTCGGGCCTGATCGCGGTCCGTTACGAGCAAACCAAGCAGGCCGAGCCGCCGATCCCCCTTCCCCCACCAAGAAACCCCCTGAGGACAGCGACAGCAGCAACGA